>Ga0208771_1000630_pt1 | contig 20891 bp, 15 predicted proteins | sample AntAceMetag02UKX_FD_184775 | JGI IMG/M metagenome (GOLD analysis project Ga0208771, IMG submission 184775) | Saline lake microbial communities from Ace Lake, Antarctica - Antarctic Ace Lake Metagenome 02UKX (SPAdes) (version 2) | ecosystem: Environmental > Aquatic > Non-marine Saline and...
GAGCATGGCTGGCAGTTCCAATAATCTAACATTGGTACCAAATGGAAATATTGTATTTGGCGGCAGCGGCGCAAATCGAACGGTTACGGTTACGCCGGCTGATAACCAATCCGGACAGGTGACAATTACCGTAACAGTTTCTGATGGTGAAAAGGAAACTGATGAAACATTTGTGTTGACGGTTAATGGGGTCAATGACCCGCCAACTATTTCGGAAATAGCAGATCAAACAACAAATGAAGACACACCGACAAATGCAATTCCATTTACTGTGGGTGATGTTGAAACAAATGCGGCTGATTTGAGTGTGGCTGGCAGTTCCAATAATCAAACATTGGTACCAAATGGAAATATTGTGTTCGGCGGCAGCGGCGCAAATCGAACGGTTACGGTTACGCCGGCTGATAACCAATCCGGACAGGTGACAATTACCGTAACAGTTTCTGATGGTGAAAAGGAAACTGATGAGACATTTGTGTTGACGGTTAATGCAGTGAATGATGCGCCGTGGCTTGATAATCTGTATTTTATTTCAACCCATGAAGACATACCAAGAGTATTTACTGCAAAGGTACATGATAGAGACGATCCTGTCTCAAGCCTGACCGTAACAGCTAATTCTTCTGACCAAAATATTGTTCCTAATGCTGGTATTACATTTAGTGGTAACAGCACTGAACGTTCTGCAACGATCAATCCTGCTGAAAACCAATTCGGAGATTTAGTGATCACACTAACTGTGTCTGATGGAAAAAATCATTCAAGTAAGTCATTCAACTTTAAAGTCCGGGCAGTAAATGATCTTCCCACTGTTTCACTTATTGGTGATCAGATTACCAATGAAGATACACCAACGTTCGCCATTCCGTTTACGATTGACGACGTGGAAACAGTTGCCAGTGAACTCAATGTTTACGCTTATTCAAACAATCAGACACTGGCTCCCAACGGAAAGATTTTTCTTGGCGGAAGTGGCGCAAACAGAACAATTAAGGTTACTCCTGCTGCAGATCAAACAGGAACAGTGAGAATTACGGTACAAGTTAAAGATGCCGAAGATGCTAAAATTTATGAGTATTTTGACTTAACCGTGAATGCGGTCAATGATCCGCCGACTATTTCGGATATTAGTAATGTTGCTATTGATGAAGATAACCCACTTTCCGAGTTGCCATTTACTGTTGGGGATTCTGAAACATCGCCGGATGATCTTACTTTATCAGTTGCATCAGGCAATCAAAGTTTGATTCCGGACAGTAGTTTTAGTCTTGGCGGTAGTGGAGCAAATCGAACATTATCGGCAAATCCATTACCAAATCAATTCGGATCAACAGTGGTTACGGTTACAGTATCCGATGGCACTGACGCTGTGAGTGATACATTTGCAGTAACCGTCAATCCAGTGAATGACCCGCCAACTATTTCGGACATTGCAGATCAAACGACAGATGAAGATACGCCAACAGGTCCGATTCCGTTTACCATCGGCGATATTGAAACAAATGCTGATGAATTGCTGCTTTCTGCCAGCTCTGATAATCCGGCATTGATGTCTAATGAAAATATTGTTTTTGCTGGAAACGGTGAAGATCGTACAGTTACCATTACACCGCTATTAGACCAGCACGGCACAGCAACAATCACAGTAACAATATCAGACGGCGAAGATGAAGTTTATGATACATTTACAGTAACAGTCAATGATGTTAATGATCCACCAGTGGTTGCTGGTATTCCAGAAATTACCTTTGACGAAGATGATTCCACATTTCTTGATCTTGATGGATACGTTACCGATGCTGATAACGATACCACAGAACTCGAATGGACAGTGGAAATTTTAAGCGATTCAGGTTTACTTGCTGCACGACCCCAGAATAATAATACAAATAATTCCAAAGTATTATTATTAAAAAATAACAAGAAAAGCGTAAAAACACTGACTACAAAAAAATCGGCAAATGATAGTGGCTCTGATATTATTGAGTCAGCAGTTAATTCCAACAGCACTGAAAACAATTTAACAATCACCATAAACAGCGAGACTCATGTGGCGACTTTCAAAGCGAAAAAGGATTTCTCTAACGCGGATATTTCAGTGGTGTTTTTTGCAACTGACCCGGATAATCAAACCGGAAATGATACGACATCAGTAACAGTTATTCCGGTAAATGACCCACCGAGATTTATTGCGCCTATGCCAAGAATTGAACTGGTGCAGGGTGTGTATTACAGCGTTCCAATTTCATTACCAAATATGCTGGTTGAAGATCCTGACGATCCGGATTCAACATTGACCTGGTCCATTGAAGATCATCCTTATTTTGCTCCTAATGTTACTGCGGATTCAATCTCATTTCTTCCATCTTTTGACTGGTACGGAACTGATAGTTTAACCGTAACCGTTAGTGACGGCGAATTGAGCGCCCAAGCGTTGTTAGTTGTCGATGTTCATGTACCATTAGATAAAACTCCGCCGGCAATACCTGTTAATTTTGCTGCTGTCAGTAATCATGTTTGTATTGATTTATATTGGGATGCTAATAATGAAAATGATGTTTTTGCTTACAATGTTTATCGAACAATTGACTCCACAGATGCAATGATTGAAGATCTAATTACAACAGTTTCCCATCCGTTAAGTGCTTTCAGCGATTCAACCATTGAAATGAATACTGATTATTACTACTGGCTTACTGCTGTGGATACGGCGGCTAACGAGAGTGATTTCAGTAAAATGTGTTGTGCAAAATTAAACACTGACGTAAACGATATGTTCTCAACAATTCCAGATAAATTTGAATTATCCCAGAACTATCCCAACCCGTTCAATCCTTCGACAACCATTAAATTTTCATTGCCCGAAAAGGCTAATGTAAAAATTTCTATTTACAACTTGATGGGACAGGTTGTTGAAGAATTGATTGATGAAGAAAAAGAACCGGGATTCCATTCAATCCTCTGGGAAGCTAAAGACGTTAAATCAGGAATTTATTTCTATCGCATTCAGGCTGGTGATTTTATGGATGTGAAGAAGTGTTTGATGATTAAGTAACGTTTGAAGTATTTAAAGTGATCCAAAGCTAAAAAACTTTAGGGGATTGTAACTTGAATTATTCACAGTTTGTATTTCATTATTTATTTAATGTAATTGTACAGGCATTAAAATTAACCGCAGAGAAGCGAAGAACGCGAAGTGTAATACTATATTTTTCTTGGCGTTCTTTGCGCCTTTGCGTGAGATTTTTTAAAATATTTCTAAATAATAGCAATAAAACTTCAGGCAAATTTTGGATGAGCGAGTTTGAGGTGTTTTATTGTAACAATTTAAAAATTATTTCACAATGTAATTAATTCGATTTCATTTTGCAATAATTAACCTGTTAATATCATGTTAACTAAATTAGGAATAGCATCTTTTTTTATTAAAAATTATGTTTCATAAAAAATCAAATTATTTACACATATCTAATTGCAATAAAAACAATATTATCAATATTAATAATATAATCAAAATTTTAGATTTGATAAATCCGAATATTTCAATATGCTAATATAATGTATTTTAGTTGTTTGGAATAAATTTTGCCATAATACTTTCGCAATAATCTTTTTAATGTTATTATTTATCCTTATATAAAACGACAAGGAGAAATAATAAAATACCTAACGCAGCGAAGTTGAAAAAAAAATTCACCGCAAAGATGCAAAGTACGCGAAGTTTAAAGATTATAGATTTTTTTCTTTGCGCTCTTCGCGTCTTTGCGGTGGTAAATTTTTTTACACAAAAAGCAAAAATTTAACATGTAAAATAGTTAATAAAAATCGGTTAACTAATATATTTACTGAGAATTATATCTGTACATAAAAATTGTTTTAGACTTTTGTTTTTTAACATTTCGTACCTGACGGTACTTAAAAAATGTGGGAGAATATTTTGCTATAAACATTTAGCACCTAACGGCGCTTAAAAAATTTATTGAAGTTAATTGCAATAAAACCAGTCCTGTAGGGACGGAATGTTTATAGAAAAACAATATCCCAAAATTTGTAAAAGTCCCTAGGGACGATATGTTTATTAGGTTTAGCATGATTTTCAGATTTTAGGTTGACGCTAATTTCCTTCGGTGGATTTCAATTATTGTAATGATTCGCCTTGGCGAATCTTCCTTCGGCAGATCTCTACCATAGGTTGGTCCGACTATGGAGGACTTAATTTATCCCCCCCGTTAATTTTATTTTATCAATTCATCAAGGCAGATATACAAATATAAAACATTAATTTGAGGAAAAAAGCAGATGACCTGTGAAAAATGCGGTAACAAAAATGTTGATTGGGCATCCTATTGCACCCAATGCGGGAAACCATTAGGTTGGATTTGTGATTGCTCTTTTATTAATAAACAGGGCGATCTTTATTGCGGCGGTTGTGGAATATCGTTAACAGATAAAAATTCAAACAGGAATAATTCATACAAACATGTTGACTCATTTGTCCATCAATTTGACAAACAACAAATTTCTGATTTAATAAAAGAAAGCGTCTATTTCAAAGTTGGCGCAGAGGAGAAACTTGATCAATCAGATATTGACAATATTTTTGTTAATGGGGATTAAACTACATAATAATAATAATTTTCTTAAGGGTCGTTTGTAATGGCAAAAATAGAAGATCAAAAATTGGTCAAAGAACTTTTAGATAAAGGTCTGGTAACGAGAGAGAAATTAATTAAAATTCAGGAAGTGGCAAAAGTCACTCTTGAATCAGATGGGATTACAAAAACGCTGTTAAAATTTCTCGAAATGAATGAGCTTAAATTAGCTGAAATAATATCTAATAGTTTCGCTGTTCCATTAATAAAAGAAATGAATGGATTGTCGTGTGTTAATGTACCTGGTATTTCAAAAACAGACTTGATAAATAAATATAAAATGATCCCGATCATTATTGATAACAATGAAATAACCATTGCCTCAATAAATCCGCCTTATCAAAATATTATTGAACTTATAAAAAAAGTCACCAACCTACATATTGTACCAGTGATCATAACCGCGTCAGACTATGATCACCTTGTCGAATTTTCAACAAAAGATATCGAAGCTGCGAAACCAATAAAAATAGATTTTGAATTGATCGATGTTGCCAAACGAGGGGAAAAATGGGCTCGAGAGTCTGAGGTATCCGGGAACTTACCCTCTGCTGTTAAGGTATTAGAAAAATTGATAGAAACTGCTGTAAACTCAAAAACCAGTGACATTCATTTTGAAATAATGAAGACTGGATTCTTAAATGTAAGATTCAGATTAAACGGTGTTTTACAGAGAGTAGTAACACTTTCTCAAAGCTATTCTAGATCTCTCCCTGGCGTTATAAAACAATCGAGTTCTGCCGGTTCTTTTGATAACAAAATTATGCAGGAAGGTCACAGCGTTTTTGATATTCAGGGACAAAAAATCAACACCAGGATTAATACCATTATAACCAGCTATGGTGAAAAAATAATCATTCGGATATTGAAAAAAAATCTCCACATAATATCAATTGAAGAACTTGGTCTTTCCATACATGATTTACATAGATTTAAACAATTACTAACATACCCGGATGCAATCATTTTATTTGTGGGACCATCAGGCTGTGGCAAAACGACTTCTATGTATTCCGCATTAAATGAAATGAACCGCAATTCATTAAATATCTCAACCGTAGAAAATCCTATTGAATGTTTTATTGATGGTATTAATCAGACATCTGTTGATCAGGTAAGAAAACATACTATTTCGGAAATTATTAAAGCACTTTTTCACCATGATGTGGATGTGTTATCAATAGGTGAAGTAAGAGGCAAAGAAGAGGCTGAACTTTTAATAGAAGCCGGGTTCACAGGAATGGTAGCCTGTACAACCCTGCAGTCATCCAATGCGATAAAAGCACCTTACCGGTTAAAAAATCTGGGCGTAAAATATGATGAATTGGCGCTTGTGCTTCGTGGAATTGTTGCTCAACGATTTGTCAGGAAAATCTGTCATCATTGTGCAGAAGAGTATGTGCCTGATAAAGAGACACTGCAAAGAGCAGGTTTGTTGAATCTTCCCGACGATTTCCATTTGAAAAGGGGAAAAGGATGTCAGGCGTGTTTGGGTTCCGGATATTTGGAAAGAGTTCCCTTATTTGAAATTTTATTGGTAAACGACCGCTTGAGTTCACTCATTCACAAAGGCAGCCCTTATGGCGAAATAGAATTAGAAGCGGAAAAATTTGGATTTACGAACATGCGCTATGATGGTTTGAGAAAAGCGCTGGCTGGTATTACAACGTTGGATGAAGTGATCCGGGTGACTTGATAAGTATGGCTGATAATAGGTTTATTTTTTGTCCGAAAATCTTAAAATGAGATATTTAGGATGATTGAAAAAGTAGCAGTAGCAGTGGCAGTAAGATAAAAGTTGTATAAAAGCGACTGCCACTGCTGCTGCCACTCACATTTTGTTGCACTTTGATTTATCACAAAAATCGTTTATTATTTTATAAGTCTGAATATAAAAATAGCATTAGAGGTGTCATCATGGATTTAAATTTTATAAACAAAAATGAAGAGAAAAAGCCTACCGTGAAAATTGAAACAGCACAACATTTTTCTAAAACAGCGCTTGTTATTGATGATTCAAAAATGAACCACGCATTTTTAAAAAACTTTCTTGAACCGATGGGCTATAAAACATATTTTTCAGACAATGGTGAGGATGGTCTTAAACAATTTGACTTTGTTAAACCCTCGATTACATTTCTTGATATTGTAATGCCAAAAAAATCTGGTTTGAAAGTATTGAAGGAGATTAAACTCCGCGATCCTCAAGCAATCGTAATCATGGTCAGTTCGTTCACGACAAAAGAAAATATTCACGAGGCAAAAAGATCAGGCGCTGATGGATTTATTAAAAAACCGTTATCAATAGAAAAAATCAGGGGAATGGTGATGCGGCTTGAAAACAAGATAACTCATGCATAAAGCCAATATTTCTGGCTGTGTAATTTAAAATTAATTAAAGTCCCCATCTTGACAGAGATATATGGAGACAAGGAAAAAGTCAAATGCAATCTTCGTTTCTTCTTCCACAGTCTTTGTCTTACACAATCCATGCCCCCCCCTTCAACCTGTCTCCAAATTTATGTCCAATCATTCTCTCATATTTCTATTGAATGCGTTTAACACATAAGCCATCTTCATCCTCATGATTGAACTTATTCATATCGTTTAAAAATATGAAATCCCATTTTCGATTTTACGACATCGCTTGCCTCACCAACCTTTAATTTGCTCAGGGTGCTGTCAAGTTCAGTCATTAAATCTCCTTTTTCGACGATACCTAGATCTCCGCCTTTTTCTGCGTTTGGTCCTTTTGATCTTTCTCTGGCTAATGTTTTAAAATCTGACCCTTTATCGAGCAGCGCTTTTATTTCTTTAGCTTCTTCTTCAGTCTTTACAAAAATATGAAGGGCTCTTATGGCATAACCTTTAATATCAAAACGGGAATCGGTTAATGATTTTTTCCAGATATAACCTACCATCTGTACGGCAACCCAATTTCCCTGTTCTTCAATGGCATAAATTTTTGTACCCTGGGGCAGTTTACAAATTACTGAACCTTTGGGAGATAATCTTAAATTTTCAAATTCCGGTTTAACAAACAATTCATCTCCCTTTTTGATTTTTAGCTGCGCCTGAACATTGACGATAGTTAAAAGTAAAATTAAAAATGTTAATAATGAACTTAATCGCTTCATTTTTCCTTTCCTCCTGATGAACTTTGTATTGTTATACATTTAGTGTTATTCTATTATATTCCCCCACAGATAAATTTCAAATTCCAATAAACAATTTTCAAATTAACCTTGACATTTTTGCGTCTTTGGGTAAATAAATAGTAAAGTCCTATAATTCGATTTTGTTATTTACTATTTCAAAAATAGCCTGTTGTAATTCTTTCGCTTCAGCAATTAACGTTTCGACTTCGCTTTTTTCCTTTTTAATAAAATCAGCATCCTTTATCCCGGGTAGATTAATTTTTACGTTTATGCCAGCGCCTTCTACTGCAGACCTTGCCATTAATGAAGCAACTCCCGCATCACTAACTGCATTTTCATTTCCTCGTTCAGCGACAATTTTTGCCAACTCTAAAACTTTAATGGAATTTTTCATCACATCCAGCGGCACCAGACAGGCGTTTTTTGTTGCTCGTTCAATTGCTTCATCACGGGCTGCTTTCTGCTCGTCAGTCTTTTTCTTCATGCCAAATGCTGCCATCAAATCATTAAATGCTTCTGTGTCTCTATCCACAGTGCGCAGCAATTCATCCTTCAAATCCTGACTTTTGACAGCCACCTCTTTCATTTCTTCCCAACTTGACTGGTACTCTTTTTTACCGACTGTCAAATTAGCAACCATACTGTTTAAGGCTGAACCTAAAGCGCCAGCAAGCGCGGCAACACTACCGCCTCCGGGCGCTGGTGAATCAGATGATAATTCATTGGCAAAATCACGCAAATCCATTTTTACCAACGGACCTTTTGTATCACGAACCTGGTACTCGATTATTTTTTTTTGCGAGTCAAACTCAGTAAGATCGCGCAGCCCCATTGAAACTGCCGCAGCTTCAATCAAATCTTCCTCAGGCACTCCCGGAGATTTCCTCTGTTTTAATAAATAGTGGCGACCGGCGTCCAACATTGCCTGCAAAGGAATTAGTCCGACTAATTCACTGCCGGTAACCCTCAGTCCCCGCTTTTCTGCTTCTTCACAAATAACATCAAAAGTGAGGTGAGGCGGCATAATTTTGTAATTAATTAAATTTATCGAAACCTGCGCCTGCTTGTATTCATCGATGTACCAGCCAACAGCCCGGGTTGCTTTTAATCTGCCGGGGACTTTGACCATAACTCCGTTTTCATCACGAACAATTTTTCCTTCGCTGTCTCGTTTAGCGCGACCGGCTTCCCGAATTGTCAGTGCGATGTCGTGGGCTAATTTTCTATCACTGGTATTCAAATTAACATTGTAAGCGATTAAAAATTCACGCGCACCAATAACAGTCGCACCTGACCTGGCATTAAATTTTGCTTCGCCAAAGTCTGGTTTCCACCGAGGGTCTTTCACCTTTTCGGAGAGTCCCTCATATTCCCCTTTGCGAATATCAGCCAGGCTATTTCTTTCAGGACAGGTGGCTGCTTCTTCATACAAATAAATTGGAATCCCCAATTCATTAGCCACCCTCTCCCCTACCTGCTCTGCAATTTTTACGCAATCTTCCATAGTGACACCTGAAACCGGAACAAACGGACAAACATCGGTAGCTCCCATCCTCGGGTGTGCGCCCTGGTGTTGACTCATGTCAATTAATTCAGCAGCTTTTTTAATAGCTTTGAATGCAGCTTCCTTCACCCCTCCAGGCGAACCAATAAATGTTACTACGGTGCGATTGGTGTCAGCGCCGGGATCAACGTCCAATAATTTAACATCATCAGTTTCACTTATTTCGTTTGTAATCGCATCGATAATATTTTTGTCCCGCCCTTCACTGAAATTGGGGACGCATTCTATTAGTTTTAACATAGTTATATTTCCTGACAAAAATTATTTATTTTCTCTTTACTCTTTGATATCCGTAATTTTACCTCTCTTCAGGAGTGTTATCTCACTTTGGTTTACTTTAGGCACTAGACCAGAAACAACTCTCTCTGCCGCGGCGAAATAAACTCGCACCCATCCTCGGTAACCACAACTTCCTCCTCAATCGTAGCTATTCCATGACCTTCACAGGTAACCCGCGGTTCTAAAGTATAAACCTGTCCTATTTCCACTTTCAAATAAGGCAATTGTCCATATCGTTCCCAACGCGGACAAAGCACTCCAGCGCCGTCGTGGGCTTCCCTGCCGACTTGATGACCCAGTGCGTGCGGGTATTCGTCGTATCCCTGGGACACAATATATTGCCGGGCAACATCATCCACTTGCCAGCCTTCTACACCGGGCTTTAAAAATTCAGCAGCTTTCGTAATGGCATTTCTGACAGTATTGAACGCCTTTTGCACTTCGGCTGGAACTGCTGTTTCACCTTCACGCAAAAAATACCAGGTGCGCTGTAAATCAGAAACGTAGTCATTAATCTTGACACCAAAGTCCATATTCATTATATGTCCCGGCTCTGTTTTGCGATTTGTGGGTCCAAAATGTGCGCCAGCCGTATCGGGCCCGGTAAAGACTGACGGACAATGTTCCGGATCCCAGGATAAACCAACTCCCTTCTTTTTTACCTGGTCAAACATGAATTTAGCAATCTGTTTTTCTGTTAAGCCAGTCTTTAAAATCTTAGAAACGCTATCAAAAATTTCTATTGTTACAGCAATTGCTTTTTTCAATCGCTGTATTTCGGCAGGTGACTTTCTTCCTCTGACTGCTGAAATAATTTCTTCGGAAGATACAAAACGATCTTTAAAAGGCGTATTTTTTAAATACTGTTGAAGCAACAAATACATGCCGTGAGTGAGACCATCAGAGATATGATCATTGGTTGAAAAATTAATGGCAATTTTTTCCGGATTTATTTCAGTGATAGCTTTTACCAAATCATCCCTGATTGAAGCCTTGTAGCTTATTACTTTCTGATATGCACCTTTGGCTTTTATTGCTTCATAATCCAGATTTCCAACAATCGCAGTAGTGTTGCCTGTTGCAGAAATTAAAAAGGCTGACTGCCAGGTACAGCTTGCGTCTAAAATCAAAGGTAAACAGGGATCTGTAATAGTGTGACTTTCACGTACAAATATAAGCCAGAGATCGATATTTTTTTCATTCAAAATCTTGATCGCCTGCTTGATTTTTTCTTTGATCATAATATTTTCCAATAATTATTGCCACAAAAGTTATGCTATTGCTCTCAAAAACTTTGTTTTTATTGCAAAACTTTTTAAAAATCTCACGCAAAAGCGCAAAGAACGCCAAGGAAAATATAGTGTTACACTTTGCGAGCTTTGCGGCTTTGCGTGATAAATAAATTTGTTTGCCCCGATGCATCGGTGTGCTGCGTTGTGAATAATAATCTTATATTATTTTTTTATACTTTGTGCCTTTGTGGCAAAAAAATTTTTCAGTTTAAGAATTTTACATTAAAACTGAATAGACAAAAAGAAACCGAGAAAAAAAATATCTCGGTTTCTAATTGTATTTTATTGTTCTAACTTCTCATTATAATTTTGTCTCAGCGGTCGCTTTTTTTACAGCTTCAAGAGAATTCTTTAGCATTTCTTTCTCTTCATCTGTCAACTTAACTTCAATAACTTTTTCAACACCACCGGCGCCAATTATTACCGGTACACCAATGTAATAACCATTAATTCCATATTCACCTTCAAGAAGGGCAGCACATGGCAAAACCCGTTTTTTATCTTTTAGATAAGCTTCCGCCATTTCAATAGCGCTAATAGCCGGGCTGAAAAATGCACTTCCATTGCCGAGTAATTTAACAATTTCAGTACCTGCTCCTCGAGTTCTTTCTATAATAGCATCAATTTTATCCTGTGGCATTAATTCAGTTAAGGGTATTCCTCCAACAGTTGCCAGCCTTACCAATGGAACCATTGTAGGACCATGACCACCAAGAACTGTTGCAGCAATATCTTCAGTAGAAACACCCAACTCCATAGCCACAAAAGATTTGAATCGTCCTGTATCTAAAACTCCTGCCATTCCGACTACACGGTTCTTAGGAAAGCCAGTAATCTTTTTAAACGAATAAACCATTGCATCTAACGGATTTGTCAGGATAATACAAAAAGCATCCGGGCAGTATTTTTTAACATTTTCAGCTACGTTTGTCATTATCTTAATATTGACATCCAATAAATCTTCCCGGGACATACCAGGTTTTCTGGGAACACCGGCGGTAATAATAACTACATCGGCTCCTTTCACATCTCCGTAATTACCTGTGCCGGATAAATTGCTATCCACTCCCATGAGCGGAGTTGCTTCGAAAATATCAAGTGTTTTCCCTTTAGCCATTCCTTCCTTGTCAGGGATGTCCACAATATTAGCATCACCCAATTCTTTTTGAGCGACTAAAAGAGCCAGGATACCACCAATTTGTCCGCCTCCAATTAATGCAATTTTTTTTCTTGCCATTATTATTCTCCTATTTGTGGATTATACGGCTTGTATTTATATTAATTGAATTATATACCTTAATATTTTGTTAACGCTTAATATTTCCAAAACATTTCGCAAAACCAGGCTTTAAATGGATTTAAGCGTTCACTATATGCACAAACTTCCTTATACGTCCCCTGGTGGTATATTTGACAATGCCGTCCATTTTAGCAAAAAGCGTATAATCACTGCCAATACCTACATTTTCTCCAGCATGGATTTTTGTACCGCACTGACGAACTAAAATACTTCCAGCAGTCACCTGTTGACCGCCAAATCGTTTAACGCCTCTCATTTGAGGATTACTATCGCGACCATTTTTAGAACTTCCAACACCTTTCTTATGAGCCATTTTCTAAACCTCCAAAACAAACTTTATTTCAATATAATGTCATCGATTTTTAATCTTGTAAAATCCTGTCTATGACCGTTCTTTACTTTGTAGCCTTTTCTTCTTTTTTTCTTAAAAACAATTACCTTTTTTCCTCTTTCATTGCCCATAACAGTAGCTTTGACCTTTGCGCCTTTAATTATTGGATTGCCGACTTTAACATCTTTTCCATCTGAGGTAAGCAGTACTTTACCCAATTCAATTTGATTTCCATCTTCACCGGCAATTTTGGGAGTCAGAACCACATCATTTTTAGCAACTTTAAATTGATTTCCTCCGACTTCTACAATAGCATACATTAAAAAATCCTCCAGAAATTTATGTCTTAAAAATATCTTTTTGCTTTACTCAATTCAGCTATTTATATAAAATTACAATTTTTAATATAAGAATTTTTCTGATTTAAGTCAAGCTTTAAATTTGTTAGTAATATCAATATTTTCTTTTATTGAATAGAAATGCACCTCGTCAAATTCCATATTATCATCTGCGTTTAATTCTATTTTCAAAAGATACTTCCACATTATTTTACGAATCGGGCTGCGAACACCCTCGCTGAGAAAATTTTTCATTTCCGGATGTGTAACAATCCTTATTCGCCGTTCCTTTGAACCCATCCTGAACCTTTTTACCCATCTCTCTATTTGGTTCAATATTGTATTCTTTGATGAAATACGTCCTAATCCTTTACATGTTGGACATATTTCGCTGAATGTGTACATTAAACTCGGTCTTATTCTTTCACGCGTCATTTCTATAAGACCAAACTCACTAATGGGCGTTATGTTCGCCTGGGCGCGATCTCTCCTTAATTCTTTTTTTAACTCATTTTGAAGTTTCTGTTTATTTTTTTCATCCCTCATGTCAATAAAATCAATAACAATAAGTCCGCCGAGATCCCTCAACCGTAATTGTCTGGCAATTTCACGACCTGCTTCTAAATTGATTTTCAACGAATTTTTCTCATGAGTTTCACGCCCAATGAATCTCCCGCTGTTCACATCTATCGCAACCAGCGCTTCCGTCTGGTCAATAATAATTGATCCGCCGCTTTTTAACATTACTTTTCGTGATAAACTTTTTTCGATCTCAGCCTCAATCCCATAATAGTCGAAAATTGGATCTTTCCTGTCATAATATTCTACTAAACCAACCATTTCACGAGAAACATCTTTTAAATAGGCGACAATTTTTCGATATAATTTCCTGGAATCTACTATTAGACGTTCCATGTCTTTAGTAAATAAATCACGGATCACACTGGACATCATTCCCATGTCCTTATACACCAACACAGATGGCTTATCTTGCTTAACCTTTTTTTCAACTTTTTTCCAGGTTTTAACCAATGATTCAACATCTGCTTTGAGTACTAGATTGTCACGTCCTTCAGCGATTGTTCGCACGATGATTCCAAATCCATCCGGACGTATGCTTTTTGCAATTTTTCTGAGCCTCTTCCGTTCTTTAATACTATTAATTTTTTTAGATACACCAACCATTTTGGAGTTAGGCACTAAAACCAAAAACCGGCCCGGAATAGAAATCTGAGCCGTCAGTCTAGATCCTTTGGTGCTGATCGGTTCCTTAATAATTTGTACTAAAATTTTTTGACCGGCTTTAATTCTATCTGGCGTGAGAGTTTTTGGATAATGATTGTCTTCACCAAGATCAATCATTGAAGTAACGGTTGAAAAAGAATCACCAATATCTGAAAAATGCAGAAATGCATCTTGTTTTTGTCCAATATTTACAAAAGCCGCTCGCATTCCCCTGATGACATTTACAACCGTTCCCAAATAAATATCGCCAACCATGCGTTCGCTTTCGGGCTTTTCAACAAACAACTCGACTAATTTTTTGTTTTCAAGGATTGATATTCTTATTTCACCAATCGTGGAATTTATAATAATTTCTTTTTTCATAATACCCTATCTTAACTTAATTTTCTGTTTATTTATAGTTACACATCAAGCGGCGTAACCACTTTTTCTTCTGTTTGAATTAATAAATCTTTTCGATGAACTCTGCACAAAACAACTTCATCATCAGTAAATTTTAACATTTCCTGAAGAATTTCTGAAACTCGCGCGGTTTTCCCTTGATTAAATTCTAAAGAAAATAATAATGTTCCAGTTTCATCTTTCAATCCAATTGACCTACAAAATGGACGAACATCAATTTGTTGAGTCGTTGTACCTCTTTTGCGATCAATAACAATTTCCTCGCGATTCAGGAATTCATCTATTTTTTGTTTAAGATAGGTTTGGTCAAAAGTTTTAAATAAATTTACTTCATATTCAGCCCGATTAATAGCAGCTGATAGCGAAGGAGTTTTTCCAAACAATGCTTTTGCATTAATAATTTTCAATCCTTCTGGCAGCACATTATTTAATACTGTAATAATATCTTTGCCCCGTTCATAATAATATTGCACATCCAAATATTCCGCATCGCTTGTATAAGCTATTGCAATTGGCGGACTGTAAGCGATTTTAGGATGCGGATGGAAGCCCTGTGAATATAATAATTTTATCCCTGATTTTCTGAATGAACGCTCAAAAATTCTTACCAAATCGAGATGCGAAGTAAAACGAACTTCTTTTTCTTTCCGATATTGTAAGCGAACCGTTCGGATTGATGGTTCTACGACTGGTCTGATTCGTTTTCGAGATCTCCCATAACCACTATCTTCTGAATTCATAAGCCCACCACCTGCGTTTCCCGATTCGTTCGGATTCGTTTTTTGGTTGATAATCTCCTGACAAACTTGCATTTTCATCAAACCGCAAGCATGACAACCATTTTTTTTGCAATCAGGTGTGGTTACCCCTTCTTGTGAACGCTGGTATTCACGTTTGAGATAAGTCCTGGTAACGCCTTTGGAAATAAAATCCCAGGGAAGTTTTTCATCTAGTTCTCTGCTCCGGGTGTAAATCTCCGCATCAATTTCAGAATCTTCGAAAGCCTTGAGCCAGTAATCAAAATGAAACTGGTCACTCCAGGCGTCAAATTTTGCCCCGCTTTTCCAGGCGCGATAGATAACATCTCCCAATCGGCGATCACCCCTCGCAATTACGCCCTCAATAAAAGATACATCAGGGTCCCGCCAACTAAATTTAATCATAGAAGCAGGCATTCTATCCTTCAGATAAAATATTTTTTCCTTCATCTGTTGGATGGTATCCTGAGCCACCCATTGAAATGGTGTGCCGGGTTTCGGACAGAAAGGAGAAATTGAAATCTTGATTGATTTGCCCCTGTATTGAAGGGCAACTTTTTTCACCTGTTTTATCAGTTTGATAATGCCGTCCAAATCATCTGTTGTTTCTCCTGGCTGACCGATCATAAAATACAATTTTACCAAATTCCAACCTTCGGAAAAGGCGATTTTCGTCGCTCGCAGCAGGTCTTCATTAGTATTTGTTTTATTGATTACGTTTCTTAATCTTTCAGTGCCAGCCTCCGGCGCTAATGTAATCCCTGATTTTTTTACTTTTCGGGCATACTTTGCCATTTCTAATGTAAACGTCTCAGTCCTCAGGGAAGGAAATGAAACATTAACCATTTGTGATTCAAGTTTGCGAGATAATCTGTTCAATAAGGGAATGAGTTGACTATAATCTGATGTGGATAAAGATGCCAACGAAATCTCATCGTACCCGGTATTTTTAATAACCGCCTCAATATGTTTCTCTAATTCTTGTACACTCCTTTCACGAACCGGGCGGTAAATGAAACCTGCATTACAAAAGCGGCACCCCTGTGTACAGCCGCGCATAATTTCTACCGAATAACGATTGTGAACCGTTTCAATTAATGGTACCAGCGGTTTCTTAGGGTAATTTTCAGATTTTAAATTTTCTATGGTACAAGTAATGATTTTTTCGGGGACCTCCTTTTTACCCGTAATTTTAAAACCATTAAATTTTTGACCATCGTATTGTGCCTGGTAAAACGCTGGAATGTACACACCAGGCAGTTTCGATAATTCGTACAGCGTATCGTTACGTGAAATGTTTTCCTTTTTTGCCCTTCTGAAAACCTGCGCAATTTCAGTAACTATTTCTTCTCCATCCCCAATCACAAAAGCATCGATAAACTCAGCAAGAGGTTCCGGATTAAAAGCACAAGGACCTCCTGCTATCACAACAGGTATGTTCTCCTTTCGGTCTTTACTGAAGATCGGTATTTTACCTAATTCTAAAATATTCAGCACATTGGTAAAATGAAGCTCATATTGGAGTGTAAAACCTAAAATATCAAAATCCATTAAAGGTCGTTTCGACTCCAAAGAAAAAAGCGGCAATTCTTTTTCACGCAGTTTTTGTTCCATATCTTCCGCTGGAGCATAAACACGTTCGGCAGCAACAAACGGTATTTTATTCAATACGTGATACAAAATTTCAAAGCCAATGTGCGACATACCGATCTCATAAAGATCGGGAAAGACTAACGCAAACTTGATGTCAACTTTTGACCAAACCTTTTTTATAACATTAATTTCATTGCCAATATAACGCCCTGGTTTATTTACCAGGGGAATAATTTGATTGTTAATTATGCTGCTAAATTCTATCATTTATTAAAACTATTTTTTTTATATAAAATGTTACGAAATAAAATAAATATTTCAACAATCTTGAATTATAAGTTAATAGTTCAACGTATTGATAATTTAAAAGTTCCTTGGTAAAACTGCTCTGAAATAACAAATCGGACAAGCTGTTTTTGTCTGATTCGAATTAATATTAAAATGAATAAATTGCCTTTTAAATCACTATTTGCACTAATCCACCTTCGGCTGATCCTATTGATGAGATCTGCCTTAGGAAGATTCCACAAATTATAATTTCTCTAATTTCAATAAAATCAATCTTTCTTCTGCAAATTTTAATTATTAAATGATCCACCCAACAAAACAGCGGACAAGTTCGCCGAAGGAGAATTAGTGAAAATTCATGGAACTGAAAGTCCGCCTTCTTTTTGGTGGATTAGTGGTTCTAATCTTTTTAAAGTGGACTCATGAATAATTTTCACGAATAAATTTCACACCTTCTTCAATAGCCTTAATATTAATATCAATATATTTTTTCTTTTTCAAATTCTGTCGGACACCTCTTTTGGCATCTTCGGGGTCCATAATTTTTGTGTATTCAAAATACGCTCCAATGAGAATCATATTAGCCACAGCAGTCATCCCTAAATTGGAAGCCATTTCGGTTAAAGGAATATAAACGACTTTTACGTCAGTTCTCATCACTTTCCTGTCAACAATTGAACTGTTAATAATTATTAAACCATCTTTTGACACATTGTTTTCAAAAGCATCCAGCGATGGTCCATTCATGGCAACCAGTACATTGGGATTGGTTATTAATGGAGAGCCAATTTTTTTATTTGACAAAATAACGCTGCAATTGGCAGTGCCTCCTCTCATTTCTGGTCCGTAAGAAGGAATCCAGCTTACGTTTAGATTTTCAGCCATGGCGCTGGCTGCTAACATTACTCCAGCAGTTAGCACACCCTGTCCGCCAAACCCGGCGATTTTTAATCTTTGCTCGGCAAATTTTTTCAGGAAATCTTCATTTGCTTTCTTTTTTTCACCGAGCTTGGAAAGACCTAACACTTCCAGTACTTCTTTATCATTATATTCTTTTTGCTCAACCTTTACGGATTCTACTTCATCGCTGACATCTTTGAAAACCTTAAGGGGAAAGTAAGGTATCATCTTTTCTTTGATCCAATTTTGCGCTTCTACTGGTGTAATTTTCCAGCCAGTTGGACATGGGGATAAAACCTCAACAAGCGAAAACCCTTTATTTTCCATCTGGTTCTTAAGCGCTTTACGAATCGCTTTTTTAGCACGGTTGATTGTTTTAAAATCAACCAGTGCAACACGCTCTATATAAACCGGCGCTTCCAGCGTACTTATTAATTCACACATGCGGATGGGATAACCTTCGTTTTGCGCCGATCTACCACGAGGGCTGGTAGTTGTTTTTTGTCCGACCAATGTTGTCGGCGCCATCTGTCCACCGGTCATACCGTAAATTGCATTGTTGATAAAAATAACGGTTATATTTTCACCACGATTCGCAGCGTTAATAATCTCAAGTCCACCGATTGCCGCCAGGTCTCCGTCTCCTTGATACGAGATGACTATACTTTCCGGATTGGCTCGTTTCAATCCGGTAGCGACTGCTGGAGCCCGTCCATGCGCTGCCTGATCATTGCCGACATCAAAATAATAATATGCAAATACCGAACAGCCCACAGGTGAAATTAGAATAGTGCGATCTGCGATACCAAAATCAGTTATTGCTTCTGCTAAAATTTTATGGACATTGCCATGACCACAGCCAGGGCAATAGTGTGTTGTTTCTAAATTAGCTCCACCCTTTCGTTCAAATTTATCATAAAAGGCTTTTGGCTTTGATAATAGTTGCGCCTTCATAATTACTCCTTTATATCAAGTTAAGGGGATGGGATTAATTAACTTGTACATTTCAAATTCTATATTTATTAATAAATAACGACTTGTGAGGTTAGAATGGATAACTTATTTTATCCAATCCCCTAAATATATTTTCTTGTGTCTTCAAGTATTTCTTCTACTGACGGTACAGCGCCCCCCATTCGGGAATACAACTGTACTTCCTTTTTACCATTTACCGCTAAACGAATATCGTCATACATCTGCCCATTGCTTAACTCAGCAACCATAAATTGTTTTGCTGTCTTACAAAGTTCAGTAACTTTTTCTTCTGGAAATGGAAATAGTGTTATCGGGCGAAATAAGCCGACTTTGTGTCCTTCTCCACGTAAAATTTCAACAACATTCTGAAGCAATCTTGATACGATTCCATATCCAACTAATATTAATTCAGCATCATCAGTAAACATGGCTTCAAAACGAACTTCATTCTTCTCTATTTCATGATATTTTTTCTGTAATTTTATGTTGTGTTGTTCGAGTGTTTCCGTGCTCATTAAAATCGATGTAATGAGATTATGTTTGCTCTCTTTATCACCATAAAGCGCAAAATCTCTGTGAGGCACTTTTTTACGCGTGGTAGGAAATTCTACCGGTTCCATCATTTGTCCAATGTAAGCATCAGAAAGAACAATTGCTGGATTGCGATATTTATCGGAAAGTTCGAAAGCCAACATTGTTAAATCGAACATTTCTTGGGCTGAATTTGGAGCTAATACAATATTTTTATAGTTGCCGTGTCCTCCGCCTTTCACAATTTGATTATAATCCCCCTGTTCAGGCCAGATATTTCCCAATCCAGGACCAGCTCGCATCACATCAATAATAACACATGGCAGTTCAGAGCCGGCACAATATGAAATTCCTTCCTGTTTTAAACTTATGCCAGGACCTGAAGAAGCAGTCATAACACGTTTGCCGGTACTGGCTGCTCCATACACCATATTAATAGCGGCAACTTCACTTTCTGCCTGAATAAATGTACCGCCCATCAAAGGAAAATAATAAGCAGCCGCTTCGGCAATCTCACTGGCTGGCGTTATCGGGTAACCAAAATAGAGACTGCATCCCCCAAGCAAAGCGCCTTTTACGACAGCTTCATTGCCCTTAATTAACTCTTTGTTCATAATTATTCTCCCTTTACTTTTTTATAAACTTTAATTGCCCCTGGTTCAGGGCAGGCGTAAAAACAAATTCCGCATCCTGTACAACCCGAGCCTTTGTACTGCGCATATTTGTACCCCATTTCATTAAACTTATCAGAAAATTTTATTACATCTTTAGGGCAATGTTCAATACAAAGACCACATCCTTTACAAAGATAACTCACAACTTCAATCGCTGGCAATTGAAAATCAACATCAACTATCTCATCAAGCATACGTGCCTCCTTAATATTATTTAACAATTTTGTTTGATTTTAAAATCTTGTTCTGCGAAATCATTCATTTACCTAATATGATAATTAAAATCTATTATTTATTATAACAATATTTTTTCATATTTGCAAGGATTTTTTCATCAAATCCAGCAAACAAAGCGTGGAAGTTAAATGGTTCTTAAAATACAATTAGCCACTTTTAAAAAAATTATGAATATTGTATTTTATGCTTGATTAAAATTTATTTTTTCAGTAAGTTTAATTTATTCAAAATTACTGGTCACAATGTTAGTCAAATGACCACCACCAAAGGTGGTGGCTTGATTTATTAGCCCTAAAAGGTGCGCTGTTTAATAGTTCAGTTATTTTAATCTTCGCCTTGTTCTTTGTCTCTATTTTCCTGCCATTTTACATATT
>Ga0208771_1000634_pt1 | contig 20799 bp, 29 predicted proteins | sample AntAceMetag02UKX_FD_184775 | JGI IMG/M metagenome (GOLD analysis project Ga0208771, IMG submission 184775) | Saline lake microbial communities from Ace Lake, Antarctica - Antarctic Ace Lake Metagenome 02UKX (SPAdes) (version 2) | ecosystem: Environmental > Aquatic > Non-marine Saline and...
TTGGGGTGTGACCCGAATGGCACTAAGTTAAGCATGATATTTTGATTTTTGGGAAGGATTATTTCTGTGAGGAAGGTTACCCATTTGATGTCGAGGTTTAGTCATGTATTGGAAATTTTTGGGCCTTCGTTTAACTGTTCTCGGCTCTGATCGGTTGGGACGAAGGGGGATGAGATCGTGAGCCAGGCAATGCAACATTGCCTGGAAAACACGACGATATTTTTGCTTGCGATTAATAACCGAAGAAAGCGTCGGTAGCCACTGGCGTAATGTATCCAGCGTTCCTTTGAAGCTTACTCTAGAATTATCCAGGGAATAAGCCTGGGCAGTGGACATGATCAAGATACGGATGAGGTTGTAGGCAATGATGTGCATCAGCAGTTCTTTGTGAATCATCTGAGGAGATTTGCATCTGAGGATATCCAGTCCGAGTGTGATTTTGATATCACGGAAATAAAGTTCAACTGCCCATCGTCGAAAATATAGTTCAGCCAGATCGGCTATCGGATACTTTTTCGCATCCAGCAGAGTGGTAGCTATAACAATGACTTTGGTGCGGAAACCTTTGACTGGAACATGGACCATGACTTCACGAATAGTCATGGTTAATGCCAGAGTGGCAAAGATATCAACTGAGAGCCATCGAGGTCTCTGCGGTTTCTCCCATATGATCAAGTGATCACGTTTTCCCAGGCGTTTCCCCTTCCGGAAGTCGGTAGAGCGGGCCCAGTGCATACGAAAAACTGTATCAACCCCACGCATTTTGAGAGTCAACATATCTATATAAGAACAAAAACCTCTATCTCCAAGGAGAATATCGCCGGCTTTTAAACAATCAAAAAGCTTTCGGAATAAAGTTTGTTCGCTGTCATGCAAATTTCCTTTGGCAAAAGTATGTAACGCTCCTGACATGAGGGAGAATATAGCTACAAGTTTCAAGACTGGAAATCCACAACCAGATTTTTGCACGGAAGGTTGAGGATAAGTCTTCTGGTTATCCATGGTATCAGGCATAGAGATACCGGTTCCATCGACAACGTGAACGGTTCGACCGTGCCACAATTGAGTAGACTTAATTTGCTTTTCGATGTGCGTGTTTACGTATTCATGTGTCCTCGCTAAAACATTTTCAGGGAGGCGTTGCCGGGCCTGGCAATAAGCACTGGTATTTGTGGAAAATTTTTTTAGATCTTCCAGCGCGGATAAAGCCAACAACTTCCGCACTGCTTCCCGGCAGGATGTTTTTGGATTCAATGCTTGAGATAGGAACGCCCAGAAGGTAACCAACGGAGTGAAGGTACGTAATCTGCCTCCCTCTTCAAGGCTGGCTCCCTGAATATATTTTTGAGGGATGCATTTGCCAAAGACACCGGATAATTCCGTGAGAGAGTTCCCGGCCATTTGTGAATAATAACGCTGAACCCGCCCATACGCTGGTAGACTAAAATAATGTGCCATTCAACACCTCCTGAAGTAATAGTTGACCTTTATTAATATTATCAGTATATATACTGATAATATTAATGCAAAGAAAAAAGGCCGGTAACTTCGGCCTGTTTCCTTTGCATCTGTTACTCTCAGGTGGTTTAATTATGGCATATATGAATACAGATAAAAAAGTTGAGCAATTATATAATCAATATCATTCATTGAGAACCAAACTCTCAGAAGTCGGCCTTATATGTCAGGGGAGTGCCCTGAAGCGGACTTATCATCGCGATAGCAAGGGGCAGACAACCGAATATGGCCCCTACTACTCGTGGACGCGTAAAATCGACAATAAAACGGTTACAGTAGCGTTATCCAGGGCACAGCATGTACTTCTTTCAAAAGCTATTGCCAATCAGAGAAAATTGGAAACGTTACTTCGAAAAATGCGTGCCATATCTGAAAAAATTATGCTCCTGCAAGCTTCTGGAGTTGCATCTCGCAAGAGGAGAAAAGCCGAGGTATTATAGCTTAACTTAGTGCCATTCAGGTTTGACCCTGAGCCCTTAAGGTTTGACCCTGAGCCCTTTTGACCCTGAGCCCTTTGACCCTGAGCCCTTGTCAAGGTTTGACCCTGAGCCCTTTTACCCTGAGCCCTTTTAACAACACTATTGATTTTAACTTTCAGGGGAAACAATATTAGCTGGGGCCCGGTTCGGAAAATTCCCATTTTACCCGGCGGATCCGGGCTTTGATGTTTTTGATCCCTTTTTTATGTTGATTAATCTGCTCTTCCAGCTCGTTTATCTTCTTCTTCAACCTGAGTCGTTCTACCTTCCTTAAATCCGCCAGCTCCCGCCACATCTTCCACTTTGATTTAAGTTTCCGGGGCGAGCGGATCAACGCGGCGGGCAGTCTTGTTACAGTAGATAAAATGTGAAGGCTTCCTACCTTTCCCAGCAGGCAACCCAGAATTATTCCCAGGAATAAGGCCCCAACACCGATTATTACGGATATGACCGGCACCACTAATTTATCCATCCTTCTCCTCTCCTTGCGAGGACGGCTTTTTTCTTAATCCCCGGGCATGTTTCAGCAATATTTTAGCTTCTTCGGCATGGTCTCCATCGGGATATAGCGAGATAAAATCGTTTAATTTCTCTATCACCCCGACACGATCTCTTTTTTTAAAAAGAAAGAACCTGGCCTGGAGCAACCTGACTTCCCCGGCCCAGCTTCCCCTCGGGTATTCCTCGATAAACCGATTAAATTCCTCTTCGGTATCTTTTAAAAAGTCCGTTCCGTATTCATGACTTTCCATCAGGGTGCGGATATAATAAAAATGAGCATCTTCAGAATATTTACTGTTTGGATACTCGCTCAAAACCGTGTTAAAATCATCCCGGGCTTTTTTTAAGTCCGATTCGACTCTACCCTGGAGGATTCGCCAGCCGGATATTTTTTGTGATTTTTTATAGTGATCCAGACCCATCCGGTAGTAGAAATAGGCTTCTTCATCCGCCCTGGCTCCGGATGAGCCGGATTTTTCGGCCGACTGCTCCGAATGATCTCTCCGGTCGTATTCTCTTCTCTTGACGGGGTCGCTTAATACCCGGTAAGCTTCAGACAGATCTTTGAATTTTTCCGCCGCCCATTTCCCCCGGTCGCTCTTATGTTTGTCGGGATGATATCGTATCGCCAGGACCTTGTAAGCCCTTTTTATTACTTCCTCGCCGGCCTCGGGGTGGACCTGCAAAATTTTATAGTAATCTTTCCCGGTCAAGATAATAAAATCCTCCCGCTCCGGGGAACTATTAGATTCTCTATTATCCTTTTTTTACCGTCACTTCCAGTATGCCGTTTTTATAACTCGAGCTGAGGGTATCAGCCTTAACCTCTCCGGGAAGCAGAATTTCCTTGTGATATTTTCTTTCTCTGCCTTTAGCGGAAATATTCAGGATGTCTCCCTCTAAATCCAGTTTTATGCTCTCTTTCGTCACTCCCGGCATCTCAGCGTAAATCTTGATCTCATCATCTTCATCGAAGACATCAATAATCGGTTCCCTTTCCTCATCAACCTTCGGCCCCTTCGGGGTTTTTTTAATATTGCCGAATGATTCAACCACCGGCTTTCCCCGACCCCCCAGGGCAGATTTAATGGAAAAGCCGTAAACCCCTTTCATACCTTTTTTTAGATGGCCGAGGTCAAACTCTCCTTCCCGATTGGCCTCACCTCCGGATTCCTCCAGGTTCGATGCCAGTTCAATCAGTTTCTCGATCCCTTTAAATATGCCTCCCAGTCCGATTTGGCCGTCTCCCAGGTCAAAGCTAAAACCCTCTTTTTTCTCTTTCTCTGACATATCACACCTCCTGTAATTGTTATGTAATTATTTCTGTATATTTATTTCCGGGGCTACCAGATATTCGGCTAAACCTTCAAATTCTTCCTTATTCTTGGCGGCACGAAGGAGCAGTTTCTGATAATTTCCTATTTTTTTTGCATCCTTGGCCTCGGTTATATGAATGTTGTCCGGGAGCAGGGGGATGACATTGTGATAGGCCCCGATAAATATAATGCCGGTCTCCCCATCACCCAGTGTCTCATCAATTCTTTTCGCTATATATCTGTCCCGTTTTTTCAGCAGACTGTTTCTGGACAGCCGGTAGAGGAAAAATGCCATCAGCTTCTTGCCGGTTGATCCAGCATTGGCAATCCTGACAATACGGTCTCTCTCTTTTTTTAACAGGGGAAAATCTTCCGTCTGGACCAGGAGTGCTCCCTTCTTAATCAGGTCGGTGACGATTTTATAATTTTTACTGCCTGATTCGGCTCCTTCTTCCACAATTTTAGCCCCTACCTCCCCATCAGCAACCATTCCGTCCTGATAAATTTTGAATCCTTTAACATCTAAATCGGCAAAATAGCTTGAGATAACATCCCAGAACCCGGAGATTGTCCGTTGGTGTTTATGCCAGAACTCCTCCCCGAAACCGGCGATGCCCTTCTTGTCCACCTCCCGGGCCACACTGCCCAGATCGGCACTCATATGAATTATCGGAACATAAATTAATTTTCTCATCTGTCACTATGAACAAGCAGATCATTTCCCGGTTCAATCAAAAACCGTATCAGCCTAATCCTTTCACTTTTATCAGAAGCTCGGCTGTCTTTTTACGGAGCCCGGATATAATTCTGCAATTTTTACAATTAATATTATCCCCGTCAAATTCTTCACATGACAGAAGCAAAGAGACTTCCTTCTCCAGCTGAATCGCCATTTCAGCCTTATCGGAAATCGACCTTGCCGCATTAATATCGCGGGTCAGTTCTTTGATCGTCCATTCTCTTTTTTGAAAGATTGGACAGGTTATTCCGTTAGATGAATTAGTTTTATTCATATTATTGAATTCAGGCATTATTTTACCCCTTCAGTATTCTGAGTTAGGTAATACCTAAATTGAGCGATTCTATGTGGCGAACTGCACTAATCTTATGGGCTGCAATCGATTGCAAAAATACTCGGTCGTATTATTAAATACGTCTGCGTTTTTTGCAACCGATGCATCCTCATAATCTTAGCACATTTCACAAGTCCGCCATAGCTTTAGCGACGGCTGATCCACAACAATCGCTCAACTTAGGTATTAGCATATTCACTCACATCAAATCACCCAGAGGACCCAAATTTATATTCAGCTCCTCATCCTCGAGGCCGAATACTATTTTTAACTCTTTCATCTTGTCTTCTAATTTCATCAACGTCTGGCCGATACGCTCGATCTCCTCATCAGTTAAAGAACCACCGGTTACCCTGCGCATGACCTGCTTTTCAATTAATTTTCTGATCAACTCAATCAAGGTAAGGACTAATTTGGCCAATCCCTTATCCACATTTTCAGGATTGGCTTCAATCCTGGATGGAAGAGCGTTTTGTAACTTCTCCAGCTCTTCCATAAAAGCTTCCGGAGAATCCGTTGTAATCTGCTTATTCATCCTGTTCCTTTCCTGATTCTCCCCATTTCTGAAATAATTTAAAGATGCTTATATTCCTTTCGCGCTTAATCACTATGAACCGGATTCGGTGTTAATTTAATAAAATTATAGGGCGGCCAGGGGCCGCTGAATAAATATTTGAGGTGAGTATGAGTGTTTTTTAATTTTTCAAATGTCTCTTTAAACTGACTTTGCCTGTTTTTTTCCACCAGGTAACAGGCACTTAACAACAAATCATTACTCTTCAGTTTTTCAAGTTTCTTCTCCGCAGCCAGATTTTGAAAAAGATTATCAATAAGCGTTATATTCTCTTCCGCTTCTTCTTTAAATTTTGTGTTGATCCGGTATTCTTTTAATTTTTTTTTGAGATAGTTCTTCGCCGGAGTATTGCCCGATATTGATAATTGCTCTGTTTCTTCCTCAAGCTTCCGGGCAATACCCTCCCTTACCAGGTCTCCGGACCATATTACCCTTATTCCATACTCAACCTTGTTTCTCAGCCGTAAAATATTATTTTTAAAATCAATATAATGATCCCGCATCAGGGAAAGGGCACCATCTCTATTCTTAAAAACAGTAATGAATCTCATCGGAAGAACGGTATAATTACCCATGAGGCTTTCCACGACTCTCTCGTGTATTAAAACCCTATCTTCCGTGATCCCCTTAATCTCCTCTTTCAAGCTGCTGACGATCAATCCCATTTCATGATAAGGGATATTATATACCGGAGCCTCTTCCAATCCCGCTATTTTACCGACAAGTGGGCGATTAGAATCTATAATGCAGTAACAATAAATCATGTCGGCTCAATAAATGGAGCGCCTTTCAACCGCTCCATGGTTTCTACCGAACTGAGAAATACCTTTAAACCCAGGTATATCAGATCCACATCCGCCACCGAGATCACCAAGTCACCGGAGATAACCACTCCTTTATCTAAAACCCTGTCCAGAATTTCCAACAGAGTCACATCTTTGGATTTTATAATATTATGTTCCATGTCTTTAAGCCGTTTTTTTACTCTGCCGTCCCGGACTTCTTCAGTTTGCAAAAATTATACGGCGGCCAGGGACCGGTACAATCAAATATAAAACCGGTATCTACTGTCTGCTCTTTCAATTCTTCAACGGCAATAATAAAAGATGGCACTTTATATTTATCCAACAAAAAGACGCAGTTCAAAATCATCTCGTCATTTCTTTCTGTCACTTCTCCCGGCAATAACTTGTTAATTACCGATCGGATACTATATTTTTTCAATTTGTCAAAACTATGCTGACCGTATTCATTAATCTTCTTATTTGCTTCCCGGATTAATACCTCTTCTTTTTGCTTTTTTAGAAAAAAGGTTTTACCGGGAGAAGAGGTTTTAATTGTATTTTTCAGTGACAGTATCTCCTCGTTTTTTACACCCAGATACTTCTTTAAATATTCCATGTCGCAATAAATTTTTATTCCCCACTCTTCCTTGCCTCGAAAGTAATTTAAATTATTGCGGAGTTCTTCTTCATTTTCCTTTAAAAAGGCAATAAGGTTTTCCTCATTATTAAATATGGTGCCAAATTTAAAGGGGACCACAGAAGATTCTTTCATAACACTTTCTATTACTTGCTCATGGATATTCACCTTCTCTTTAAGCCACTCGAAATCAGCCAGATTTTTTTTCAGACTTTCCTCTCCAAAATCAATTTTCCTGACTTTGCCGGCCACGGCATAAAAATCCCCGCAGGAGATAGTATATTTCTCATCACTGGGCCTTGATTGGGGAGAATCCGTTACACAGTATAAATATATTAACTTTTTTCCCTGGACCTTCATTTCATTTAAATAATATCGTTGCCGGATTAATCTTCCTGACTCCTTATTTCATCCAATCGATCAAGAAGTTCAGTCTCCCTTCGGGTGTACTCATCTTCATGGATCTCATCTAATTCGAACCTGAGTTGTAATTCCATGATTTTTTCTTTTATGCGGCCCTCGTCAGAAACTTCTTTTTCCGCGACCTCATTGATTTTTTCGCCCAACCAGACTAATCCCTTTAAGGGCGAAAGTAATATGCTGTCTATGATAAACATTCCATCCTCACTGAGAGAAGCAAACGACTCAATATTCCCCGGTTTTTATTACCAGATTAACGAAATTGAACGGGGGCAGTGTCCCCACATATTTAAATACCACTCTATCCCCGTATTTATCCGCCAGTTCATTAACTTCCCGATCAAATTCGGTCTCTTTCTCATTATTTATCAGAAAGGCCGCGTTTAGAATCATCCTTTCCCCGTAAGTATCATTTATTTTATTTTTCTCTGATAGCGGCTCCAAAACACTCAAAATATCTTCCTGGCATTGATTCTTTTCCTCTTCCAGTGCCTGCTCCACCATTTTTCCTATCTCCATGCGCTGGTAATATGACTTTTCCGGAGACAGGACGGCGATCTCTTCTTTTAATTTATGTATAACTGCATGCTTTTCTAAAATATCCCGGTAGATATCTTTCTCACTAAATACGGCTTTTAATCCAAGTTCTTTTTTCTCTTTAAAGTCGGCCAATAAATTTTTGAAATTATTATATTCTTTTTCTAATATTTTTTTTACTTTCTCCTCGTTTTCAGCGATTGTGCCGAACCTGACCGGCAAAACCGCGGAATCTTTCATCACTTCTTCTATCGCCTTCTCATGACAGATCATGTTCGCTCTTGATATCCGGTAATCAATTATCGGGGAATCACTGACTACAGCGCCTATATCGTTAAACTGGATTACATGCACCAGATCACCCCTTCCTCCGATTCCTGGAGCATCGAAGGACTGAGGTGTTTTCGTCTCTATTATGCAGTAGATATACTTGCCTTCTTTCGCGGTCATTCCAATCGTCCCCGTATTAAATTATCTTTACTATTTTAAAATTCCGATGGCTTTACCTGTAATATTTCAGGATAAGTTATGTTTCCCATTCTTCCGGATAAATAACAATGTTGACAAAATTAAAGACCGGCAGCGGTCCGGTATAAACAAATTTAATTCTCTCCGTATATTCTTCACTCAAGTCATCCATGATATTATCAAATTCTATTTCCCGGCCTTTGTCCACCAGAAAGGCGGCATTAATAAACATCTCGTCTCCCACCGTCTTATTCAGTTTGAATTCAAACGCCGGTCTTTTTAGAATATCCACTATTTTTTCAGCTTCTTCGTCTTTCTTTCTCTCCAGGGCCTGCTCGACCAGCTTTCCCAGTTCCATTCTGGCTTTAATATTCTTTTTCCCATCTTCCTTTTCAATATTCGCTTTTAATCTCCCAATCTCTTTATTCTCTTTTGTAATCTCCTTAAAGATAATGCGGATATTTTTCCAGATACCCTTAACATTTAACTCCACTTTATGGTCAATATCCTGCAAAAGATTGTAAAATTCCCGGTGTCTCCTATCCAGAAGATTACGTATCTCATCAGCATCCGATGCCACAGAACCGAATCGGACCGGCAGCACACCATCAAACTCTTTCATTACTTCTTCAATTACGTTCTCATGGGCCAGGATATTCTCCCGATTAACGACAAATTTAGTCATCGGGTGATTACTTACTACCATGCTCAGATCATTATAGCCGATAGTCATGACCTCATCTCCCCTCCCCCCTAATCCTATCGGCCCAAAATTCCTTTCCAGTGTGGTGCCGATGATACAGTAGATATATTTTCCTTCCTTTTCCATAATATGCCTTCCTATCTCGGGTATATTCTAAAAACCCGATTTGTTTATAAATCAATCGTATTCACTCCTCACTTTAACCAGTATCGCGTTCTCTTTAAACTTCTCCTGGTTAAAGGAACACCGGCCCCCCACTCCCGTTTGTTTGGACGCCTGGCAATAATCAAGAAGCACGCGATAAGCCCTGTTTATATTATTAAATACCTCTTCTGCATCCGGCAACTTCGGATTGGTATCGGGGTGAACAGAAAATGCCAATCTTTGGTAAGCTTTTTTTATCTCATCTACAGTTGACGTATCATTCAAATCCAGGAGTTTTCTCGCTAAATCCACCTTCTCAAATCGCATTTTCTTTATCTCAAGAGTATAAAAACTATACGGGGGAAGCGGGCCGATACATCGAAAATTTAACTTTTCATCGAAACCAGCATCCAATTCCTCCAGTTCACCATCAAATTCTTCCTGCCGTGCTCTGTCCACCAGGAAGGCGGTATTAGTAATCATCTCGTCATCCATAAGGTCGTGGTTTTTAACAGCCCGGCTTATTTTTCTTAACGTATCCTGTATCTGGAGCGCGTATTCCGCCTTCGTTTTATCGAGAGCCTTCTTCACCATCAATCCTACTTTCATCCGGTCATCAAGTGACACTCCGGCAGGATTCGTCATGATCTCAGCTTTAAGATCTTTTATTTCTTTCTTTTCTCCCATCTCCTGGAGAATTAAATTAAAATCACTCCAGGTAGCCGCCACATCAATCTCTATCTTGCCGGTTATCCTGCTGAATACATCTTTAATTAATTCGTACCATCGCGATAAAATATTATTAACTTCATCGGCGTCTTCAGCAAATGTCCCCAGAAGCATCGGGATAATGGTGTGGTTCTCCATAACCTTTTCGGTTACTTGTTGATGCCTGAGTAACTTTCGGGCTACTTCGATCTTGAGTAAATCATTATAATCAACAATCTCGGAGTCACTTACCACCGCCGAGATGTCCTTATATGATATCGAATATACTTTCCCCCCATTATTTTTTATACGGGGGGAGACTTCATTTGAAGCCGGAAAATCAATATCACTAAATAATAATTCGTCACAAGAGTCGATAATGCCGTAAATATATTTTCCTTTTTCAGCCATAAATGTTCCTTTTATTCCGTTGCGTATATGTAAGCATTCGGCAAACCGGGGGGCTGCCAGCATCGGCCTTGTAGGAGGGGTTTCCAACCCCGATTGCCGGGCCTCCTCGATCGAGGTTAAAAACCTCTCCCACAGAACTCAACCCCGGTTTCCCGAATGTTTGCGCGGCTATTAACCAGATTTATATCGGGCTATTATCATTCCCTTTCTGTTTCTTTATCATACTGATGGACTCTTCAAAGTGTTTCCTCTTCACAGTGAGGCCCTTATCATCTTCAGTATTATCAATAAATTCTCTGATGGCGAACAGGGCAGCCTTCTGGCAGATAAATTCAATATCGGAACCGACCATATCTTCCGTGTCTCTGGTCAATCTTTTCAAATTAACATCGCCGGCCAGAGGCTTATTCTTGGTATGTATCTTGAAAATTTCCAGCCTGGTTGTTTCATTCGGCAACGGCAATTCAAATATCAGATCAAATCTTCCGCTTCTCAGCATAGCCGGATCAACTAGGTCCAGACGATTGGTGGCCGCTAAAACCACCACCCCTTTTAACTCTTCAATTCCATCCATCTCGGTTAAAAACTGGCTTATTACCCTCTCGGTGACATGGGCATCCGTACTGCTGGAACCTCTTCTGGGTATAATGCTGTCTATTTCATCGAAAAACACAATCGTAGGAGATGCCTGTTTTGCTTTCTTAAATACCTCCCGGATGCCTTTCTCCGACTCGCCGACATACTTGGACATCAGAGCGGGCCCCTTTATCGAAATGAAATTGACTCCGCTTTCATTGGCCACTGCCTTGGCTAACAATGTCTTTCCAACGCCCGGAACTCCATAAAGAAGTATTCCTTTGGGAGGACTTGTATCCATTTTCTTGAAAACATCGGCATACTTGAGAGGCCATTCTATGGCTTCTTTCAGTTCGTTTTTAATATTATCCAGGCCCCCCACATCCTCCCATTTGACATCGGGCACCTCCACAAATACTTCCCTGATCGCCGATGGCTCAATATCCTTCAGCGCCTCCATGAAGTTATCCATTGTCACTTCCAGGTTCATCAAGGTTTCGTATGGAATATCAGCCATTTCAAAATCAATTTTTGGCAATATTGCTCTTAAAGCCGCCATGGCCGCTTCCCGGGCCAGGGCTTCTATATCCGCCCCCACGAATCCATGGGTAATTTCCGATAACTTTTCCAAACTGACATCTTCGGATAATGGCATTCCTCTGGTATGAATCTGGAGTATTTCGTAACGATCGTTCTTATCCGGGATGGGAACAGTTAATTCCCGGTCAAACCGGCCCGGGCGCCGCAGGGCCGGGTCTATTATATTGGGGACATTGGTGGCGGCCATGACGATAACATGCCCTCGTGATTCCAGGCCATCCATTAATGCCAGGAGTTGAGCCACCACCCTTCGTTCAACCTGTTTCTCGGCGCCCATCTCTTCCCTCTTGGGCGCGATAGACTCCACTTCATCTATAAAAATAATAGACGGGGCGTGGGACTTGGCATCTTCAAATATCGAACGTAGGCGGGCCTCACTTTCACCGTAAAATTTACCCATTATTTCCGGCCCGCTTATACTGATAAAATAAGCATCGGTTTCATTGGCCACGGCCCGGGCAATAAGGGTTTTGCCGCATCCCGGTGGTCCATGAAAAAAAACTCCTTTGGGAGGATCGATCCCTAATCTCTCAAATACTTCAGGAAATCTCAAGGGAAGCTCCACCATCTCTCTGATTCTCTGAACCTGGGTGTCCAGGCCGCCGATATCTTCATAGGATACTTTGGTCGACCTTCCTTCTCTCCCACCTCCTCCTTTTCCTTTTGTTTCCATCTTTATCACAGTTTTCGTGTTTATCACCACCACGCCGGCGGGAACTGTATTCACAACCTTAAAATCACAGGATCTTGTCCCGAATAAAGTGGCCCGGACCTGGTCACCTTTAATAATGGGGCGCCCCGCTATTAGCGAGCCGATATATTTGGCATCCCGGTCTTTCTGGAGGGGGGTGGACGCGGTCAATGAAGAAAGAGTAATTTTCCCGGCGGATTTGTATTCAACCTTGCGAATCTTCACACTGTCATCCAGGCCGACTCGGGCATTCTCCCGTGATATCCCGTCCATCTGAATAATCTTCTTTCCCCTATCCTGTACATAACAGGGCATTACTTTCGCCGCTGTTTTCCTTTTGCCGGCAATTTCTATGATGTCCCCAACTTCAATACCCAGTTCATTTATATCGGCAGGATCTATCCGGGCGATGACCCTGCCCACATCTTTGGATAAAGCTTCTTTTACCTTGAATGTCATCAGTATTCTTTTCTCCTGTAAATTACAAGATTCTCATAGATAGTGCCTGAACGAAAACCCCAAAACCCAAGTCATTGCGAGGAGGGACGACGAAGCAATCTGCTTAGTTTGTGAGGAGATTGCTTCGTCACTTTGTTCCTCGCAATGACAAATTATTTGAGATTCGGGGTTTCCGTTCAGACATTAGATAAAGTTAGAATGCTATAGTGTTTCAATTTTCGCAAAATAGGTGTTGAAATTTATGGAGTGATTCGATGCCTTTTACTTCTCGAGGCTGTAATGGGACTATGGTTAATTTTAAGCCGCCGAATTTTCTCCTTATCTCCTCGATGTGTTTTTCCTGGCCATTTTTTCTCTCCCGGCAAAACCGGCAACCGCCCGATTCCATGACATTATTAATTACCAGTTGCCTTACACGGATCCCATAGCTGTTCAGAGTATTAATCAGCCTCTCCGTCTCCAGAATGGCCATCGCCTCCGGAATCGTCACCGCGATAAATTCACATTTTTCACTATCCCGAAGTAAACCTTCAATTCTTTTTACGGTTTTTTTCATCTCAATGAGGAAATCATCAGCTTTATCAGGCTGGTATTTCCCCGCGAACGATTGAATCATATACCGGTACTTCCACCTCATCTTTGCGACTACTTTAATCCATTCATCTAAAAGACCGGGAAGGGTCAGAAGCCTCAAGGCATGCCCGGTAGGAGCGGTATCAAGAATATATTTATCATATTTCCCCTCTTCCATTAAGTCGACAATAGTCTTAAATCCCATTACCTCATCTATTCCCGGAATCTGCAGGGAAAATACCGAGTCAATATCACTCTGGTCCAGGTAGGTGGCGGTGTCCAGAATCTTCTTTATATCATCCCCGTATTTTCCTTTGAATTTCAGGAAAGCTTTCTCCGAGCTTACTTCGAGAGCGCTGAGATTATCTACCCCTTTTACTTCCCTTATACTCTCGCCTATTGGTTGGCCCAGGCTATCCGATAAAGAATGGGCCGGATCCGTGGAAAAAAGCAGCGTTTTAAAATACCGGGATAAATAAATACCTGTGCTTGCCGCACAGGTAGTCTTTCCCACGCCACCCTTTCCCCCGAATATAATTAATTTTAACGCGTCCTTTCTTAATCCGGTTAAGTTCATTCGTATCCACACAAATTATTATCCAACCTGCTTCTGCTCCATAAACTGGGAGGAGAGCTGATTATTTTTTTAATTTAAATTCAATATGCCTTCAAACTATTCTTTTTCTCTACCGGGTAAGCGCCGATAAAATTAATCCGGGATTAATTCCCCTTCCGGGGAACAACACCGGTGCCCCGGCAGGTCAGGCAGGGAAGAGTTTTTCCCCGCTCCCTCCCTATTCCCCGGCAGGTGGGACATTTCTCCACCTCGGCGGTCCGGAGACCGACAATCCCCCTCCCTCGGCATACCGTGCAGGTAAGCGTGGTCCGGGGATGCCTCTTGCCCGTACCCTTGCAATAGGCGCAGACCACCGCTGGCGGCTCGATATTAGCTTTGCCGGTCCCATGGCATACCGGACACTTAATACCCTTCCCGGAAGCCATCAGTCCGGTCCCTCGGCAAAATCCACAATGGAAACGGCCCTTTGTCAATACTTCGCCCGGATGCCCCATCTTCCGTTTACTCAAATCTATTTCCTTCCAGCCCATTTTTCCTCCATTTACAGCTTTTAACTCCTTACCATGCTCTTACCCTTTGCGGTGATTCGGCAGGATGAGGAACTGAAGAAACCGACACACCCCTGTTTCTCCAGAGACCGGCATAAAATATATATATAACCTATCTCGAATCTCGCTTTGCTGCTCAGCTCCTTCATTGAGATCAACTTATTATTTTCTTTAATAATCTTCAGCAGCTTTAGTTCACTATCCGTTATGCTCAATTTCCACCTAATAATTTATAATTTCAACATTCTTCAGAATTCTCTGTTTATTTTTCTCTCTTCTCTTCTGAAGATTTGCTTTTCTCTGATTAAGTTTTAAATTCCAGTTTTTCTCTACCGTATCCTTTCCTTTCTCCGTCAGGCTGCAAATACCGTTGAATGTATCAAACTCGACATAACCGCTTCTCACCAGGCCTTTGCAAATCACATAGGCATAATGAGAACTTATCCTTAATCCCTGCGCTATCAGATAATAATGGGAACTGTCTCCGCTCCTGGCAATAATATCCAGGGTTTCTTGCTCCATTCCTGTCATTGTTCATCCCGGTGGTGCCTTAAAACGAACTCCACTTCGCCCTGTCTTCCAGGTATCTTTCTAAACCATTCGACTTCATGCCATTCGATCGCTCGGTTCTTTTTTCCTGTCGCGGCGAACTCTTGCCGGCAATTCTGACCTGCCCGTGGCTGACAACATCTATCACATCATTCTCCCCCATCGATCGTAGAATAACCCGGGTATAATTGGGGCTTATCCCCATTTTTTTCGCGATTCTTCCGATAGTACATTCGCCGCCGGCATCTTTGATTATCTTTAAAACTTTATTTTCATCGGGTGTAGTCATTTTTTATCTGCTCCTTCGCCTTTCTAAAGGGAAGAAAATCCTTTTTCCTCGTGGCCCCGGCGCCGGAGGGCCCGGAACAGCAGATTTCTGCTACTTTACCAGCGCTTCCAGGTTCTCCAGTCTCTTCCTTAGTGCTTTGTTCTCTATCTCCAGCTCTCTATCTTTTGCCTCGGAAGAAAGATAAGCGTCCTGCTGCCACCAGTTAATCCCCATCTCCATGGCTTTATCTACTGAAGAAATTAAAAGCCGTATCTTGATATTGAGCAATTCTATATCAGCCAACTGAATTTTAATGTCTCCCACAATAACTATCCCCTTGTCCAGGACTCTTTCCAGTATATCCGCCAGGTTCGTTGATTGAATTGAATGGGCCATTTGATTCGTCATCTTATATACCTCATTTATTTTATTCCCGCGCAACAGTTTGATTCATAAACCAGTTCGGCTATGAACAGGAGAAATAATATTATCGGAATTAATCCGATAATTCTCCAGGTTGTTTTTTGATCTTAACCGGAAAGCCGGAAAATATTTTATTTATCTCTATCTATTCACTGTGAGTTCCTTTTTCCCGCGAGTATGATACAACTTTTAAATCGTTATTTAATTTAATCTCGTATATATTCCTGTCCTGAACATTGGTTGACAATCCCACGGATTTTATGAACGCGCTCTCCTCAAACACCACCACCCGGGCTAGCCAACCGTCATCCTCCTTGGTAACCTGGATCACCTGGGCATCATTGCCGATTGTATTTTTTGAAAATTCTTTAATTATTTTTGTTACTTCGTTTATCTTCATAGGCTATCTCCCGAGCTTTACTGTGATTTCTTCCTGGTTTCCGTGATTGTAACCACGCCTTTTCCCCCACATTTTAAACAGGGCAGTTTATTCGTGGGCTCGGCGCCGGTTCCCCGACAATGACCGCATACCTTGACCGGCTCGGTGACATTAACCACCCCTTTGCCCCGGCATACATGGCAGGTAATATTTGTCCGGGGGGGATATTCTCCCCTGCCTTTACAATAGGCGCATACTACCGCCGGGCCGGTTAAAGAAACCACGCCCGAACCGCCGCATATATGGCACTTCGTACCTTTGGTCCGGGGCAGCACACCGGTACCGGCGCATAAGCCGCATTTAAAATTATCCCCTTTTAAAATCTCGCCAACTTTTCTGCCCGGCCCGATTTTCCCCTTTTTAAAGTCGTATGTCTTCCAGTGCATGTCTCCCCTCTTTTCCGCCTAATAACTCAGGGGCATCGTTTTCCACTCTCTTTTTGCTCCCTTCATTTCGGAGTGAACTTGGCCGGAAGAACTTCTGGCTCGGGCGGTCTTGACCGAAGCTTCACTTCCCTTCAGCTTCTTTATTTCCGATTCTATTTCTTCCAACCGCTTGGTAATGATTTCCTGCTTGAGACAGACCCTTTTGCTTTCCTTCAGGAGTCTTTCCTTTTCTTTTTGCAACATATAAAGTTCTAAAAAAGCCGAGCTTTGAATCCTGGGTATGGAACGTTTCTTGGTGCTGCCCATAGTCCGGGCGGAATGAATTCCTCTCATACTGTCAACATCTCTCATTATTATCACCTTATGTATCAGCCGATAACTTAAATCCGGGTTGAGCGATTATTGCGCATGAACTGGGGCGGGATTATGATCTCCGACGGATTGCAAAAACCTCAGGCATATCCCGGAGATATGCCGAGGATATTCCAACCGCCCGGGCACAAAAGATTGGTACGGTTCACCGCTTGGAATCGCTTAATTCAGGTTAAATAAATCTATCCTTATTATTAGTGAATTATACTTGAAAGACCACTCCTGGCCGGGAGGGAACTACCTGAACTATCTCGCGCTCCTTGCAGCGGACATTAAAACATCCTTTTTCCTGCTTGCCCCTACAATTTTCAGCTCGACCAGCTGCCCTTCTTTAAGTCCGGCCTCTCTTTGAATATTAGAGGGCAGCTTTATATCCCCGTCTTTCCCCACTTTGGAAAATGCTCTCATTAGCGTCATTCGATTACCCTCCGGTGTTTGGCTAAGTATATTTCTTTACAAGTTCCTTGACAATATCTTTTACCCGGGCCTGGTTTGTCTTGGAGCCGACCCGGCTGGTCTCGGAAGCCAGGATATCCTGACACATCCTCAAAAAGTCGTTGCCCGCTTTTGCCGGGGTACGCTTTTCAACTTTAAGCGTCTTGCCGATCATAATACAGCCGCGAACCGTGGGGGCAAACTCGCACTTTCCGGAATCCCGCAGTGCCCTCACAATATTGACTATTATCTCCGTATCAGCTTTCGAGAGCCTGGTCTTCGCCCGGGTTATCTCCACTTCGGTTTCATAATCAAAGTGGTCCAGGTCCATGGTGATCATCCGGTCTCTCAACGCGTCCTGGCTCCGATGAACCCCGGCATACTCCTCGGGATTTGATGTGAATAACGCCGTGAAATCGGGATCCACCCTTAAATACGGATCATCGCCGCCTCTCCCTACCGGCAAGTCCATCATCCTCTCCTGCAGGATGGAAAGAAGAATGTTATTTGCCTCCGGACGGGAACGCGTGAATTCGTCATAAATAAGCGTAAACCCGTACTTGCAGGCAATCGTCAAACGATTATCCACCCAGCGTTTAACCATATCCTCTTCCGTCTTCAAAACCCGGGAGACAAAACGATCAACCACCTTCCTGAACCGGTAACCGTGTTCCCCTCCGACCAAGTCGGATGTCGTAAACTCTTCATCCCCGTGGATCAGCACCACCGGCCGGTTGATCTTGCTGGCAATATGCATGGCCAGAGTAGTCTTGCCGGTACCTGAAACTCCTCGGAAATGGACCGGGAAACCGGCCTTTATGTAGGAAAGAGCCCTCTTGGTAATGTCCCGGATATATTTTGTTTCCACGAAATCCGGCATAGGACTCGGTTCCAGTACTGTACTCATTTCTTCTATCATTATTACTTATTCTCCCTGAAAATATTAAAATTAGTGTGCCTCTTCCTTTTCTACGACCCCCTTGCCTCCACATTCGAGACAGGGAAGGCCGCTGTCAAACTCCCGGCCGGTGCCTCCGCATTTAGGACATTTCGTCACGTTATCCGCGATGGTAACCATTCCTTTTCCGTTGCAAACAGTACAGGTGACCCGGCCATTATGCGGATAGACACCCGTGCCGTTACAAAATGCGCATATGATTGCCGGCTCCTCAACTTCAACTTTTCCGGTGCCTCCGCAAACCTGGCATCTGGAGACGGGAGACAGAATCCCGAACTGGTCTATACCCTTGCCCCGGCAAAACGCACAGCTGATTACTTTTGTTTTCATAATTTATACCATCCTGACTTATCCCCATTTTAAAACGACCGGAAGAGGTAATTTTGTTACACCCCGATCAATAACCTGGCTATTTATCAGATAAATATACTGACTATAACCTGGCTTATTGATCACGTTTGCTCTTTCAATCTTTCCTGTAGCAACCGTCTCTACATCTTGGGACCGGAAAACGGCGGCCTGGCGGCTGGTTTCGGGATTATCGGTTTGGGAGCCGGTTTCGGGGATATCGGCTTGAAAGCCGGTTTCCAGGCTATCGGCTTGGGGGCCGGTTTCTCGGCTGCCGGTTTGGGAGCCGCTTTCTTTGCGGCCGGTTTCGGGGCCGGTTTCTTCGCGGCCGGTTTCGGGGCCGCTTTCTTTGCGGCCGGTTTCGGGGCCGCTTTCTTTGCGGCCGGTTTCGGGGCTATTGCCTCTTTCACTGTCATTACTTCCGAAGCCGCCGAGACTATCGAACCGAGGCCTCTATTTTTTGCCATAATGGCTGCCATCTCTCTCCAACTGGCTGCCATCTTTTTATTTTCCTCGGCAAATCCCTTTAACAAATCCCCGGTATTACTTACCAGGTTATTCATAAATACTGACAGATCTCGCTTTTGTTTCGCACTCATATCGGAATGAGACTTGTTGAATTCCCGGAGGTAATCCCTGATATAAGTTTCGATATCCTTGACGTCTTTCTGGATTCCACCCATCATTGCCTTAAAGGCTTTAATCCTTTCCGGTTCACTTTTCAGTCTTTCCTCTTCGCCCTGGGCAAGATTCTTTCGCAGGTCAGCAGCCATTGCTTTATGTTCTTTCTCAAAATTGATTAACATACTCTTGGTCTTGCTGGCGATTTCGTTCGCAAATTTTGAGAGTTCCTTCCATTGTTTCTCGCTCATATCGGAATGAGCCTTGTTGAATTCCTGGAGCTGTTTCTTTACATAAGTTTGAATATCCCTAACGTCTTTCTGGATTCCACCCATTATTGCCTTAAAGGATTTAATTCTCTCGGCTTCGCTTTTTAGCCTCTCCTCTTTGCTTTTAGCGAAATTCTTTTCCAGATCATCGGCCATTACTTTGTGATCACTCTGAAATATTCCCAGCATGTTCCCAACATCCGTAGTCAATCCTGTTACAAAATCACCCAACTCCTTAGCCTGCTCTGCTTTCATTTTTCCTCTGTCAATCTTAAACCCTTCCAGAGTTTTTTTAACATCAGCGGCCGACTGTCCGAGCGCCTTTATCCGCACATCGTAAGAACCGATAATGTCCTCACAAAGCTTTTCTATGTCGTTTGCTATTGCCATTTTATCTTCCCCTTTTTTGCATGCACATTTTTATGCGCATAATTTAAGTTTTACTGAATAGTGATCGTTTATGGTTTAAATTGCCTTTCATACGCCGCCAGGTCCTTGCTGCCGTTTCTCTTTCCATTTTAAAATCATCAAGCATATCCCGAACTTCGTCTCTCCTTTCTATCCGATGCTCTATTCTCTCTCTATTGCGATTTCTGGATTCCTTCAGCATCGCTTTAAAGTCTCTTATCCGAAGTTCGTGCCCTTTGGCTAAAAGATCTTTCAGTTTTTCCGCCATTTCTTTCTGTTCTTTCTGAAACTCTTTAAGCTTGCCGGTTACCTGCTCCTTCCTCTCATCCTGAAGGGCAAGATTTTTTTTAATAAACTCTTTGAATTCGCCTACTCTTTGAGCTTCACCATTGGTAAGCGCCTGATTAAATTCTTTCAGGTTTTCTCGTAGAGAACCCGCCATTTGTTTCTGCTCATTCAGATAGTTGTTTAATAATTCCCGTACTTCTTTTTCTCTCATATCCTGTTTGGAATGAATATCCTGCATCATACCGTCAAAATCTTTTTTCCTTAAAGAATCGTTCCGGGCTAGACTCTCCCGCAATTCAGCATTAACCTTTTCCCGTTCCTGTTTTAAATCAAGAAAGTTTTCCTGGAATCCATGAAGAAGCTGATGGGTGGTATCAAAGACAGACTCCAGTTTCTGTATCCTGGCATCATACGATGACACGATATCTTCAACAACATCCCGCAGATTTCCTCCGTCAGACATTTTATTTCAACTCCTATTATCTTATATAAAAAAATACCCGGGCAATACTTCGCCATAAAACTGTTTATTAAAAAGGAAAACCTGGCAGACCATGCTTTCTCCCGCTCTTTTGCCGGATAAGGATGGCCTGGCAAGACTTCCTTTTAATCCCCATCATTACGGACCGGGGATTTTCTGTCCTTAAGCGGCGGTCGCGGTCAGGCCGATCGCCTCGGCATACTTCAGGTAGGTCTCAACTGAGGCCACGACTACTCTGGCTTCAATCGCGAGCAGC
>Ga0208771_1000639_pt1 | contig 20739 bp, 12 predicted proteins | sample AntAceMetag02UKX_FD_184775 | JGI IMG/M metagenome (GOLD analysis project Ga0208771, IMG submission 184775) | Saline lake microbial communities from Ace Lake, Antarctica - Antarctic Ace Lake Metagenome 02UKX (SPAdes) (version 2) | ecosystem: Environmental > Aquatic > Non-marine Saline and...
CGATAACCCACGCAAAAAAATAACTCTTACCCAATCCAATTATTGCATCTCTTAAAGTAAGAATTTCAAATACTCGATTAATAAAAACGGTTGCACTTAGATCAAGATATGTTACGGCTACAATGAGACCACCAAAAATTCCAATCAAGGTTGAAGCTGTTACCAAAAGTGGAATACAAATTGTGATCGCATGAAATTTTGGGACCACAACATATCTTATCGGATTTATGGCCATCATTTTTAGAGCATCAATTTCTTCTGTAACCTGCATTGTAGCTATCTCTGAAGCAATTGACGATCCGCTTCTGCCTGCCAAAATTATAGCTGTGAGAATGGGCCCCATCTCTGTGACCATAGATACCGCCATGAGATCAGCAACAAATATGTTTGCCCCAAATTGTCGTAATTGTGCAGCGGATTGCAATGCCAGTATCAATCCTAATATCATTGAGAGTAGGGCAATTATCCCAAGTGCATCCACTCCGATGAAAAGGGCTTGTTGAATTACTGATCCTTTTCGTTGCCCCTTTTTATTAAAAATACCCACAAATGACCAATAGAAAATATCCGCAATCAAGAATAATCCATCTTTTATAGATTGAAGAAATTTTGTTGAATTTGAGCCAATCTGAGTAAAGAAATCTAATTTGTTTTCTACTTTAACGGGTTTTATTTCTGCTGATGTGAAAGTACTATAAGCAATTTCTACCATTTCATTCATCGATAAGGAATTGTTCGGATCAAGTTTTAATTTCGTCAGCATCTCATCTATAAAAGCAATACCAGCACTGTCGATCTTTGTGACCTTTTGCAGATCAAGTGTTAAAATTATTTGCCCACTGTATTTTAGAAATTCATCATTCAAAGCAGGTACAGTATACTTTGTAAGCTCTCCATCAAGAAATAAGGTTTGTTCTCTGTATTCCATATTATTTCAAGAAATAAGTAACCCGCAAGAATAGACTATGTTCTTTAACAAGATAATCTTTTCCAGAATCCTTACTCATCTTTTCTAAATTAAATTTGTAATCTAGCGAAATATGTTTGAGCAAATTCAAATTAAATGAATTTTCCCATTCAAATATATAGTCGTCATTCTTATCAAATGGGAAGTAAAAATCAGCATCTGAAGCATATGTTAAATTAAGCGGTAACTGGAAATTCCCGACGAGAGACAACTCTGTCCCTGTAGTATTTGTTGAAGCTAATTCAATATATTTTCTATGCTCAATGTCATCATTATCAACAAAAGATTCTGAAGGGTCATAAACGAAAACATCTTCATTAAACGATTGTCTTATTCCGAATCCTGCTCTAAAACTCAAATTAGCTCTGGAAAGATTCAATATCCTATAATTAATACCAAATCCTTCTTTTAATTCTATCGGGAAGAAGGATGATTTTGTCTGTACATTATCAGAATATACGCTATCATTCAGCGCTATGCCATTTTCATCAAATTTCTGATAATAGAATTTGTCTGAGCTATATTGAGTTTCATCGAAGAAATGTGAGTTAGCATCAAATCTTCCATATAATCCAAGATCCTTTACAAAATAATAAATTCCTGTATTTTTTAGATCAAATTCATCTGAAGCAAGCCTGAAATCTGTATCTGTTTGCTCTTCCCATGTTTTTGAAACACCCAGATCAATAACACTTTTCATATTATAATAGAGAGGAGCTTTATCGTAAATAAGATAATTTTCCAATTGTGAATTCATAGTTATGGTTGTTTTAGGTTCATCTTTATTTAATGCATTGTCACTATTCAGATTACCGTTGATATGAATTGCACTTGATAATTTGAGTGGCTCCAAAGATGCTACTAAGAAACTATCTTCTAAAATTCCTGCTCCTGCCATATTGGTTGGATTCCCTTCTTCATCAGTTTCCATAACAATTGTCATTTTCTGAACACTACCTTCTTCGATAAGAACTGTTGTGAAATCGGTGTAAGTATTGAATGGCTCATTATTTATGGTTATTTTATAATACCCGGGCTTTAAAACCCAGACCTTTTCCTGTTCACCAAGTTCTACTTCTGATGGAAATTCACTACCAAAACTTTCTCCGTCTTCTAAACCAAATATCTCATAAATAACTTTAGCAAAGTTTCTACTTTCATCGATAATTTCAACTATCAAACAACCCCAATCAGGTTCCACAATTGTTTTATACCGCGGGTGAATTTTAATATCCTTTTGAATCATTTTTTGATCTTGATTTCCTGAGCCATATTCGATAGAATAAGTACCCTCCATCAATGGTAAGTCTCCTCCAATTTTGGCAGATCTCTCATAACCATATTTGTCATGAACTTTATAATAAGGTTCATTTTCTGTTCCAGTGATCGCTGGTACTAAAAGTAGTCCCTTCCCACTATTATCTTCTTCAGAATCTAGTATTTTGACAAGTAAGGGATCAATCTCTAAAGGAATATTTTCTTGTGTAACAGGTACTTGCTGACCATAAGTATTCAGAATAGTTATCTTTGCTGAAAATTTATCTATCTCATCTAAAAGTATTTCGTTAATTGTTTGAGCAAAAGTATCAAAATCTTGCTTAAGCAACACTTTTTCAATATTGGCAGAATGAGTTATTAACGGCTCTTCTGTATCCTTTTTCCTATATATGAAATCAATATCCAACCTTGCCTGATAGAGCGTTTCGGAAATATACATTTCAATATTATTTATGCTTGTATCAATAATGTAATCTGGTGTTGAACTAAATAATTCTCTTTGTGTATTCTTGAACATATTGTAACTATCTAACCGTTTCTTTAATAGATTAGGAATGATTTTCGTGAGTTTTACACCCCAAAGATTATTATCAGAATAGGTAATTCGAGGACCAAAATGACGGACTACAATCTGTTTTCTGTTATAGGTTCTAGGAACTTTCGTATCTTCGATGTAAACAGATTGATTGAAGGGTTCATTCAACTTAAGTTCATCTTTTTCGGAATGGGAATAATATTCAAGAATGTAGTAATTTCTGGGAATTATATTTCTTGCCATGCAGCCAAATAAAAAAATGATCGATAAGCTAAGAACAATTATTTTTTTCATATTAAATTCTCCTCTCAATTCTTTGACCTTATAAGCAATGATGGATCTTCACTGATCTGTCTGGAAAAATCGTTTAAATAGTCTATTGTTTCTTTCAGGCTTTCAATCGTATCGAGCAGATCCTGCCTGCTTTCAAGATGAGTTGCATCGATGTGGGAAATTGCATTATTTGCATCAATTGTGAGTTTATGGATATCTGCAATAAGCAATTTTAGACCCGAATCAGAAAGCTCGGAAGTTATTTTCTCTGTATTTGTAATTATCTTCTCAACTTGACCCGATTTCATGATCGTATCTAATCTTATCAAAAGAGATTTTGTACTTTCTGCTATTTGCTCAAAATCTTCCGTGATCGTTTCTAAACTTAAAACGGTATTTGAAATTGAATTTTGATTCATATTGATTATTGTATCTACGTTTGCAATAATATTGTTTAGCCGTTTTGTATTCTCTTCATTTGTAATGTTGTTTAAGTTATTAAGGAGTATTTCGAACTTATTAGCAAGTATCTCAGCCTTCCCTGAAATACTGTCAAAAGTAGATAAACCCGCCGAAAGGAATGAACCTGATTCTAACAACTCTGCTTCCTGAGTTCCACCTGTTATTTCAACTTGAACCAAACCCGTAATTCCGATTGGGATCAAGGAAGCTTTCATATCACTCTTTATTGGAGTTCCCGATTTTACACTTGCTGTTACAATAATGTCAGTAATATTCTCAAGATCAATGAAGATTTCATCAACTCTTCCTATTCCAATACCGCGATATTTAACCGGTCCGCCAATTTGAAGTCCCGTAACCGATGTATTTTGATATCGAATATAATATATATCACGTTTTTCCATGATCTTTGTACCGGCTACCATAATTAGGAACATAATCATTAATACAGATATTGCGGTAATAAAAATGCCTAATCTGAATTTTTGCGTTTTAGTTACCATCGAATTCTCCTTATTTAGATATACTTTTTAAGGAATGGAATAACTTGATGTCAAGTAAAATGCTTACCCGTTAACTTGGTAATAGTTGTTAGAATATAATTTCGATCCAGATACTAAGCCGGAACATTGAAGAACTTGTTTTTCGTTTCTTATCTTCTGTCCACTCATATTCGCTGGTAAGTCCTGCTGTAATACTTCTACTAAATTTATAAGATGCACCAGGTATAACACCATATGATGTTTTATCAATTTCATTAATTTCGTCTTCTTGTCCTTTTCTTGTTGTTTTTTCCGTTCCCATGTTGAAACTCACATCAGTTGTGAACTCATTTTTCATATTTGTACGTTTGAAAAATAATATTTTTACACCTTTGGGATTCGAAAATGACCAAGATAAATTACCATTCATAGATTGAGTAATAGTATGGCGAATATCATCATAGTTAACACGATGGCTGATATCTTTTAAATCCGAGTAATTTATAGAGAGACTGGTTGTAACATTATAAACCCAATTCCCATGCCATGAAAGCAATGGTGTGAAATTAATACGGTTTTGTTCAGTATCAGCTTGTTTAAAATCAATGTCGCCACTCTGAACTTTAGAATAAACATAACTACTTGTAAGACGAGAGCTGGTAAGTATTTTACTTGCGTGGATGAGCTTCTCAAATTCAGTAAGAGTTAGAGATACATTTGGAAAGATTGTAGATATTCTTAGTTTATCCGTATTACTGAATGTTTTTGTGGTCTCTCTTGAATAACCAAAATTTGTTGTTAGATTTCTTATGATCGGGAAGCTACCCGAAGTTGAATATTTATCAGTAACTGTTTTTAGAATTATCTCTTTATCATCTCCCTCCTCATCAAGAATATGAGGTAGACCTAACTGATAAAGAAAGTCAGGACGTTCTGATCTATCTTCGAATGTTGTACGATAAGAATTATTATAAGAAACACTTATATTGCTCAATCCGCTGATATAACCTACCATTGAAGAAAAAAGATTTCTTTTTCTCTCTGGTGTGTCCGATTGATCAGGTTCTTTCTCAAGCTCACTTTGAGCTTTTTCATTTTCTTTTTCTGGTTCGCCAGAATCATCTTTTCCGCCAATCTCTGATCCATCAGGTTCTTTCTGTAACTCTTCATCATCAAACGCATTGTCTTCCTTCTCTTGTTCAAGAGAATTATTTTCCTGCTCAGTTTTTTCTTTTTTAATTGAAGATTGAGCAAATTTTTGATCAAGCCAATTAGCAAAACCACTTAACAGATTTTGATTCTTGAAAACAAAATTTCCGCTAATTTGCCTATTAATACTACCTTTATAATACAGTGTATCTTGTATGCCTGATTTTATATGGTCCTCGTCGTAAGTAACTGATCCATTCGCATTAAAACTGAATATTTTATCAAAATATATTGGATTAAAATCGGTAGAAACTTTTTGAGTTCTTTCTTTCTCTTGCCCGATATTATATCCTTTCCAATAGTTTTTTAAAATAAGATCACGTTTAGTTGTAAGATTATATGAAAGTGAAATATCACTAAAAATATTATAATCAACAGCGGATGATGTATCAAATGTACGGGTTTTAAATGAATTTGTATTGGGAACCCATTGTGGAATAGAATCGGTGTAAGTATCCCAACGCCATGCTGATGGTTCAGTATTCCTGAAAGTTAACGTGTTAGATATCGAATGCGGGAAGAATTGGAATTTATAATTTGAGAACAATCCAATATCAATTTTATCTTTGGGAATTGTAAAATTATAAATATGTTTAAGTGAATATGATATTGTGGTATCTGCTCGGGTTGCGTTTGTTAATAGTGTTTTCTGAATATTACCACTAATCGTGGTGTTCTTTATTGTATATGCTAATATTTTACTTTTTGGTGTATTGGTTTGACTTAATGTCATTTCTGCACGATATGACAGGTTTTTATTTGTCTCACGCTCTTTATCTTCAGTCAGAAGATCATTCCTTAAGATATCGGAACCTGATTTAAATCTTGGTATTCCAATTGATTGAGTTCTTGATAAATTAAGTGGAATCTTAAATCCCCAGTCTGCAGGTAAAAATTTATTCAAATTTATTCTGTTCGTAATATCCAGGCTTGTCTGTTCAATATATGATACATTGGTTGTTCTTCTAGCTGAAGACTGAAAATTCTCTGATCTAAAATCGAGACCGACAAAGAATGTAGATAGATCTGCAAAATTGGTTGTAAAATTGGCACTGGTTGCAAATCCTAAATCTTCATATGGATCTGCCACTCTGATATCATCAAAATAAATTCTTCCTGAGAATTGATTTGAAGCGTCAGCACCCAGCGACATTTCTCTAATATCCGAAAGACTTGGATTTCCAACCTTAGAAAGTTTAATATCCCCAAGATAATAGCTTACATCATCGTTACTATTAAGATTTTTTAATTGAGTAAATTCAGAGAATGATATTTCTATCTCTCTCCAGCCATCTTCATTCATAACAGTATTGTATTCTTGCAGATCCAATGGTTGTTTTATTTCATAATAATTTAAAGAATCAGCACCAATGCGGATTATTAAAGAATCCTGCTCTATTGGAAAATAACCTTCGACCGGTTTCTCAGCATATACCCAAAATCTAATTTTATTATATGCAAGAAGATTATATGGATCTATGAATTCCTGAGTTACTATACCATGTTTTTTACTTTCCATATTGTTGTAATCTATAGTCAATGATTGCTCAAGTGTAGTTTCACCATTCTCTTCAATGACAGTATGTGGAGCTGGTATATAATGTTGCCCCGATTGATTATCTGCTATACCAACTTGCATGATTTCACTATTATCAGTAGCAACTGTGCCATCCTCGTTTTTAATAAATCCTTCTTCCCATTTATTTCCAACAATATCAAGATTCACAATTCGAACTCTTACACTATCTTCAACTTCAAACCAGATACGAGAGAAATTAATTTTTTTTATATTTGGAATTTTATTGGCATTATTTGTTATTATTCTATAATTATCAATATTATGTAGAGGAATCCGGAATAATTTCCAACCATTAAATTCACTTTCCATAAATTCTTCACCATTGTTTAAACTAACAGAATATTCAAAATAAATGTTATCATCGTCCAGTTCACTATTATCATTTAAATCCTCTGTATCGAGCTTATTATTACCTTCCGTCCCATTAATGTAGGGATATTCTTCAGCACCGTTTACTATTATTTTCTCATTATCGAAATTATCATCATAGTCATCACCGGGATCTCCGGTTCTTATATTATCTAAACCGATATCTTCACCACCGTCCAGAATACCATCAGCTTCTACCAGTCCATCTTCTTTGTCAGGTGCTGGATTTTCTCCAGGGCGATAAAAGTCCTCACTCATTTTCCCCAGATCAATATGCATAATCACGGGTTTGTCTTCCTGATTAGAATTAAGTGTCTCTACTTTCGCAAGGATTTCTATATACTTCTTTACGGAAAAATCTACTTCATTACCAATATATTTCATTACACCTGCCCAATATTTCATATTCGTTCCAGGCATTCCAATATTGGGAGGATTGATTTTACATGCTAATAAAGTTACTTTTTCTTTTTCCTCTTTTTCGGTTAAAGAATTTGGATCATAAACATCTCTTGCATACACATCATTTGGATTATAGTAATTAATATGTGCTTTACCAAAATCAATTAGATTCCCAGCTGGTTCTTCAGCCGGTCTGCTTGCAAATGACCAAGTACCTCTGATAATTCCAAGAGGATACATTTCCATAGTGCTTTCCATATCATCAAGATATGCTTCTTTTTTATCATGTTGTTTGTCACTTCCATAGATGCGTGGAAGGCTCATCGCAACTTCACCCGTTAGAGTTACGGATGATCTGGAATCAGTTTTTATAAATGGAAGCCAATCTATGAATTTAGTCATAAACGGTAATTCATAATCAATTTCTCCGTCAATATCAGCAAGAATAATACTTCTATTTTCATTACCGATTTTTGGTCTATCTTCTCTTACTTTCTCAGATTGATAAACGAAAGTTCCGCCAAGCTTAATATTCTCATTGAATTCCATATCTGCGCGCATTCCAAGAATAGTTTTATTATCCATAGCAAAAATAGGTTTGAACTGGTAATCAATCAAAATCTCGATTTCAGGACCTTTTGCCTCACTTGTAAGAAATGTGATCAGTCCAAAATCATAATCCGCAATATAGTCAATATTCTCTACCAGTTTTCTTTTATCTGCTCCTATCTTAATAATAATACTTCCAGGTAAAATGTTCATCCTACCCAGCGAAACTTGTTCTCTACCAATTTTACCTTTAACAAAAATGAAATTATTAATTTCATTTGATGGGACACTGTCTTCCAGATAGATTATTGAATCATGTAATGAATAGAATGGTCTTATAAATGGGAAATTTACATAACCAAATTCAAGATTAATTGCTGCATCTTCACCATTGATCTTGAGATCATTATTACTGTCCAACCTCAAATATTCATTAAGTGTTTGAACATCACCTGTTGTAACTTCTTCTGGTGCATTGTAATCTGGTGTTGTGCTTGCAGCAGGCATTGTATATACGCTCATCTCGAAGTCTTCACTTTTTATATTCTGCATTCCAAGATTATAAATATTCCTAACTTGTAAATTCCAGTAATTTTCAGCACTTGCATCTTGATTTCTTATTCGAAGCATTTTTGCTTGTATAGGTAATTCTAAGTTATTACCAACCGCAACTCCGTCTTTACTGGTATATATGATCCCAATAGAATAAATTCTATTTATTCCTTGAGGTAAAGTCATAGTAATTATACCGGCATCCCAATCAACAAGGTAATCAGTTCCCTCTAACAGAATATCAAAATTGTATGTTTCTTCAGAATTGATATAATTCACTCCATCAATTGTCATTGTGTTATTACTGGCAGATCCATCATCAAGATAGACGTTGAGTTCCTCATCAGGATCAGGACGTAAGTACCAACCACTTTCTGAAAGTAACCATTTACTAGTAAGTTCATCTAGTTTAATTGCATTATTTTTCCAACCCATTGGATAGTCAATACCTTCTATACCATCTGTGTCATCATAAAGTGAATATAATGCAGAAGGTTGATCGATAAAATAATGAGTTTTAGGAACGAAAGCATTACTTCTGATAACAGTTGAATCTGCTTGAGAATCACCTTTCCATGTTTGAGTGTTCTTTTGTGCTTCATCTTTACCTATAATCGTTGTAATGTTTAAATTCCCAGCTTTAAATTGGGTTTTTATCCCGAAAAGACCTTCAGATGAAGCACTATAGCTTATAAATTTTGAACCAGATAACGCAAGTGAAATATTACCACCATCAATTGCTCTTACAATTTCATCTTCATTACCTTCATAATTAATATTCATCTCTGATGGCGTTGGCATTACATCAGGATCTGAAGTAGATTGATGATTCACATTTACATGAATTTTTTCACCTATCGTCCCACGAAGACGTAAGCTGAGATCTTGTCGCATTTCCGGAGTAAATTTGGTACTATTATCTCTTTCATCTCCTGGATCACTACGACGAGTACTTCTCCCAGCAAATGTTAATCTCTGACTTCCGTTAAGATTCAATCTTCCTGCTTTATTACCCATAAATCTGCGTATAGATCTTGGTAGTGCAATTTTGGGTAATTTGATAATTATCTCAGGGATAAGACCTTCACTTTGTTCACGATCTTCATCTCCCATAAATTCCCTACATTTTTTTAGCAATTCTGTTTTAAAATACTCATGGAATGCGTTACGGTTAAAGCTCTCAAGCGATATGTATATTGGCGGGTAAAGTTCAATTTCATTTAACTTTACGGTTAGCTTTACAAGTTGCCTGTCATAATCAATTTCTTTATCCGTTTGGATCTGATAAGTGCCCAATTTGTTATGAGGATATGCTGTTATTGAAAACCCTTTATGAAATTTATAAACATTTATTTCATTATATTCTAATTTAGCAATCCCTTTTAGATTGAATTCCGGTTGGAAATATTGTGCAGACACCAAAATGGCAAATGATAATAATATCGAGATAACTAATATTTTTTTATTCATCTATTTATTTTTCTCATTTACAGCAGATGAGATTCAAACCATCCAAAGTTAAATTTTTATCAATAATATCAATTTCTTTCGAATTACTACAAATCAATTCAACAATTCCACCGGTTGCAATAGTTTTTATTGGACCGAGATATTTATATTCTTTTTTTATTGCTTTAATGAATCCATCCAGCATAAACGAATTTCCTGTGATAATGCCTGAAAGCAAAGCATTTGTTGTAGTTGTTCCTAATAGATGCTCCGGTTTTTTTAATTGTACATTCGAGAGGAGTGCAGTTGAATCAAAGAGATTCTTGGCAGACGTAATTACACCTGGTGCTATTATAGATCCAAAAAAGTAACCGTCTTTTCCAACTAATTGGATCGTAGTTGCAGTTCCAAAATCACAAATAATACAATTAGCATTATATTTTGACATTGCTGCAAAAGCATTTACGATAAGGTCTGCGCCAATAAAATCGGGATCTTCCACGGGAAATTTTAATCCAAGCTCAGAATATGCATTAACAATTTCAACGTCACATTTTAAATATTTTTTTGTCAGGTGAAAAAATACTCTGGTAAGTTCGGGAACAACAGAAGAGATCGCAACTTTATTGATTTGAGAGAATATCAATTTTCGATCATCTGTTAATTGCTTGATTATACTGAAATATTCATCTTCCGTTTTTGCTTTATCAGTATTTAACCGCCATGAATATAAGAGTTCGGTATTGGAATAAAAACCTATTACAATATGGGTATTTCCAATATCAATTACAATATTAATATTCTTCATAAAATTCTTTCCCCTAATTATTAAAACATAATTTAGATTATGATAAAAATTGTAAAATAATAATTAATAATATTAGTGCTTCATAAATATTGAAACATTTGGAAAAATCTGAATAGCTCACATATTGTCAATAAAAGAATAGTAGCCATAATAAAAAAGCCGACAATTAAGCCGGCTTTTAATTTGTTAAGTTCTTTGATTATAATGTGATCGCTTCTACAGGACAAGTATCAACACAAGCACCGCAATCTACACATTTTTCTGCATCAACAACAGCTTTATTGTCTTTCATTTCAAGAGCTTCTGTAGGGCATGTGTCAACACATGCACCGCAGCCGATACAAGTTTCAGTATTAATTGTTACAGCCATTTTATCCCTCCATTAATTAATTTGAGGCAAAAATTATTAATCTTTAATTTTGTTCAAGTTATTTTTATAAATTTAATTGTTTCTACTAAAATCATCTTGATAAAGCAAAGAAATTACAAGCATTATTATAAGATAACTCGGCAATTTTCTTTGGTGTTGTTCCACGTATCTCAGAAATTTTCTCAATAATATACTGCAGGTTAAGAGGTGAATTTCTTTTCCCTCTTCGTGGATGGGGTGAAAGATAAGGTGAATCTGTCTCGACAAAAAACCTATCTTCCGGAACTAATCTAATCGTATTTTCCATATTTGAATTTTTATAAGTTACAATACCCGTAAAAGAGATAAACCACCCTTTTTCTATTAATTTCTGTGCAAAAACCTCATTGCCGGAAAAACAATGAAAGACAACATTCTTAGCGTTATTTCTGACTAATATTTCATAACAATCTTCGTGTGCATCTCTATCATGAACAATAATTGGCAGTTCTAATTCCAAGGCTATTTGTATCTGCTGTTCAAATACTTTCTTCTGAACATCTTTCGGAGATAGATTCCGGTAATAATCTAATCCGATCTCTCCAATTGCAACCACTTTTTGATGTTGTGCTTTCTGACGAATAAACTTTGCATTATAATCTGTTACATCATGTGGATGGAAGCCAACTGCTGCAAAGATTTGATTATATTTTTCTGCCAGTTTTATACTTGCATTGCATGATTTTTCATCAACACTAATATTAATCATATATTCGATACCACTATTAAAACACTTTTTTATTAATTGTTCTCTATCTTTATCAAAGTGTTGGGAATCTAGATGCATATGTGTTTCAAATATTTTCATATTACCTCTTCTTTCCTTCATCAGGATGAAGAATCATCATGATGATATCAACTTTGTATTCTTTACTCACATGGAAAAAGATCTCTGCAAGATCACATGACCCATTAGGTGATTTTGCAACAAGAAAACCCTTGAATTCTATTGTTCCATTTATTTTTTTTATATTATCGATCCCAAAATACATGGTTTTATCCTGCCAATATTGGTTAAGAAGAAGTAGAATATCCGAGTAGGAATCTGTTTCATAAAGTTCACGCACTTCTGAATATACAACAAGTGTTGAAGCAATTTCATCGTGGATCAGTAAAAAATTTAGCAACTTTGAACCAATAGCACGATGTTCATAAATCAATTGAGGGATATAATGAGCTATAACCGAAATTTCAGTTTCCGATAAACTCGACATATCGATATTATCTGATCCCAGCTTCATTTGTTTCCCATTCAATTCCAGATCATTTAGTGGAAAGATATCTATCATATCATTCCCAATTTCTACTTCCAATGATATATCCCCATCTAATTTATCCTCAAATTTATCTATTTTAAGACGCCAAACATTATTTTCGTTTGAAACTGAATGGTTAGGAAATTCTAAAGTAAGAAATTCCTGAATATTTTTAATTTTATTATGTAAAAGTTCGCGACGTGGAGGTGTTTTAAAATGATTTTTTATATATTCAGCAAGTGTGAGACCTTTGACTTGTGACTTGATCTCTTCTTTTTCTGGCTTAAGAATTGGGGGAAAATAAACTTCACTTTTAACATATTCACGTTCATTAATTTCAGAGAGTATGTCTTTAATATTATAAACTTTAGGAAATGAAATAATAAAATTACTCATTTTATCTGAACTAAATTTAAATCCCAATGTATCTGCATTTATTATTAATTCCACAGGTTGTAATTTAATCCTGGGAATTGGACGCTCTTCCCACATAAGATCCAGAGCTTTCTCACCAGTTTGTTCTTTATACTTTAAAATAATTTTATCATGATCTACAATATCTGTTATGAATACCTTTTCATTACAATTTAAACGATATATAAAGCTCTCTATAAAATTAATATAGGGTCTAATTTTTTGTTTATCATCAATATAGAATAGAAATGGAGTTATCTCTCTTTGTGAAGTGATCTTCCAGTCATGCCAGTCATACTCAACATTGATCTCATGCCCGTTTTCATTTTTAAAAGATCTAACTATTTTTTCACTGGTAAAGCCAGCTGGAAAATCACTATCAAGTTTTTCATTACTGAGCCACGATCGATATAATTCATATTGATAAGAATTATTAAAATCACTTGCTTTAGGTTCGAAACCATACAAATTTATAATAATGAAAATGAAAATCATTATTGTTAACAACTTATTAAATTTATTTGACATAACTATCCTGATTCACTTTTATGAACAAGTAAATTGAGTGAGCTAAAAGAGGTCAACCAAATCTATAATTAGGAGCGAATTATGATGATCGCTGAAAAAGATAAAAAGAAAATAATGGAATTCTTTGAATTGAGTGGTGGAAACTTTAACTTGCGAAAATACCACAAACCTATTCTGGTTTACGATGTTGACGATGACAAAGTAAGATATTCACTCTGGGAAGAAGAGATTTTGGAAAGATACGGACTTAAGAACGTAGATGGCTGGGATCATACTGAAAATGTAATTTTCTGCCCGGACTGGATGCGGGGTAATGAAGAAGAAGATAACCTTGATGATATCGATTTGGATGATGACAATTTGTAGATAAAAATTTTAATTTATACAAAAAAACCGCTCTGAATTGAAGCGGTTTTTTATTTAATTTATTCATTGATCCTTCCTTAAAAGAACAACGTGAAAGACTCGTCAGGAAGACGGAATAATATACTTTGTTTAAATCAATTTAAAAAAGATTTCAACTCCAATATCAATTGCTTTTTCATTGGGAAGAAAATTAGGAGAATGTAAATCAGCATTATCATTTTCATTTCCAACTCCCAGCCAGAATAAAAGTCCATTGTATTTTTCGGTAAAAAAACCGAAATCTTCACCCGTGAAAACCATCTCAGCGTTATTGAACTTGATACCCATTTCAGATGCATGGAATTTAAGTTTTTTCAGCAATGTTTTATCATTAATAACTTCTTTATAATAAGCTTTATAAATTATTTCAGCATCAATTCTATGTTTTTTTGCAATTTTGGATTTCACATTTTCAATTAGAGCAGATAATTGTTCATGATCTTCTTTCGTAAATGCACGGAAAGTTCCTTCTAATCTGCATTCAGCGGGAACGGCATTCATCACAACACCAGCATTCATTTTACCAAATGCACATATCACCGGTTTACCTACTGGAAATTCTTTTTTTATTTCATTCTCAAGTTCAATGTAAAAGTTAACTCCTGCTGAAAGTGCATTTATGCCTTTTTCTGCAAAAGCAACATGTGCACTTTTACCTTTAAATACAACTTCAATTTCTTGCGTGTTGGCAAAAAATATCCCAGATCTAGAAGCAATTTCTCCCGTTCTTATCCCACCATTTACATGCAAGGCATAAGTTTCTGAAATAGCAAATTTATTAAGAATCCCAGTGTTTAAAATACGTGTTGCACCACCCATTCCTTCTTCAGCAGGTTGAAATAAAAATAAGAGGTTGTTATTGGAATTATTAGCAACAACTTTCTCAATAAATCCGATGAGTATTGTCATGTGCATATCGTGACCACAAGCATGCATTTTCCCAATATGTTTCGATTCAAAACCACAATTTGTGTCCTCGGTTATTGGAAACCCATCCATATCTGCTCGAAAAAGTTTGTATTTTCCATTCCCATGAGAGTATTCAACCAATATTCCTGGAAAATCGAATGTATGGATTTTCAATCCGTCAAGATTTTCTAATAATTGCAGAATATATTTTTGTGTTTTTATTTCTTCAAATCCGAGTTCAGGAATTTTGTGCAACTCTTTTCTAATACTAATAAGATCAAACATAATATTTTCCTTTTTATTTAATTCAATTTTAGAATTGTAAGTTGTTGGAAATTCTGTCAATCAAATCATTTACTTGACACACAAACAGGTGCAAAATTTTCATATTTATAATTAATGGTTGTGCCCCTGTAGCTCAGCTGGATAGAGCAGTTCCCTCCTAAGGAAAAGGTCACCTGTTCAAATCGGGTCAGGGGTACCATGGTTTATATTAACCTATAATTGCACTAATAGTAAGACATTAGATAATATTGTGTAATAAAAAATCCCTCACCAATATTTTGATGAGGGATGATAAATAATTTCGTTATCTATTTCACCAGCAGCATTTTCATAATCATTGAGTAACGTTTAGCCTGTAATTTATAGAAATATATTCCCGAACTATAATCTCGGGCATCCCAGACAAAATAATGCTTGCCTGCTGCAAACTCTTCTTTTACAATAAGTTGTCCTTTAACATTATAAATTGAAAGTACTCCTGTTTCATTTTCTTTTATATCAAATGAAATGGATGTGCTGGGATTAAATGGATTTGGGAAATTCTGATTCAGCTCAGTTTCCATTGGAATTTCTGGAATGTAATTATTATCCAAAGGAATAGTTAAAGAAACCGGGCCAAACATTTCAGTTTCACCAGAGCCACATATACTTTCTAACCAGTACCAGTAAGTAAAATTCTCATAAACATCATATTCATCAATAAAGGAATAGTATGAAGGTTCAGAAGTTGTTCCGTTCCCGGGAATAGTATTAAAATTAAGGATAGAAGCCTGACCAAGATTAGAAGAGTTTGCACGATATATATTCCATCCAATATCATTGGATTCTGATTGTGTAACCCAATTTATAATTGGTTGATTATTTGAATATACAGTAGTGAAAGAACTTAATGTAACCGGTAAAGGAACATCAAGTACATCATTCGCTGTAACCGGATCGTATTTAGTTGTATTATTGGAATAATATTGCTGTCCATCCATTAAAGAAGAATTAAAACTTAGACCAGAATATTCTTGAGTGTCAGCGATTTCCAGTTTAACATGCAGAAGCTGCTGTGCTCCCAAGAGAAGCTGGTTACCGTTATCATCTCCTAAATATTCAAAAGTAATTGCAAATCTGGCAGGTTGATTATCATTTTGTATTACATTATAAAATGAATTTACAGGATTTTGAAGCAAAGTGCCTTTTGTTACAGTTAATTTATTATTATTGGAAACAGATTGTCCGAAAGCATTAATATTATAATCAATTAACACTATCCCTGTTCCAATTCTTGTACCAGTAGCAGTAGCATTTGCCATTATATCAAATTCAAAATAATCAACTCCTGCATTATTGGTTAATTCATCATTATCAAAAGAAAAATTGATACCTATACCCACTAAGAAAAATGGAATTATTAATATAACAATTAATAAATAAATTTTCATTACATCCCCTTATAATATTTTTTATATTTCTTATTTAATCATAATTAAGGTAGTTGCGAACTTATACCGGAATTTACCCTCCACAAATCATCCAGATCAGTCGGTAAAACATTTCCATCCAGATTAAAGTCAGCACTTTTATATCCACTTTGACCGGTTTGTACACGCCAGTAATCATTGCGGTCATTGGGGAAAATATTACCATCCTGATCAGCATCACCACCATAGAGACCATATTCTTCAGATTCCAATTGTTTTAAGCTACCGCTTCCATAAGCATTAGCTTGATCAGTAAAATCCAATTCTGTAACAATTTCAGGATCATCTGATAAAATAATCTTATTCCGAGTCATAACCGGTAAATGATTACGATGATCTATCTTTAGAAAATACTCTACATCTGAAGTAAAATAGAACGGCAAACTGCTGTTACCTTCTACATCAACCACCAAACCATTATTCAGAACAAAGGCATTTGAAGATTTAACCGTAGAACCATTTGCTGAAGTTCTTAATTGGATATTTACCCAATCAACAATAAAGTGTGGGCTTACATCCGGTAGTGAAACAATATCTTCACTATCATAAGGAGATATTGTTGGGATATATCCTGCATCAACTAAATTGTGACTCATAGATCCACCATTTAAATAAGGACCTTCTAACAATATATTTATATTTATATAAACTGGTGAAGCATCTATGTATATTATACTATTATTAATTTGATCTACACTAATTTCATTATTTAGTAAATCCCTTAAAATAACTCTACTTAATACTATTTCCGTACCGGCAAAAATATCTTGATTTTGATTTGATAATAATAATGTAAAAAGTGTACCTGACCCGGAGGAACCGGAAGACACGCCCAGTATCGAGCAAGTAACAGTATAATCTCCATTCTCTCCAGTCACATACCATTCAGTCTCATCACCGCTATCTCTAAGAAAATCACCTTCCTTTAAATCAGATTGAGCCGAACTGAAATAATTTGTATTATATGATATATTGATTTCAAAAGCACGCATTGCCTGAGTTAAACCACTGACATTAACGGATAGAGTAACCTCTTCATCATACCCAAGTTGGTATGATGGCTCGATTATCGATACTTCTACATCTGCATTTAATACTGCAAATATAAAAAATAATAAGACAACTACAGTAATTTTATTGATGATTTTTAATATATTCATGTTTTACCTCATTCTAATTGACTAAAGTTAAATTCTGCAGTTACGTAAAAGAATCTATTATTTTCATTTCCCTGAATTGTGCAAGACCAATTGCTTTGCATTAAATTTTCAGCTTCAATATGCCATTCTACTCTATCTTCAAGTGAATAAGTAGAATAAACATTGTAAGTACAAAACTGGATTTCGTCCCAAAATAAAGTCAAAGTTGTTTCAACTATATTAATTGTAAGATTTTGGGGAGGAGGAGCTTGATCTCCAATAATAATGCTCCCATCAATAGATGTAACATCAGGGATTATTAATCCTGTAGGATCATATAATTTAGTTTCTATGAATTCAAGGGATGTAATACCTTCTGAAGTAGCAGTATATGTAAGATCGAGAATATTTCCCGGTCCGGTTACAAATAGCCCTGCTCCAAAAATTAAGCATTCAATCTGTATAATTCCAGGAGTATCATCATTAACAATCCACCAACCAATAGGTTGACCATCAAATAAGTCTCCATTATCTGCCTGATCGAATTCAAGAATATCCCCATCATATTCTATAACTACTTTATAACCTCTTATTTCAACTATATCATCAATATTAATAGATACTACAAAAGGAATATTGAGCTCTGTTAGTACAGGATTTGGTGAAGTGTATACCGAAACACCGAACATAGATATTGAGCATAAGAGAAATATAAAAATGAAAATTATCTTTGAAATTATGTATTTATTATTATTCATAAAAATAATGAAGCGGAGTTCACCTTATTTAGGTGAACTCCGCAAACTCAACTATTTGAGTAGCATCGCCTTACGTACGTTAGTATAATCTTTTGTCTGCATTTTATAGAAATACACACCTGATGCTGCTGTTTTTCCACTATCATCTTTGCCGTTCCAAACAACCTGATGTTGACCAGCCGGCATAATTTCATTAACCAGAGTTTTTACTTTCTGACCACGAATGTTATACAAAGTAATATTTAGTTTGCTATCTTCTTTCAATCCAAAGGCAATTGTTGTGGTTGGATTGAATGGATTTGGATAATTCTTTCCAAGTGAATTTACAATTGGAATAATGTTATTGGGATCGCTACCTGTAGGATTGTTCATGATTTCAATTTCTGCATTATTGATATCTCTTGCTATCATATGTTGCAAGTTAAGATCATCATTCGAACCCGTTAATTGGAAGTGAATTTCTGCCAGGATTCCGCCTCCTTCAATACAAGCATTGCCACCCAAGACAGAGCCCGAAACTTCCAGAACATTATCTTCAATTATATGATTGAAGAATGTTCCGTCCGGCCAGATATCTCCTGCTTCTGCTGATACAAAATAAAGATCAGATGCAAACTGAATTGGAATACTTACACCTTTTACAAAACCACTATTCTGCTGCAGGATAAGTGTAGCTATCACTTCATCATTCTTCTGTTCTACTTCCAGATCGATGCGAATTGGAACCGGTTCATTGATATTCTCTGAACGATATGCTGTGTAGTTAGTATTCTCGTAATTCATGGCAAAGATCATCAAATCTTCAAAACCAATAGCTCCATCCGGTGTTGGAAGGGCATTTCTGGAATAATCACTGGTTGGTCCTACATCAAGTATACTACCGGTTGGGGTGGTATTCCAGGCCGCACTGAACAATCCTATATCATCAATATCTACTTCACCGTCGGGTGTTCCATTAACATCACCCAACCAATATGATAAAGCGGGTGAAACAATTGATGCATCACTAATCATACCATTCAATCCTTCTATATAGATCGCATAATAATAGTATCCCCGCTCACTGATCGCATTGGTAAAGCTGGTTATATTTGCTTTTGTGATTTTGGTCCAATCATATGTAGGATCAGTTGCAGCTTTAGGATCGGCTGGCAAATCTACCGAGCCGGAGGGAGCTGAGCCTGTAAATTCAGGATATCCGGAGTTAGTGTCAAAATCAGAATATGCTTTTCGCCAGATATGAATATTGGAATAAGATTCAGAAGGAGCTACCCATTGTAATTCGATACTGTTGTTTGAATTTATCGAAGTTTCTGGATAATTATTGTTTCCAATTTCTAACAACCAGACAAGTGCATCTGGTGCTGTAGTATCTTTATTGAATTGCCAGCTGGAATTTGCACTTGTATTTCCAGCTTCATCTGTTGCCTGGAAATTAACAGTGTGAGTGTCTTCAGATAAACCATCAAAACCTGGTAATGTCCAGTCTGCAGCAGCCCAGGTTGTTCCAGGAATGCTACCGGATGCAGTTCCGGAGATTTCTATCCAGGAACCAGCTGTGGTGGCATCAATTTGATAATAGAACGTAGCGACATTATAATTATCACTGTAACCTAATGCACTTATTACTGGTGCCGTTTCATAATAACCGTTTTCAGCTTCTGTAATATCATCGATTTCAGGTACTACTGAATCAATTGTTACAACACCACTTGATACGCCATCACAGGGAATAGTGCCATTAGTTTCATCTCTGGCATACAAGAATCCTAAACTCAAGTTGCTGCCGTCCAGATTGGTGACTCCTGAAGAACTTGTCAGATCAAGATAGAATAGCTGACCGGAATTACCTGCAGTAACTGCACCACTGGCAACTCCCAGAGTTGTTCCTGTAACTAGATAAGTGTAATAATCATCTCCGGCCTGGGTCAGATCATCCACTTCAAATATAGTTGTTGTACCAGCTGTAGTTGCAGCATTGGAAAGAAGTGAGCCAATTGTGAAATCTCCTGCATCAGGTTCATCAAAATCAGTTTTATCCATCATTAGATTGATCTGGAAAAATCTGATCTCGGCAACTTCACCAATATTGACATCGTATTGAGCTTCTTCTCCACCTGTAACTACTTTGGTAGCTGGAGATACAGATAACAATACAGGTTCATTGTCAATAAAAGGAATGGAAACAACGTTTCCAGTAATATATCCAGCAGGATCACCTCCCCAATAATTACTTGTTGCATCAACTTCGCC
>Ga0208771_1000640_pt1 | contig 20736 bp, 13 predicted proteins | sample AntAceMetag02UKX_FD_184775 | JGI IMG/M metagenome (GOLD analysis project Ga0208771, IMG submission 184775) | Saline lake microbial communities from Ace Lake, Antarctica - Antarctic Ace Lake Metagenome 02UKX (SPAdes) (version 2) | ecosystem: Environmental > Aquatic > Non-marine Saline and...
GAAATTATTTAATGCGTCGTGGTATGTTCTCTGTTCCAGGTTCTGCTTATTCCTCCTGCGTCTAAGTTCCAGGGAATGAACAAAATTTCGGAATAAGCTCTTCGCTTTTCGAAGCCATTTTTCGTAATCGCTCTTGCTGCCCTGTTTCATCGTTCGCTCTTCATCTACTATGCATTGTAAAAACTCGATTTCAAGTTCACGATTGTAGAATATGTTTAATAATTCATATTTAACTAATTCCTGTTCAATGGTCGCCTTCTTGGGGAAATCACTAACTATGAGCTTATTCAAATGGAATAGGCAAAGTTGATGGGTCGCGTTAGTGCCAAACACATCCTTGAGTATTTTTGGGTAACCTCTGTATAAATCAGTTACGATGAATATTGGCTTGCTTGTATCGAGATGTTTTTTAAGGAAACTTTTGATGTTTTCGCCATCTTTCGAATCGAGAAGTTCCTCTGCAATGACCTGTTTCGTTATGTGATCAAGGATCGTCAACCGGTATTTCTGGTTTCTGCCTGCTTTGGGATGTTGTTCATCATAGTGAATAGACAAAATATTATTTACTGATGGTACTACCATCCTTTCGGTTGCGTACTTTATTATGTTTCGGACAGTTTCTTTGCTACGAGGGATTAGGAAGCGGAGTACCGATTCAATTCCTTCATATGAAACGTGATGAATCCTCAAGAGCTGGCAAATCTCGGCAAGCATATCGAAAAACTGATCTGTCAAATTGTCCCAGAAGCCACTATCCTCAGTGATGGTTCTCCGGCAAACGGGGCATAGATATCTGCCAACTTTGATTATTCCAAGATGTTCTTTACAGCGAGTATTGAAGCCGTTGTGAACCATCTGTGTGTTGCAATCAGGACACAATGGTGGTAAAATTTTGCGAAAAACCCCATCTGCAGTAAACTCGAAGTTATCGGGATAATCACCAAAGATTCTCAAAAACAGTTCACGGCACGGAAAATTTATTAGGGTAAGGTGTATTTGGGTCATAAGAGGGTACCACAGGGTACTTCTTCTCAAAGATTGAAAAACTTTTGGGAGACGGCATCCTGCCTCTAACTTTATCACTGGAAAATTCGATTGTGCCTCGCCCTTCTCCTAGCCTTCCCGATTCCCGCATCATCTTGTGCATATTCGGCCCCTTCTTCTCATCCCATGCGAATCTCCCCTGCCGCCAAGATTATCGGGCCCGCAAAGTCGTCTGGAAAAGACAAGAGGCGCCAAAGGCTCATGGGGGTGGGTTCTCGCCCTGGGATGCCTCAACTCCCGATCTATCAAAGGTGGCGTCGAAGGGCGCTGATCTTCTGCCGTTAAGGGCAGAGCAGGGCACGGTCCCAATTTGTGGCGGGCGACCCCCGTGTACAGGTCCGACACATTTTACCTGAAAGGTATCGTTAACCACTATATTTTCATTTCAGAATCCAAATCCTAATATCTCAGGAGCGCACCCACGCCGCCTATCGACTCAAGGCAAGAGTCTTCTTCCACGAACTCGACTTCAGCACCGGTTCTCTTGGCCAGTTCATAGAGCTCCTCGGCAAAGTCTACCCTCGAAATCGGTCCGCCGCAATTCGGACAATTTTTGGGCGGTGTGCCGTTTCCCAAATTCTGGCAACGCTCGCAGATCCAGCCCGGGATCGAGACTTCTTTAAGGAGGACCAGAACGTTCACCCTGCCTTGATTCAGGGCATCTTTCACCTCTTTTGGTCCGTAAGCTGCAAGGCCACTTTTCAGTATTTCGGCTCTTAGTTCTTTGGCTCGATCTTCTGACTTGATCCTTTCATCGTCCAGGGCAATCTCGTCAGCTCGTTTCAATATATCGCTTTTCGAAGCGTCCATGCTGATGTCTACAACTCCGAGAACCTTTTCCAAAATATGGGTTGGGAGCATCTCTTCGAGCTGGTTTTTGGCGTCACCAGGACCTGCGATCACGATTCCTCTGATTGAGTCATCGCATTTCTCTTGAAGGTCTGCCACCACTTGTGTAAGGAACGACTTTATGGCGCCTTTCCGGAGGCGGTTGAACCGCATCTGGCTCCATCCGCCTTTCTTGTGTTTGTTCATGAGGTCGGTGGAAATATGGTCTCTTTCTTCCAGGATGTCTGATCGGACGCAGAATAGGCGGGCTTCTCTTGAGTCCAAAAGAAGGACTCCATAGTCTTGGTAGTCGTCCATGAGCTTTGCCAAAGGCAGAAGGAATGGCGAAGTGTCGAGGATCACTGCCGCGTCCAGTTCCAGTCCGATTCTGTATACGTGGAGGAAAGAATGTGGCGCTGACGCGAAGATTATCCTGCCTTTCTCTCCATGAATTGTCTTTGAATCGAAAACGTCCTTGGACATGGCTACCGTATCTTTGAAAATACTTCGAAGATCTCGAGAAAGGGCCTTTTCGATGGCTTTCATTCGGGACGAGACAATCGATCTGGTCTCGTGCTCTTTGTTCGAAGGCAAGTAAACTGAAAGGTAAACGTCTTTCTCATCGTATATTTCGGCCAATGCCCTGATATCGATCTCTGCGACCGAAACCAGTTTTTCTGGAGCCCTTCGGCTGAAATCCTCGGTTGGATTCATGATCGTTAATATGCGGCTGAGATGAAAAGATTTTCTTTTGAAATGAATACCCCACAGCTTGCTGCAGGGTGCGTTGTTTGACTGGTTTTAGATCGATCAGGAAGAATTGCAGAGTGGGGCTAAACACGTACCGTTTTCTGATGGCTAAACTTTTTAACAGATTGTGTCAGCCATAGCTCTCGGTGCAATATTGAATATTGTGGGTTTGATACTGACGCTGGGGTTTTTGGTCGTAGTCTCATCTTTAGCGGGGCTGGCAGATCAGGATGAAGCCGATGTAACCACCCAAATCGCTGGCAAGAATGCGAGCGAGGCGGCAACTAATCCAGCGGAAAACTCAGTGCCCAGCAACGCCGAACGCAAGCCGGAAAACAATATATTAGATTTTATATTGAATGTAGTTACTTCTAAACTTCTCTCTGGTCTGGCTGCATTGGTTGCGATTTTATCGGTGGCATATGGCGGCTATAGATGGCTGCTAAAACGTAGGTCAAGAGAATCGGAAACGCAGACCGTCAATGGCCCGCAGACCAACATCGAGGGGGATGTTCACGGGCCCGTGCTTTCGGGCCAGTTCCAAGGGCCGGTCACTTTCGAGCAGTCTGCACCGCCACCACCGCATACCCCCATCCAAAAACCTTCCCGCGTCCAGCACTTTACCGGCCGTGAAGGTGAACTGGCCTCCCTGCTCGCAGACCTCCAGCCCGGCCGCGTCGTTACTCTGTGCGGCCCAGGCGGCATCGGTAAGATCACCCTGGCCGCCGAAGCCATCTGGACGCTCGCCCCCGAGAGCGACCCCCCTGAACGCTTTCCCGACGGCATCATCTTTCACACTTTCTACCACCAGCCCCAATCTGCTCTGGCCCTGGAGGCGATCGCCCGCGCTTACGGTGAAGATCCGCGTCCCAGCCCTGCCGAAGCCGCTCGACGCGCACTTTCCGGTCGCTGCGCCCTGATCGTCCTGGACGGTGCCGAAGCTGCCGATGACCTGGATGCGGTTTTGGCCGTGGCCGGCGACTGCGGCGTTCTCATCACCAGTCGGCGTCACCAGGACGCCCCTGCCGAATGGAAGGACCTGCCACCCCTCCCGTTAGAGAAAGCCGTCCAGCTCCTGGAAGCGTGGGGCGGCGACTTTGCCACTGATGAAGCTACAACCAGCCGGATCTGCGAACTTTTGGGCAGGTTGCCTCTCGCAATATTCCTGGCGGGGCGGTACATGGCAGAGCGCCGCCAGCAGGCCTCCGATTACCTGGACTGGCTGGAAACCACGCCCTTGGACGCCCTCGACCTGGGTGAGAGGCAACACAAAAGCGTCCCACTGCTTATGGAACGCAGCCTGGAGCAGGTAGCCGAGCAGTCCCAGGCCGCTCTGGGCGTAGCTGGAATTTTGGCGCTGGAACCTTTCGATTCCCAGCTTGTCGCCATCGGACTGGACGTTGATCAGCAGCATGCAAACCACTTTTTGGGCGAGCTGGTCGATTATGGGATGCTGCTGCGTCCCGACGCCAGCTACCAGGTGACGCACTCTTTGCTGCACACCTACGCACGAGAACGGCTCGTTCCGGTCCATGAAGCCCTCTCTCGCCTGGCCGAACACTACACGGTTTTTGCCCGAGAAGAGAGCGAGCTTGGCCTCTCGGGTTACGCCCGCCTGGATTCCCACCGTGCCCATATCCTTTCACTGCAGTCTGCCTGCCTTGCTGCGGGCGAGTGGAGCGATGTTCGCCGCCTCACCTGGGCGATCAACGATTATCTGGACCTACAGGGGCACTGGACGGATCGAGGTGCAGCTGTGGAGATGGGATTGGAAGCCGCCCGAGCTGACGGTTCGCGTCGCGATGAAGGTGCGTTCCTGAACTTTTTGGGTTTGACAAAAGCCGCCCTTGGCGATCCTCGTCGAGCCATCGAGTTCTACGAACAACAACTTGACATCGCCAGAGAGATCGGCGACAGAAGGGGGGAAGGTGCCGACCTGTATAATATTAGCCTCTCTCTGGAAAAGCTCGGAAAACGTGTGCAGGCAATCAAGTGTGCAAAAACCGCGCTCCAGATCTATGAGCAGATCGAAAGTCCCTACGCAGAGCATGTGTGGATGCAGTTGGACGAATGGCAGGAGAAATAGATGATACGGTTAACTGCACGTACAAACCCGCGCCAAAATCGCCTTTCATGATACTGTTTTTGTCCAAGCCGCGTCGCAACTCTGCCCCTTTTTCTCCTGGGCGTCCTGGACCTGGCGTCGTACCTCCTTGGTGGAAATATCTCCTTCAGGCGCTACGTACGCCCTCTCGCAAAGGCTGATATCTGCCAGAAGCTCGATCTCGCCGTCCTCGTAAAAAATCGCGCCCCCGTTCTCGGCCATGAATACGCGGGAGGTCCAAATCAGAACGGCGGGAGCCCTCGTGAAACAGTGGACGTTTCCCGTGGCCAGGGTCACGGGAACTTTCTGCCTTCCCACGGCCTTCACAGAGAGCAGGTCCGGCGGAAAAGCAGGCACCCCAGTAAGAGCTCCAGGGCCGCCATCGGCGTTGTGCTGAGGGGGGGCGCTGTTTTCACCTCTAGCTCTGAAGAGCATATCCTGGGCCCCCTTTCGGCGCTTCATCGGATCTCGGCCGGAAACTTCGAAGGGAAAACTCGGGCCGTTGCCATATCCAGGAGACTGCTTCGTGGCCAGATCGGTCGCATCTAGTGAACTGTTGGCCCACATCCTCGCACTTCGTAAAGAAGGCAAAGGGCGGCGCCATCGACGGTGTGGATTACGCCCTGCTCTTGTCGGAAGGCGTGTCTCGCCAAGCTCGATCCCGGCGAGGTCTATGCCGAGCTTGGCGAGGGTGTGATTCTCCTTTTCTGGGCGCGGCCGGGGGACTTTTGCCACCGGCATCTGGTGGCCGAGTGGTTCGAAGAGATGCTCGGCGCCCCCGTCCCAGAGCTAGAGCGCAAGGCGGCGCACGGCAGGCGAGACCAGGAGAACTACACTATTTAATATATAAAAAATATATAATTTTGTTTATGGAAGATTGTTAGCTGCATGTAGGGGACAGTCACTTAAAATATTATCAGATGATAAATGGACCACCTGTATGCGTCATAATTATATAGTTTGTTCAATGACTCCCAAATAAAAGGAAGGATCATTAACATGAAAGCGGCTGAGACGAACATAAGAGGCTTACTACAAGGCGGCAAGCAGTATAGTATCCCACTTTTTCAACGTCCTTACTCTTGGAATAAGGATAACTGGGCGATACTTTGGGAGGATATTCTAAGCATCTACAACGATGAAGTCAGCGATGATTCCAAAGGTACAACACACTTTCTTGGGCCCATAGTTACTGTAGCTAGGAGAGGAACGCCAGATGGTATTTCTCCCTATACTGTCATTGATGGACAACAGAGGCTTTCCACCCTTTCAGTGCTACTTTCATCACTGAGGGATTATATGAAGGAAACTAACGGAGAGGGGAAATTTGTAGACGAGCTACACAATCTCTACATCATCAATCAATATAAAGAGGGTCAAAAACAATTTAAAATCATACCTACCAAGACCGATCGGGAGATTTACCAAGAAATCATCCTCGAAAAAACAGCAAACATAGCACGTGGTCATCATATCTTACGTGACGCATATTTATTCTTTCGCGATCAATTAAATCAAGGAAATCCGGAAGATTCATCTTCCTTCGATCTGATTAAGTTACGAAATGTCATTCTTGAAAGACTAGACGTTGTCCATATTACCTTAGACATGAAGGACAATCCATACATTATCTTCGAGAGCCTTAACTACAAAGGTACACCACTCACACAAGCTGATTTGGTGCGGAATTATTTCTTCATGAACTTGCCTCAAGAGAGACTTGATGAAATCTATGCAGAATTATGGTACCCTGTTCAAAAACAATTCGAGGAAAGCGCTGGACATAAGTACCTAGACGAGCTGACTAATGCATTCTGGTACTATTTGCGTAAGGATGGATCACGAGCAACTTCAAAGCAAGTATACCAAGGCATCAAAGAACGTTTCGAGCATCCTGGACAGGTCATTGACGACGCATCACTCCGAGATCTGCTTCAGTTTGCTGAGTACTACAACCGTTTTCGTGATCCAAAGGTAGAACCAAATCCACACCTACAGCAATGGTTTGATCGTTTCCGACGACTTGGATTTACTACATCCTATCCGCTCTTACTCAATCTATACGACAAATACGATCAAGGACAACTATCTCTCACAGAATTTGAGGAAATGCTCCAAATAATAGAGTCGTATTTCGTTCGTCGTCTATTTGTTGGAAGTCCTACTAATGTCTTGAACAAGTTGTTTAACTCTCTTTATAACCAGATTGAAAATGACCTATCAACGAAATCTTTAGTAGATACCTTCAGTTCGTACTCAGGTAATCGGATTTGGCCCGACGACAACCAGTTCCAGAAAGGGATTATAGAAGCGCCTGTTTATACTCCTAATCAGGCTGGTCGAGTGAAACTCATCCTAAAAAGTCTCAACGGAGCTTTGACTAAAGAGCAGGTCGATCCTACCGAACTTACTATAGAGCACGTCATGCCCCAGACGCTCACCGATGAGTGGAAAGCCGTGCTAGGACCAGGGGCTGAAGAACAGAACGCAATGTGGGGTGACAATCTGGGTAATTTGACCTTAATCCATAAAGACACCAATTCTGGGATTTCCAATAAGACTTTCAGAGAAAAACTAGATATTTTGCGTGAAAGCAATGTTAGCTTGAACAGGTACTTCTGGGATATCGAACTATGGGACATCGAGGCAATCAAGCAGAGAGGTGCGCGTTTGGGTGAGCTCGCTATTAAAGTTTGGCCCCGATAAATGGGTTACAGTTACGAATCATAGATACGACTCTTAATGCACCTTCCAAAGACGTTAAATAAATTCGCCACGAAGGTCTCGCGCAAGTGATTAGTCATGTCATTTGAGATCGAGAACATTCACGCTCGCGAGATTTTAGACTCGCGAGGCAACCCTACAGTAGAGGTTGACGTATGGACATGCTGCGGCTTCGGAAGAGCTGCAGTCCCTTCAGGAGCATCAACTGGAACCCACGAGGCACTGGAACTAAGAGACGAAGACGATAGGTATGGCGGCAAGGGCGTTTTGAAGGCGGTCGAGAACGTAAACGAGATCATAGCGCCAAAGCTGATCGATTCGGAACTGCTCGCGATCGAACAGAGGGCCGTAGACAACTTCATGCTGGAGCTTGACGGGACACCCCTCAAGTCTAACCTGGGCGCAAACGCAATCTTGGGCGTATCCCTGGGCGTCGCCAAAGCCGCGGCCGCCGAGCTGGGCCTTTCGCTGTACCAGTACCTTGGCGGGGTTAACACGACGACGCTTCCGGTTCCCTCCTTGAACGTCCTGAACGGAGGCCAACACGCCGGAAACGACCTTGCAATACAGGAGTTCATGATCCTTCCAAAAGGCGCAAGCTGCTTTTCAGAAGGGCTCAGAATAGCGGCCGAAACCTACCACGCCCTCGGCAATATCCTCAAAGGAAAATATGGTGCAGGAGCGACCAACGTAGGCTACGAGGGAGGATATGCGCCGCCCCTGAACAACACGAGAGATGCCCTCGACGCCCTCATGTCCGCGATGGACGCGACCGGATACGAAAAAGAGATCTGTATCGGGATGGACGCTGCCGCCTCCAGCTTCTACAAGAATGGCAAGTACGCCATCGACGAAAAGAACCTCACCCCTGGAGAGTTGGTCGACCTTTATGCAGACCTGGTGGCAACCTATCCTATCATCGTCATCGAGGATCCCTTCGAAGAGGAAGCTTACGAGGACTTTGCAACCCTGACTGCACGGCTCAAGGACACAATCATCGTAGGCGACGACATCTACGTAACTAATGTAGAGAGGCTGGCGAAGGGGATCGAAATGAAGTCGACAAACGCGCTTCTCCTCAAGCTCAACCAGATCGGGTCTGTATCTGAGGCATTCGATGCTGCCAGGATGGCTTTCAGAAGCGGCTACAAGGTGATGGCAAGTCACAGATCTGCCGAGACAGAGGATTCCGCTCTTGCTGACGTGACCGTGGCCCTGGGCGCAGAGATGCTCAAGACCGGAGCGCCCGCAAGAAGCGAGCGGAACGCCAAATACAACCAGCTCCTCAGGATCGAAGAAGAGCTGGGATCTGCCTCAACCTACGCCAAGATTTGAAGGAAAAATCCCGAGCCCGTGCCAAATCTGGTCAAACCTTAACCTGAGCTTTGGCGACGTTGGGCAAACTTTCGCGCCTTGGGATCTAAAACTTGGGACTTGGCCTTTGGACCAATGATCCCAAGGCTCGAAAAGTCTATAATCGAACAAGGACCAAGGGCTTGGATATGGATTACACTTTCAAGAGAGGGTTTAAGCCCGATATAGACCGGATTAAGGCAGTGCTGGAGGAAGAGTTTCCCTCCGTGCGCGAAGAAGACGGTAAATTGGTGACCAGTTACGGTGCCTTGAAAAGCATAGCCGTCTGGATCGAGGGCAAGAAAATGACCGTCATCACCGAGCCAGATTCTGACGCAGGCGATGAACTTATTCTGGAAACCAACAAGCGATTCAGGAAGTTCCTGGAGAAGGCCACAGGATATAACGCCAAGCAGAGGATGAAAAAGGCAAAGCAAGAAGCTCAGAAAGGTTAGAAGGCCACATTTCACATATTGTCTTTGATTCTCGCCCAGAGTTCTCTACCTTTGCACTTGTTCCATGCGGTTTCGCAAAAAAAACCCTTGCGTTCTTCAACATGCCGATCCACCTTTGTTCCGCCCGAGTCTAAAGTGCCATAGAGCCATCAGTGGACGAGCCGCGCGACTCAAGTTTCGTATAAGCGATCTCGCACAATCTAAAGCTTTGAGATCATGACAAAGAGCACGCTAGAGAGGGCCAAGATCACCTTGGTCTGGACTTTCCATCGTCCCTTATGCGTCCTTGTGCTCTTCACACTTCTGTCCACGGCCCAGTTCGAATCGGTTCAGTTCGAATCGATTTCGTCAATCCAAAGGCGAGCAATATGGGTCGATCCGCTCAAATCCAGATGATATCAAAATCCAATTTGGCCTGTTTTTCACGTTTTAGCATGCGACAAGTTGATCGGAGATATCGATTTTCGCGTCATTCGAATTGCCTACAATCGACGATGGGTGCAGTCCTACCTAGATAGGTGTGTGCTTTATATATTATATAATCTATATTAAATAATCGATTTTGGAGGGTCTAATTTATATTCATGAAGATCTATCCCGCCTATTGCATGACTGAGTCGACGATTATACCAGATCAAGAGTCAGTTGCCGAGTTATATCTAAAGAGGATAACTGCTCTGGAAAACGAGACCAAGACCTTAAACGAAGAGGTCGAGACCCTCCGAATCGAGAAAGAGGATACCAGAGCCAAGCTCGTCGAGAGCTTAATATCTAGCAAGAAGTACATGCGGGAAGCGGAGAGGCTCAAGAAAGAGAACGCCTTGCTCCGCAGGATGCCGCTGTTCCTGGCAACCGTTATTGAGGTGGGGGATGATTACGTCCTCCTCAGACAACATGGAAACAACCAAGAATTCATAACCACCGCAGCACCGGATCTGATGGAAAAGCTGCAGACAAACACCAGAGTTGCCATAAACAACTCGCTCACCATAGTCAGAATCATGGACAAGTCCGTAGACTCGAGGGCTAAGGCCATGGAATTGATCCAGGATGTCAACGTGAATTATGATCAGGTTGGTGGGCTTGAAGAGCAGATACAAGAAGTCAGAGAGACCGTCGAGCTGCCATTAACCCATCCTGAAATCTTCGAGGAAATTGGAGTCGAGCCACCAAAGGGCGTCCTCCTCTACGGGCCGCCTGGCACTGGAAAGACCCTGATCGCCAAGGCAGTGGCTCAACAATCAGAGGCCACCTTCATCCACATGTCCGGAAGCGAGCTTGTCCACAAGTTCATCGGCGAAGGCGCGCAACTGGTGCGCGACATCTTCGAGATGGCTCGCGACAAGGCCCCTTCAATCGTCTTCATCGACGAGATAGATGCAGTTGGCGGCATCAGGACCCACGATGGAACTACTGGAAGCGCAGAAGTGAACAGGACCATGATGCAGCTTCTCGCCGAGCTTGATGGTTTCAGGATGAGAGGGGACATCAAGGTCGTCGCAGCTACGAATAGGATAGACATACTTGATCCTGCCCTGCTCAGGCCTGGAAGGTTCGACAGGATAATCGAGATTCCGATGCCTAGCATTGAAGCCAGGCACATGATCTTAACGATACACACGAAGAACATGAAGCTGAATCCTGATATCGACATTCAAGACATCGCCAAAGAGACAGAGGGCGCGAGCGGTGCCGATCTGAAGGCCATCACTGTAGAAGCAGGCATGATGGCGATAAGAAGAAGCGGCCATTCAGTGTCGGTTTCAGACTTCAAGAAGGCCACAGATAAGGTCATGGGCGAAGAGATCAGCTTCTCTGATGAGTCCATCAGAATGTTTTCTTAGACGGGAATAAACGAGGCAGCGACTATTTTGCGCTGCCCAAGAGCTTTTTTCTCCTGTTTTCTTCCGTTCGTCTTCTCTTTTTCGTGATTATGTCTTCATGGCGTAGTTTTCAGACAGGAACCTCAAAGGATTGTAGTCCCATTCACTTTCAAACACCAAATAGGGATCATCACCCAGGCCGTCTCCAAAGGGATCGAGTCCGGAGTAGCCACTCCAGAAGTTGCCCATGTATCTGATGTAGGGCACGTTGTTGTACTGATAGTTTATTCTATCAGTCGAGTTCCAGAAGTTAGTCGATTTCCAGGAATGTATGTTGTTTACGTTATCGATGAAGTTATTCAGATAGATCCTGTTGTCAAGAGAGTTGTCTATGTAGATTCCATAGTAGTTATTGCTTATGTCGTTTCCAATCAGAAAGTTATTGTTTGAGTTTTCTAGGGATATGCCGTCCAGGTTGTATCTTGCTCTGTTGCCGGTGACAATATTTCTTCCAGAGTAATACAGCTGGATTCCGAAGATGTAATTGTCCTTGGCTCTGTTGTTGCGAATAACGTTGTTGCTGGAACGAAGAAGCCAAATCCCTTCGTTCTCATTGAACCTGGCTGTGTTGTTCGTAACAGCATTACCGGTGCTCTCGCCCAGGATTATGCCAGCCCATTTGTTGGAACTCGCGTTGTTCCCTTTTATGGTTCCGTTTTTGCATTTGCTAAGGAGGATCCCTCCAAAGGTGTTGTTGCAAGCTGAATTATCTGAGATTGTGTAGCTTTCAGAATTGTAAAGGGCGATGCCCACATCGTTATCACAGAGGTTATTGTTCAGCACGAGGCAATTGAAAACCCCATCGAGGACGATCCCGTACTCGTTGTTGCTCACGTAGTTATCTCGAACGGAGCTTTTGTTTGAAAGGATCTTTATGCCTGCATCTTTCCACAGTCTGCCTGAATTTTTGACATCGAAACCCACGACTTGGACACCGTCTATAGATATAGTGATTGCACTGTTGCGCCCACCTGCATCTACAACCGGCCGCCCTTTGCCTGAATTCAATCCGATTAGAGACAGTTTCTTCGAGATGGCTATGTTCTCCTTATAAGTTCCACTCTTTACGATGATCCTGTCGCCAGGATCAGCTTTGTTCACAGTATCTTGGATGTTCTTATTGTCGTAATCAGGGGCCACTATGAAAGTGGATGCCTGGGCATATCCCAAAAGGAACAGAAAGATTAGAGCCAAAATTCCTACAGCATTTCTACAGATGGGGTCCTCGGGCATAGAAATACTATATCTCAATCCAAAATTAAAAGTTTTTCTACTGGGATTTTTTGCAGACTTATTATTGCAGCACCACAGGGAGAATTTTCGGTCGTGATGTTCCAAACCTTGATCCTGCACTTGCCGAGGATGGCGTGAGCTGGCAACCTTTTTATCTTGCCTTCCACCTCTATGCCGCCATATGACGAAACAAGTTCATGCAGCTCACATCCTTGTCAAGAACGAGAAAAAGGCCAGAAAGGTCCTGGATATGATCGACAAAGGCCAGAGCTTCGCCGAGATGACCAGGAAATATTCTGACTGCCCATCCCGAAAGAGCGGAGGCGATCTAGGATGGTTCGGCAAGGGCCAGATGGTCCCCGAGTTTGAGAAGGCCGCTTTCGAGGGCCAGAAAGGCAAGATTGTAGGGCCGATTAAGACAGAGTTTGGATACCACATCATAAAGATAATTGGCAAAAAATGATTGCATAGTCTGAAGACGTAAACATGCTCAATACTCAAAAAGTGCACGCCTTGCAATCAAAGGGGTGCATTACTTCCAGTTTATAGTCATGAACCTTAGACTTGATACTTAATGCAAGCGCCCTGGATATGTCATCTGCTACAAGGCCAGTGGCGTCTTGCGTTAACATGACATTGCCCATCGGATAAGTGTCAAACATAGCGTTCAGGACCATATAATTGGTTCTCGACTATATTCAAGAACCAATTATATGATACTAATCGGTTCTCGCCAGAATAGTGCTTAACGATACGAATAGGCCAAATCTCAAACTCATACGAGTTAGAGATTTGGCTAAAAGGTGTTGTTAAGCACTATACATACCCAGCCAAACTCAAGTGTCACAAGTGCAAACTGCTGTTTTGACTTTCATGGGACGTTGGGTGGAAGCGTACCTCCTGTCATGGCAACAACGCCGTAGGCGGTCCACTGGAACGATGTCCCTTCGCTGTTTTCTTTCCACCAGATAGCGCCATCCTTTTTTTGGAGGTGAGATAAGTGACTGACAGGATCTCTCGAGCCCGTTTGCCACTCTTTGGGGTTTTGGCCTGCCGCATTCAACGCCATGATCACCCAGCTGTCGCTTGCGGAATTGGACCCAAGGGAGGAAAAACCGCCGTCATCGTTCTGCTCGGACTTGAAATATGCGAGGGCCTTCGTTATAGAATCTGCTGAGGGATCAACTCCGGCCGCCATAAGGGTGCAGACGACAAGGCCGGATGTATCTGGATCGACCCCGCCTTCTCCACCATGCCAGGCCCATCCACCAGAATCTGTCTGACAACTCTCCAGATATTCCGCCGCCTTTGCGACCTCTTCAGACTCTGCTTCCCCTGCGGCTGCCAGCGCCAAAACCACCCAGCTGTCGTCCCATATGTAGTTCTCCTTTCCGATTTCGCCGCGGGGATCAGAGTAGCTCTTCAGAACCTCGACGTAATCGGTTCCGGAAATGTCGTGAGGATCTCGCCCTGCCGCTGCCAAAGCCACAACGTATCGTCCTGTCTGGGCCTCAGGGTTATAGGAGGATTCCAGAGAATCCGAGTTTTCGAGGAGGTAATCAAGTGAGCTCATTTCAGTTACTGTGTGGCTTGCGACCTCTTCACCTGCCGAAGCAAAAGCAATGGTGGCAAAAGCTGTCGTGCTGAGTGAACTCTCCGCACCTGGTTTAGGACTGAACCCTCCGTCCTCGTTCTGGCAGGTGAGAAGATAGTCCACTGCAAACTCGACGTTTCCTGAAGTTTCGCTGAGGAGAACTTCAGTGATGGCCCCTCTCGTCTCTGCAGTCTCGGTGGTAAGGTCCGAAGTTGCCACGCTTTCGACGACATCTTCGCCGAGCCCATTTTCGACCTTTGCCACACTTGGCGTAGCCACCTCAAGGTTGCAGATCTCTTCACATGTCAGGTTGTTTGGGTAATCTTTGTACTCGAATCCCCAGTCAGGTGGCTGCCACCCGGGTGCCACAACCTCGCCTTCGAACTTCGGGACGTCGACTACAGCGTTGGCGTATACGACTGGAGTTGAAAATCCATCTATGGATCTTGCGTCTATCTCGGCTTGGTTCACGAACTTGCCGCTCCGGAGAGCTTCGGTCCTGTAGACTATGGAAACAGTCTCTTTGGATCCGATATCGATCAGGTTCCAGGTGATCGCGTTTCCTTCAATGGATGCAGGCTCGATCGAGGCGTTGAGGAAGTTCATGCCTTCGGGGAGGAAGTCGGTCACCCGCACTGCCTTTGTGCTATCGTCCAGGTTTTCAAGGTCGAGGGTATACGAGATCACGTTTGGCTCGTTTTGGTCCAGTTTCCCCTCTTTGGTTACGGAGATGGCCCCGTCCAGGCAGCATTCAAGCCAGTTGACCTCGATTGCCGAAAAGTTGCTGGCTTGGACCTCGCCGCCGTTATTCCCACCCGAGGCCACGATGCGGTTGACCAGTTCGTCGCCTTGGTAATCGGTCACGTTGAGCCAGAGGGTGATATCCAGACGGCTTCCGAGGCCCAGGTTGACAAAAGTCCACTCTGCGCTATCGTCGGAAAGCTCAGAGAGCCTTTCCGAGGCGTTTATGAACTCGGCGCCGGGCGGGAAGAAATCTTTGATGACCAAAGGGCCCAAAGCGCTATTGCCGTCGTTTTCTGCCAAGATGTTGTACCTGGCAAGGATGGCATCATCCTCGTAGAATATCTCGCCTGATTTGCTGATGGAGATGTGAGGCTCGTCGTACTCATAAAAGCCAGCGAAGACAACTCTCCTTTGGATCGAGTAATCTCCGAAATATTCGTCATCGATATCGATTTCATACATCATTTCATCTTCATCTGTACATTTCTTGTCGACCAGGTTACCGTTGGCATCTTTCAAGATGGCACAGTCGCCGTCGTTGTTCCAGATTGAGGCGTCCCGGCCCATGTACAGGTCTTTATGGGTATTTGTCCCCTTGAATGTGTGGACCTTTACTGATTCTTCAGGAGACAAGATGAAGTCGACCGGAAATGTATAATTGTGCCTGTCGTCGTCTGACAAGTTCCATCCGGTCATGTCTACTTTTTCATCTCCACGATTGCTTATCTCGACCCACTCATCGGCGAGGTTGATACTGCTGATGTAGATCGGGCCACCATCTGACGACCAGTTGCCGCTTTGCGCGATCGTTCTGAACTGGCCCCTTCCAGAGAACTTGGCTTCTGTTGCGACGTCTTCAAGGCCTCTTGCTATCGTCTCCTTTTCGAGGCTGTCAAGGCTTGAGAACTCTTCGCCAATGTAAGTGACACTGTTATCGCTCACGTTCTTCGACCAGATACCTTCTTTCCACTTGTTGGTGGAGTCAAAGAGCAGATCGCCTCCAAAGTCGAAGGTTGTCGGCTGGTAGACGAGGCTGATGTCTTTTGCGATATAGTTGGTCGCAGCTTCAATCACCTCGTCAGACTCGTAAAGTCCAGTTCCGTGCTCGTAAGACCTCTGTTTGTCTCCGACCCGTTTATCTGCCACAGCAAATCCAGATCCTGTGGCGGATTTCTTGTATTTTATGCTGGAGCTTTCGGCCTTTTGGCTGATTTTGAAGCTGCCAGTATAATCGTCACTGGACACGAAGTCTGGAAGGGCATGAGGATCAGATTTTTGGAGAAGTCCGATGTGGCCCATCCCTTCGAACTCGGATTCGACTGCGAGGCTTGAGCCTTTATCGTCCAGCAGGATCTGAGACTCGCGATCGATGTTGGTTGCATGTCTATAAGATTCGTGCATCGTGGTTGACTTGAGCCGGTTCTTAGCAGAAGCTTCCTCAGTCCACCTGGAAGAGTAGGTCACGGATCGGTTGTTGTAAAGGCCCAAGGTCGTGGTTCCGTACTCGGCCGAGACATCCTTTTCCATGGAGATGGACTTGTTTGCAGTCCTCATCCTCAAAACTTCGTCGCCTTCGTAAATGCCGCTCCCGTGCTCGCGAGTGGAAAGCTCAGTTCCGGGATCTGCTACCGCGACGTCTGCGCTCGCCGAGGCTTCGACCAAGCTTTTTGTGTTGTTGAGGGCGCTGACGTAAACATTGTTTTCGAGCAGGTACTCAGGAGGAGACGTCGAGTAATCGTTGGCAACGTTCACAAAGCCCTCGCCCTTCACGCCAAGTTCCATATCGAATTCGAAGTCTTGCATCTCGGGGACGATGACCTCGAGGGTGATCACCTCTTCAGAGCTAATATTGTCGAATTGCCACACAATTTCGCTGAAGCGCTCGTCCTTACCGTAACTGCGCGTTGGTGAGGGATCTGCAGAGACGAACTCTACATCTCTGCTGAAAACGTCCTTGACCTCCACATCAGTTATCGGAGAGTTATCGAGGTTGAAGACCGTTATCGTGTACTCGACCTTTTTTCCGCGCTCCACAGATTCTTTGTCGGCGGTCTTGGTCACAACAAGAGGGTCTCTCACGCCTATGAAGACCTCGTCGCAATCAGAAACGCCGATCAAAACTTTGGTATCGTTGAGGGCATTTACGTTAACACAATTTTGAAGGGTATAGCCTGAGGCCTTCGTCCCCGAAACATTAACTCCAAGGGTGATTTCTTCGCGTCCGCCAGATACTATCTCAGAGAAGTTCCACTTAAGCTCGTTTCCGCTTATCTCGTTCGGCCAAGGATCTGCAAATTGTAAGGTTGAGTCCATCTGGAGAACGTCTGTGATGTTGACTTTTGTCACAGGGAAGGTATCGTCGTTGCAGATCGTTATGTCATAGGTCAGGATATTACCGGGTTTTGCTGAACTCCTATCTGCACTCTTCGTCACGCTTAATAGGCCGCTTTCGCCAGTGACGGTGACGAAGTGGTAGCCTCCAGAAATAATGTAATAAGTACCCACACAACCAGTTTTTTTAGCTTTTACTTTGTACTCGCCAGCCGAATTCAGCGTTACTGAAGCATTGCCATTCACATCAGTGGTGTAAGTAGAGGTGGCAGCACCTTCAACAATAACTGTTGCACCTATGGCGGGTTTCCTGACCATGGCCCAATCGTCATTATACCACTCTTCTTCCACCATGATATTGAAGGCGTTACCTACTACAACATTATTGGGCGCGTTCAGGAAGAGCACCGGTACAGTCTTGATATCAGGAACACTGAACGCGAGCCACTCTCCCCCGCTAAGATCATAGTCGGCAGGTCCCTTGTCAGCCATGGCACCATTGGCATAAATTGATGGCCATGCATTAACTCCCGCAAGAGAAGTCACAGCGTACCATCCGCCGCCGTAATCCGCTAAGGAATAGTCAACACCCGTAAGCTGTAGGGCGCCCAAAGCGGTCGGGTTGTCGACCCAAAGACCGTCCTTCTGGAACTTGGCGGTAGGGACCTCGACCTCTCCACTGAACTCGAAATTGCCATTTTTAAGGACATGAATGGTCACATCTGTGAAAGCCGCATTCTGGCAAGTGATCTCTGTATATCCGCCGGGAATTATGTAGTAAGTCCCCACACAACCAGCCTTTTCAGCTTTAACCTTGTACTCGCCAGCAGAATTCAATGTTACTGAAGCATTGCCATTCACATCAGTGGTGTAAGTAGAGGTGGCAGCACCCTCAACGATGACGGTCGCACCTACGGAATTTCTCCTGCGCACAGTATAAGATTCATCATAATACTCTTCTTCCACCGTGATATTGAAGGCTTCATTTACTTTAATTCCGCCAGATGGCTCTTGTACTTCAAGGAAGAGCACCGGTACAGTCTTGATATCAGGAACACTGAACGCGAGCCACTCACCCCCACTAAGATCATAGTCAGCGGGTCCCTTGTCAGCCATGGCACCATTGGCATAAATTGATGGCCATGCATTAACTCCCGCAAGAGAAGTCACAGCGCACCATCCGCCGCCGTAATCCGTTAAGGAATAACTCACACCGGTCAGCTCTAGGGCGCCCATAGCGGTCGGGTTGTCGACCCAAAGACCGTCCTTCTGGAACTTGGCGGTAGGGACCTCGACCTCTCCACTGAACTCGGGATTGCCATTATTGAGAACGTGAATGGTCACGTCTACGGGCTCTCCGCTTTGGCAGTTTATGACCTGGTATCCGCAGTTCAAGTAAAAGGTAGCGATGTAATCTGGCTTTTCAGCTTTGACTCTGTACTCACCAGGCTCATTGAGGACGATCTCTGTGGTGTTGCCTTCCTCATCTGTTGTGTATTCGAAAGACGAAGTATCGGACTCAATTGTCACGATTGCACCCTTGAGGGGCGCCTCAATTGGATTTCCTTCGCCGTCCAGATCTTCAGAAGAAACCTTGATCGTGAATCCCATGCCGGTTACGGCTTCTGTGGGTGCGTCCATACGGAGCGGCAAAACGGTATCTGGAGCGCTCACAACGATGCATTCGTCGCCTGTCAGGTTATATTCGCTTATAGGATCGCTTTGCCTTGCTCCGTCAACGAAATAGATCGCAGCGCCAGAGCCTGCGAGATCTGAGACGATCGGGCTTCTAGTGCCTGCAGGATCATCGAGGGAATAGTCAGTGCCAGTTTCCTGGAGCGCCCCGAGAACTGTGGGGTTTGATATGTCAAAACCGTCTTTTGCAAAGCTCTCGGACACGACGGTGACTTCGCCACTGAAAAGCTCTGCGCCATCTCCCAAAACGTGGATTGTGACTGTTACGCCTTCGACTTCCTCGCCAGGCGCAGCAGCCTTGATCGGGATCCATTCGCCGAGCAGGGTGATGATCCCGTAAGCCGTCTCTTCCATGAGGAAACCTGCAGAACCTTGCGTTTCAGGCTTCCACCAGAAGACACCGCTTTCTTGCTGGCAGCTTAGAAGGTGGGTGATCGGAGTTTCTGTGCCTTTGCGCCACTCGGTCGGATCAACGCCGGCGGCGTTGAGGGCCATGATCGCCCAATTGTCGCTGATCGAGTTAGAGTTGGCGCTCATGCCTGAAGAGGGAAAGCCGCCGTCATTGTTCTGTTGGCTCTTGAGATAACTTATGGCGTCCTCTATCGGCTGCGAATCTATGGGCACTCCCGCACCCAAAAGGGCGCAGACGACAATTCCCGTGGTGTCAAGGTCTGGAGCTCCGCCGCCCCAGCCCCAGCCGCCATTCGGGTCTCGTTTGTCCATCAGATAAGCGATGAAGTCCTGGGCTTCGGATGATTCGGCTTCACCTGCGGCAACGAGCCCCAGGAGGATGTAAGCTTCCGAAAAGAGATTTTCTTCACCTCTAAAGCTCGCCTTCGTCTTGAGCCTGCTTACATAATCGGTCCCGGCGACGTCGGAAGGATCGCCTCCGGCGGCAACCAGTCCCATCACGTATTTTCCCAAGGCGCCACCCGAGACTGTGTCATCGGGCCCGTTCTCGGTCAAATAGGCCAGAGGCGTATTTCCGCTATTGACGGCGCGGTTCAGATCGCCTGTAAGAGCGAGCGCCATAGCGGCGTTGGCGGTTGCCTTGAGGTTGGTCGTCTCCAGGTCGGGCTTATTGTTGAAGCCGCCGTCAGGGTTTTGGCAGGAGAGTATGTAGTCCACGGCAGATCTGATTTGTGGATCGTTTCTTGAGAGGGGATACAGCTCTTCGGCTGCAAAGGGCGCTGCTGTCAAGACTAGCAGAAGCACGGCCAGGATTAAAGTTCGAAAGGTCATTTTCATCAGTCTCACCTAAGCTTCTAAAATCACTGCAGTCCCGGCAGACTCCACAGTCGGTGCACTTCTCTGCAAATGAACCTGAATCTGTTGGGTCCCTCCCGATTCTTGGAAGTTTGATCCAGGCGATATATTCACAGATAAATGCCCACATTTAGAAATATTATTCAATTCTATTTTGACAGACGTCCGTTTGATTGGCTCCAACTCATTCACCCAAATTAACTTGTAATAACTAAATCTAATTTAGGCAAAACCATTGATCTTAATTAAAGTTTTCCCGCACACGCTCTGCAAAAATGATCCAACTCTCTTTTGACTTTGTCAGATCGCCAAGGTAATCTGACAAAGTTAAGCTAGGGGTATGATCATACTTAGTGAAGATATGTTCTACATAGAATTTCTTGAGAAATAGGTGATATCATAGTCATGCACCCAACAATTGACTTTTTAAATTTTCACTAAGGATCGTCTCAATCCACGCTTTTGCAAAGCTCAACTGTGATGAATATTTCATAAAATATCGGTCTATGATGTTTCTCATATGACCCGTATTAATAATAAACATTGTTGATACTACCCGCTTAATGCTCTTCCAAATGAATTCAATTGGATTCAAGTGAGGGGAGCATGGTGGGAGATATACCAAATCTATGTTAAGATTCTTGGCACATTCTCGGGTCATTTTTGCCCTGTGTGATGCATACCGGTCTAAGATGATAACGATTCGCGTATTCGGATTTAAATACCGTATAC
>Ga0208771_1000641_pt1 | contig 20713 bp, 13 predicted proteins | sample AntAceMetag02UKX_FD_184775 | JGI IMG/M metagenome (GOLD analysis project Ga0208771, IMG submission 184775) | Saline lake microbial communities from Ace Lake, Antarctica - Antarctic Ace Lake Metagenome 02UKX (SPAdes) (version 2) | ecosystem: Environmental > Aquatic > Non-marine Saline and...
AAAAAAAGAGAGAAAAATAAACAAAAAAAAAGAAAGAAAGCCCCCCTCTCCAAATGAGGAAAAGGAACACCTATTACTACTAATTTCGGTTACATTTTATTTTGAGGCAACTCGAACTTTACCATTATTTAAACAGTTTATGAATTCTCCTACTGTATAGTGAGATCCTGTGCATAAAATCATATCACCTTTATTCGCTTGCTGTAATGCTGCGTTCAAGCCTTGCTCAACAGTCTGACATTTCACTAAATTATCTGCATATTTTTTTGCAGATTTGCTTAATTCTGCTGATGATAAGGCTCTACGGTTATTTGCTTTAACTGCAATAAAAAAATCTGCCAGGGGCACAATTTGTTTTAACATATTTTCATATTGCTTATCTTTTGCTATGCCCATCACTATTATTAGACGCTCATAATTAAAAATGGTTCTAATTGCTTTTTTCAAAGATGAAATTCCGTTAGGATTGTGGGCAACATCAACAACTATTTTTGGATTTAAAGCCATTGTTTGCAGCCTGGCTGTCCACTGAACATTGCTTAAGCCTTTGTAAATATGATCGTCTTTTATGCGAAGAAATCTTGAATCCAATACATTTGCCGCAGTAACCGCAAGGGCAGCATTTTGAATCTGATGTTCACCGATTAAAGATAGTTTCAAATGAGGAAAAAAGGAACCGTTAATTGCCAGATCAAGAGAAGTAAACTCTTCATTTAACCGAACATTATCGACTTTTATTATTTTGTTAATGAAGATATGCTCGCATTCACGTTCGCGACAAAATTGATCAAAAACTGAATTTATGCCTTTATGTGTACAGTTTGTTATACATATTGAATTGGGTTTAATTATGCCAGCTTTTTCTCTGGCAATGCTTTTTCGATCGTTTCCAAGTTGTTTAGTGTGATCTATATCGATATTTGTGATAATGCTGATAATAGAGGATACAACATTGGTTGCATCTAATCTTCCGCCAAGCCCCACTTCTATTACTGCAATATCGACTTTTTGGTCAGCAAAGTACAACAAAGCAATTACTGTGATCGCTTCAAAAAAAGTACACTTATGTTTTTTAATTAGCGGTTGAAGTCGTTCAATATATTCGACTAATTCTTCCTGGCTGATTGAGACTCCATTGCATTTTATTCTCTCACCAATATAAATTAAATGCGGGGAGGTAAACAGTCCTGTTTTATAACCTGCCGCTTTTAAAATTGACGCTAACATTGAGGAGGTTGAACCTTTGCCATTAGTACCGGCAACATGCACGACTTTATATTTTCCCTGTGGATTATCAATTTCCTTGAGGAGAGATCTAACTTTGTCAAGTCCTAATTTCCAGCCTAAACTTGTTAGATCCTGTAAATATTCAAGCGCTTGATCGTAATTCATAATATATGTAATTCCTAGGGCGGCGAGCCGCAAAATTAAACACCGAAAAACACTGAATCTCACTGAAAAAACCATTTAGCCTGAACAATTCACTCACCGCGAAGACGTAGAGACGCAATGCTTTTAATATTTGGTAGTTAACACTTAAAATACAATAATATAGTAATTAATTTAAAAAACTTAATTTTTTTGATCAGGTTTTTTATCTTGTTGATTCTTTGCGTCTTTGCGGTAATTTTTTGTGAATAATCCAGGTTAGAAAACCTCAAAAAATAAGCATTGAAAGTAAGATAAAAAAAAGAATTTTGCAAGTGTTTTTTATGTGATCAAAAAAAATACCCTCCTGGATACTTGAATAATTCCAGGAGGGTAAATAGTTAAATTATAATTATCAGATTTAAAACGACATAATTAATGTAAACAGGTGACCTGTTCCCAAAATTTTAAAATCAGAATACGCATAATCAAACCTCACAAATGCAAAATTAAGATCATAAGCGATTCCTCCGCCAAATGTGTAACTCGCAGTATCGTAGGTATCAAATTCATCTTCTTCCATTGAGATGCCGCGATAGCCTGCACGAAGCGCTAAAATATTGTTCCATTCATATTCGACACCTAAATTCGATCTTAATAGGGCATCATTAGGATCATAGGCATCAATTGCAATGATCATTTTGTTCGTTTCACTATTGCAAAGTTGCCCTTCAGAACCGATTAATTGAGTTGACAAACCTATTCTGAAAGTTAAAGGAAGGGAAAATTTTTCAGTTTTAAGATAGGCATCAGACTCAAGTGTACCGGGATTATTTGCCCATCGATCATGTGACACTTCCAATCCTGGCCCTGTAAGTTTCATGTTCCCACCAAAGTTACTTAAGCACATACCCAATTTTAAGCCTAAAACACCAGTATCCAGTAAAGAACCGACATCAATTGCAATTGTGTGTGCTTTTTGATGATAGGCGCCTTCTCGCACATATTTTACAGTTCCACCCAGCCGAAGACGATCGGTAACATAACGACTATATGACAGACCAACACAATATGCTTCCCACGAAAAATAGCTTCCCGTACCTTCTGGACTATCCAGGGTGGTCATTTCAATATCTCCGGCATCCAAATAGTTGACACTGATACCAAATGCGCTACTATTACCTATTGGTTGCGCTATTCCAATAAAATTATATGAGAGGTCAGCATAAAGTTTATTGTATGAAACAGCAAATGAGGTTCTTTTTATAGATGCAATACTAGCCGGATTCCAATAAAGACCAGTAACATCACCCGATGAGGTTACATTTGCTTCTCCCAATGCGGCAGCTCGAGCTCCTACTCCAAGCTTTAAAAATTGTGCCGCAGACGTGCCGACACGGCTAATATCTTGTGCCCATAGCGGTACAGTACTCATTAAGCACAAAATTAATATAATAGTTATAATTCTCTTCATTTTTAGTTCTCCTTGTTTGAAAATTGTATTTTAAACAGAGAAAAAGAGAAATTTGGTTATGATGTTTACTACCAAATTAAACAAAAATTCGTCTGATCCGAATTATCGAAGAATCACAAATTTCCCGATTTTCTTTTTGCCATTCGGAGTTTCTACAACATATATATAACATCCGTAGGCTATCTCCTGTTGATTAAATGACAGCATATTCCACCGTTCCCATCCTTCAGTATCATGCTGATGGTTTAATGTTATAACACGTTCACCACTTAAGGTGTAAACATGGATGTCACATTCTGTTGGTAAATTTGTAAATGAAATTTGCTTGTTATATTGATCAATGTCCCATTCGGCAGAAAGCATATAGGGATTAGGTACTACTTTTACATTATCAAGATCGTCATTTGTGACTTCTCTTGAAGTATAAGGAGCAGTATTAATCCTATAAAAATCTCTATCACCCTTAAAAGGCTTTCCAGTGATCAATTGTAATATATCTCCTGTTACCGGGGCAATGCTTGTGTCAGTTATTGTAGTAGTCGTATCAAATACCATACTATCAGCCGTAACAAAGGTTGTGTCAATATCAATTAGAACTTGAAGCGGTGGCGCTGATAATTTCATCTTTATGGTAAATTTTGGTCTCCCGTTTATTATTTCCTGGACAGCCAATTCATCGCCGCTTGTCCATGTGTTCTTCATTTCATCAGTTGTATCAGCAGGGTTCGCCGGCGGGAATTGTGCAAATTTAGTCTTGTGATTTAATGTTGTATTCCAAATTTCAAACGGAATTGTAAACGTCGGTGGGAAGAAGGCTGTATCAGCCTCGTCTGTAAATCTAATCTCAAAATCATACGGTTCTTCAACCAGGAAAGCGCCAGAAAACTGCCAGTTAGTTGAGCCAGGCGTTTGCAAATTACCATGAAACCACTCTGATGAATCCGAATCAAAACCAACGGCGCTAAAATCCTGATTTACAGCTAAAGTAAAGCCATCAATCATTGGTGATTCCTGACCGTTTATATTGGATGAATTCTCTATTACGAATTCGCCTGATACTTCATCTTTTAAACTGAAAGTCGTTTGGCTACTTGTTGTATCATCAAAAGAAAGTAAATAGCTTTTCCCTGAAATAATATATGGGTCAATTATTTTAATAATAAAGGTGTGATTGTCATAAGTACCTGCTAACGCTTCAATTTCCATGTCCGAATTTACAAAATTAATCGGCTTCCTGCCATTAACTACCTCTACTAAATTTGGAGACGCATTAGGATTGGTTCCTTTGGCACATTCCAAAAAATTCAAAGGTGCCCAGTTATCAGGATTAAGCTCAGGATCATCAACAACTCCCCGATCATAAGCTGTAACGCTGTACCAGTAAGTTACGCCGTTCTTTACATTGTTGTCTGTCCAGCTATGTACTAAACCAGAATTTGTGCCCCTGTTTAAATAAGGATAAATAGGGTCTAAATTAGATATAGAGTTGCTAATATCAAACTGGGCTCTTGGTATAAAACCAACCAGCGAGCCATTGCCATCAAATATTCTATCTCCCCACTCATTCATGTTTGGCGGGGCAGTTGTTCTATAAATTTTATAACCTTCAAAATCATTGTAACCAGTCATAATGTCAACAGCACCTTCAGAAATAGAATCCCAATATAGTGTAATTGAATCCTCATGTACTACGGCAGTTACATTTGGAGGTGGTGGAGCATCAGCTCCCTGATAGTTTAATTCATACATAAATTGGGCTGTACGAGCATTGAATTTAACATCAGTGGTATCGTCTCCAAAAACAAGCGCATAAGATACAATTACAGTATCGCCAGCATTCAAATTAAATGGACCGGTGCTAAACTCAAACATACAATCTGTTCCCTCTGGATATTCTTCTCGAATGCCTGCGGGAGAATCAAAATGCGGATCTAATATGCCATCTGGAGAAGCATGGAAATAAGCTTCTTCCTCAAGAGTCGTAAGCTCCGTGTTATCGCCAGCCATAAGTTTATAAGCAATTATTTCTCCTCGATCGGTTTCAACCTCACCAGGACGGTTTTCCCATTGATACCAATGCCAACCCGTAATTCCCAATTTTTCACCATCGATAATGCTTCCGCTAACCGGATCTATTTGAGGTGGTTCATCAATGAAACCATCGCCATCGTTATCAACACCATCGCTATAATGTGAATGACCTTCAGGCGCAAACGGCGTATCAAGCAGCTTAAAAGCTGGCACTACTTTGTACTCAGGACCTGGAAAATCTGCAGCGCCACCCCATCTCCAGTCGTAGATGTAAGCCATATTGTATGCATAAGTAGTATCATTTTCTTCGTCATATTCGGTACTGATATACGTCATCCAGTCCATTCGATCATTCACAGATGCGGAGCCTGATCGAGTAATAATTTCTGGAACATCCGAATCATCAATCAAATTAATGTAAACATCTTTATAGTCCCATTGACTATTATTAATAATCTGCATTGGAAAAAAGAGAATATCTTCTGCATATGAACGACCGTATGACAGACCCTGAAAATTAACCTGTACGCCTAAAGCGTAGCCCTTTTCTGGAATATCATCGTGTTCAGCATACTTAAGACCTTGATCGTCCAGATCATAGTCAGTTATTTCAAAATAAATCTCTTTATCAGCTGAAAATCTACCAACTAACAATGTATCTTCGCTACCATTCTTCATAAATTTCCACGGAAGCGTGATATTTTGAAAATCAAACTCTGATACCACCACTGTATCAATGGCAATTTTACCAGTATTGGGATCTTTTGCCCACATACCGGGCCAATAACGATATCCGTTTTCATCTTTGGGCCATGTGCTTGAATAAGTGCTTGTAGCTACAAGCGGTACATCGTCCAAAGAAGTATCCGTATAAATATCACCAAGACTCATTTCGCCTGAATGTAGATTTCCCAGTGAGTTAGCTTTGGGTCCCCAGTCTGGTGATTGACGACCATCAAGTTGATCAAGTGTATAGCGACAAACACCAGATACTGATGAACCCATACTTACCATTTCTCCGGTGATCGGATCCTCGATAAGTGGCGCCCAGGGACCATCTGGTACACCAATACTTAAGAAAATGGATGGAACGTAGGACCAGCCTCGATAAGTACCAGCGGGTCGACCATGATCTCCCCAGTCAAATGCTGATAGATGTGAATTTAGCATGAGATGTTGAGCCTGTCCAGCGTCCAACAGGGCAGCTGCCACATCTATATTTCTAGTAGGTTTTTTAAGGCTTTTTGTTTGCTTCTTCGTATTGACTTCACTCGAATTTCCAGTTGAAGCAATAAAAAGGCACAACACGGCGATTTTTAATATGCAGAATATTCTGCGCCAACCGTTTATTTTCATTTTATTCTCCAGATTATTTATCGAACGATTAATATCTTTTATGCAAAATAAATAAGTTTAAGTTTATTGTTTATCAAATCTATTTCATTTTATTAAAAATTTTATTAAAACTCAAATTTTGCACCAAAATTAATTTCACGACTGGCTCCAAAATAATGTGGTCGATCATAAAGGGTGCTGGTATATGTTTTACTCATTCTTGGACCTGGATCAGTCGGACTGCCAGTATCTGCGTAAACTGATAGCACGTTTTTTCTGTCAAATAAATTACTAATCCTGGCGAACAATGCAATCCTGCTTTTTTTGTAAACATAGAAGTCTTTTCTTATAACAGCATCTATTGTAACATACCAAGGCAGACGAGCCGAATTTCTCTCCAATTGCTGACCAAGCACAGTGGGTGTATACGGATAACCACTTGAAGCATGAGCAATAAATTGCCAGGTCATGTTTTGAAAAGGTTTTAATTTAAAAATATTCGGTCCAAAGTTTTTAGGCATGCTGTAACCCAGGTGACCAGTAAAAACGTGTGGGCGATCCCACGACATAACGTATTCTTTTTTAGGTGTAGTTTCTTCTGTATCACCGTCCCAATAGCCTTGCCAGGAATATTCCTTGTTTGCTTTTGCTACGGAATAGGTATATTCCAGAGAGCCGAAATAATTATCGCTAAATCGTTTCTCAATGGTTACGTCTATTCCTTTGGAACTTCCAAAATCACCATTACGAATAATGGAGTAACTATAAGCGCCGATCGGCATACGACCACCAGTAGTATCCGCATCAAAACCTGAAATACCAATACTTCCTGGATCACCGTTATTTTCTTTGCTCCAAAGAGCTACACCGATCTTCCATACATCCCCGAACTGTTGGTCAATACCGATCTCGTAGGCAACTGTGCGAGAGGCATCCATATTGGACCAACCAAAAAACGGGCTGGAAGAACCTAAATTAAGGGTCTGATTAGTATATAAATCTCTGTAATCAGGAACCTGAAAGAAGTGCCCGTAGGAAAAATGAAAATATGCTCGGTCGCTTATCGGGTGTGCAATACCCAGCCTTGGACTCCACTGCATTTTATTCTTACCTTTGCCCACGTTGGTGGTTGGATCCCGCCAGTCATCCCAGGCGCGTCCCTTTGAATTAGCAATATCGAAACGGATACCTGCATTTATTATCAAATTACCAAAATCCATTTTATCTTGAAAGAAAGCGGCAGCCTCAACAGGATGAAGCATATAATATTCAGGATAAGGTCCAGCCGAACTTGGATGTTGTAATTCCAGAAAATACAGATCATGTCTTTTATATTGAAGACCTGCTTTAATTGAATGACTGCGTAAAATTTGCCAGGTAAGATTTCCTGAGTATTCCTGGGTTTGTTGGAAATTTCTCGTCCAATACTGCGTGGTATTTCCATCATATATATGTTCGATTGTACCATCGCCGAGCGTATCATAACCCGTAAAAATTAATTCGTCATAGAATCCACCAGTTGATGGATAACCGGGATATTCCTGTGGACCAAAATCAGCTCCGGGCAGGTATTGCTGAAAGAGATCAGCATGACCGGGCGTTAAAACATGCCCATCCGGTCCATGAACGCGGAATGTTCTATGCTTCCAAAAACGAGATGCTTTTAATTCATAAAATATCTTTGGTGATATTTGATGCGTCCAGAGTAATGCCTGCTGTTCAGTTTCATCAAGCGCTATCTGACGACCATTCATGCCATAGGTATTAGCCCACTCATAATTTCTAAATTGACGTTCTGTATAGCGAATAGGAATTACTAACTTCATGCTTGGATTAACATGCCAGGTTAGTTTTGTACTGATGTCCCAATTCATATTGAAACCAAAAGCTTGCCACCCTGTTGCATCATCCCAACGAATAAGGTCATTAACTTCGTCGCCCTCTCCTTCATCGTTTGTATAAGGAAGCCCGTCATTGCCCCAATCTTCTTTGCGCGCCCATGCTTTTCTCCAGTTTCCGGTAGCATAATGACGCAGAACATCACCAACATAACGATAGGTACTGTTATCTCGAAGTTGATTAATATTGCTAACTTCAGTGATTGTTCCTGATTTTATTTGACCAATAATCTGTTGATATCGTGGATCATTTGGATTGTCCAAGATTTGATTTAATTCTGTTGGATCATAAGTGTAATCATCATACTCAAGAAGAGCATATTTATGCCAACTGTGTTCACCGGACATGAAGAAACTCAGTCCTTTAATGAATGGAACTGGTCCTGAGAACGATCCAATAGCCTGATGCGCATCTCGACAATCATCTCTTTTTGAACCAAGCATGCCAGCTATTTCACCGCTGTTAATTTCAGCCATTCCTGAATAATTAGATCGTCCTTCTTTGGTAACAATGTTTACAACAGCTGATTGAGCTTCTCCATATTCAGCGTCAAAGTTTCCTGTAATCACTGTGAGTTCGTCAATAGCTTCACGGTTGACACTGGTGCCCATGCCCGCGTAGATTGCATCCTCGACATAAATACCGTCCACCATGTAAGCGATTTGACCACTACGCCCGCCGCGTACGTGCACTTGATCAAGACCACGAGTATCAAAACCTGCAATCTTATTTTGATAACCCTGCATTTCCATTATACCTGATTGTAGGCTCATTATATCCTGAATCGAACGCACAGGCATATTTTTAATCATCTCTGCTGTAACTGTTGTTCTTTTGGAAGTTATTTCAGGCTGAATTAAAGGTCTCTCTGCTGTAATAGTAACTGACTCACCAAGATCCATTACTGTAGAAACTAAATCGAAATTGATTTTAGTAGTTAAATCAACCCTTACATGAATATTAGCTTGTGCCGTTTTATAACCCATCATTGTTACTTTGAGTATATAGCTGCCGGGCGGCACATTGATAATAAAGAAGTAACCGTCCAGGTCTGTTGCTCCCCCCATTGTTGTTCCTTCTAACACGACATTAACGCCTGGTAACGGATCACCAGTTTCTGAATCTTTTAAAAATCCAGAAACTTTCCCAGTGATTCCACTGAAAGCAGATTGGCTCATTATTAAAATAAGCACCAAAATGCAGACAGTAGAGGCTAATAACAACTTTTTAAACCTCAATTCCAATTCCTCCTTAAATTTGGTTAATAGTTAAATTTTAAATTGAAACTATATTAAATTACTGACGTAAAAAATAAAGCTCAAAAATAAAACGCCCTGTATTGACGTTATTACCAATATAGTGTATTATTTTTGACATCCAATATTAAGTCATAAATGGCTCCCTGACCGTTGTCATTTATGACTTTTTTTTTAGTCTTTTAAAACATTCAATAATGATGCCACATCAATAATAACACAGTTTTCGATGTAACTTCAATATTTCTAAAAAAAATTTTAGAAAAAAGTTCCTCAACAAAATACAAGTGCAAAGTATTGCATTATTTTTTAGAATATAGTTGCACATTTTTCTTGCTAACAATTTATCTAACTATAATTATACTACATTATATATTAAAAAATTGTAAATGTCAAGAGAATTTTATTAATTGGATGAAACTTTTTTTGTAATAATTCAGCCCACCAAATACACAGAAATGCACGAAAAAAAATAAAACAAATTAAAAACAAATCTCTTATACTCTAACTTTTTTGGTGAATTTGGCACTTTTGGTGGGCTGAACAATTTTGTAAGTCAGGTGAATAAAATCGCCAGTTGGCTGATAGTATCCATCATCTATTGAAAAATATAGAAAAATTGTTTTACCTTTGACTCATTTTGACAGTTGTCAATTGCTGTCACTGACATTTGATGGCGTCCAGGAGGGAGCGGTTCGTCACATTTGTAGATAATAGACTGTATCTCAGGGTCGTACTCTGCAATAACTTTTTGACCATCCAGCATCATTTTGATCGAACGTTCACTGGAGATGCCAGACAATTTATCATAAACTTTAACCACAAATTTAGGCTTATTATATTTCAATTGTGCATTTTTGAATGGCTGCATGATCGAGATAACAGGTGGCGTTATATCGCGGATCAATGTGTAGGCATTCAAGTTTGATATTTTACAACTTAAAATGTGATTGATTGAATCTAATTTTTTTCCAGCAAACCCCCAATGATTTTTACCTCTACTATAAATAGCCAATTTTTCGGGCAGCATATCCGATTCAGGGTAATAAATTTTTAATGTTGCGCTTCCTTTTAGTAATACGTCATGAGGATATACTTCATAAACATCTCCCACAGCATCGTATTTTGAATTGTTAATTGGCTCCTGTTTTTCTATTCTGAGAAAAAGATTTTTATAAACTTTATTTCCACCAAAAACAACCTGGAAGTTACCATTTTTTGAGGCAATCTCACCGCCTTCGAATGGAGTTACTGTCTGTAGATCAAGTTGTTCCCAAAAGTTTAGTTCACTGCCGGATTCATTTTTTATACTGGCATAGATGGACAGTGGTCCATTTTTCTCGGGTGCTATCTGATACACTCCAATAAATTCATTTACTTTTATTTGATTTAATGTTATCTCTGTTGGGGGATTACCAATTTGCTGCACAAAAAGATTCGGAGAATAATCAACAGCGCCAGGAATAATTACTTTGAGGCGAATAAAATCATCATAAAAATCTTTTTCAACAATTAAATCTTCGTCTGAATTTTGTTTCACCCCATTGCCTTCAATTACATGGAATAACGGAAATGATAAAACACCGTTTTGATCGGTTGCCGTTACTTTTATAATATCATTAGAATCTAAATTGCTAATCTTAAATTCAATATTATTTGGTGAATTTCCCAACGAATCTGATATTAATTTGCTAAATGTTTTTTTTGTCCAGGACATTCCATTATTATTTAAAACAAAAAAATCAGGTATAGTAATAAGATTGCCATCTTGATTTTGAAGATCACTAACGAGAAGATTTTTAGATTTTTCCAATTTAAATTCAGCGGTTAAATAATTTCTTTTCCCAACAATAAATGCTCCAGTTACAGTGGATAAATTTCCCCAGAAATCGTACAACTCAATTATGAATTGATGTTCTCCCATTCCAATAACATTTCCATTTGTTGTAGTATCTTTCATGCACGGATCACAATGGAGTATTCCGATTTGTTCTCCCTTTGGTTTGTAAAAAGGGAGTTTGTTGTATTTTACTTTATATAAATTCTGAAACAATCCAATGCCCCTTTTCCGCAGCCTGTAATCGCGGTCGAAATCAATTAAGTGAGAAAGCTCATAAGAAAACCTGTTATAAGTAGCTGAGTATTTAAGCTCACCGTCCATATAAAAATCAAGTTTGTAAACCGAAAAAGAATTGTTCACACCGTTTGCCTTATCAAAACATTGTACTGCGAATCCAATATTGCCAGATAGCAACGGTTTTGTTAATATTTTATAATGACTCTTATTTTGCAGCTTCGGTTTATTTATCCATGGAATTACATCGGAATTCACTGTTGAATTAACATCAAGTGGCGTAATACTGATTGCCTTAACTGTTGGCGGCACATTATCTTTGATTTTATATCCTTTGAGAAACGGATTTATCGGATTGTTATTGACATCTCGCATCTCAAAATGTAAATGCGGAACGCCAATGCCGGTTGCACCAGTATATCCAATCACATCTCCTTTTTTAACCGGAAAACGAACGGAACTCAAATATTTATTGATTCGATATTCTCCTTTACGTTTTTGCTCCTGCTTTACGAATTTTTCCAATTTATCATTGAACCTGCTTAAATGAGCATAAACCACTGTTTCACCATTGTCTAACTTTTGGTAAACAACCTTACCATAGCCAAAGGGAGAGGTTCGCACTCTTATGAGGTAACCGTCCCGGACTGCAAAAACTTTATAGCCAATTTTACCCCAGGTTTTAATATCAATCCCTGCATGGAAATGACCGGGACGATACTCTGCAAAAGAAGATGTTAAATAATGGCTGGCTTCCGTAGGCCAGAGATAGTCCTGGCATTTTCCGTTCTCACATAAAGTTATTGTTAATAACATTATTATAAATAAAAACTTAAATCTTTCCACTTATTTTTCCTTCATATTTTTAAATAATTATTGTTGATAAATTAATTCTGAAAAAATTTTCGCTAATTGTCCGGTTAATATTTTTCTATCAAATTGCTTTACAGACAACGGCTCGAAAAGCTTCATTTTTCCCTGTTTGTACAAATCAAGATAATCAAAAATCGCGTTTTTAATTCCAGTGATATTTTTGTCATTCACAACTGTACCACGATTGAGCGTTTGAATTAACCTGGCAACCTCGCCTTCACCAGATATTAATAAAATTGGTTTGCCTGATCCCAGATATTCAAACACTTTGCCGGTTATTATTTCTTCATTTGTTCTTTTATTAATAGTTAGCAAAAGGAGTGGTGATCTCATTACTTCCCTCAAAACTTCATAATGTGGCAGGTATTTTATTGGAAGAATATTTTTTTCTAAACCATACTTTTTTATTTTATCTTCCAAATATCCAAAAATATCAGTACCAAAAAATTGTATTTGAATTTGATCCTGAAAATGAGGGTTCTGCTCAAACAGAGAATGAATCGCTTTTAAAAATGCTTCAGGATCACTTACTTTGCTAATAGAACCGCAGTGTGTGATTGTGAATTTTAGATGTGGTTCTAAATTTAATAATTCAGAAAAATCTTCCGCATCGTATCCGTTTGTTATGGTAATAAACCTGTCCGATTTAAAATAGCTCCCGCTCTTTTTTCTCAAATTATTTGTCAACTGATCGCACATTGCTATTACACGGTCAGCATTTTTAAGGGCAAATTTTTCAAATAATTTGTTAAAAAACGAATGAAAAAATGAAGGGTTTGGCTGGCTTTCACCGCCAGTCCAATCATCCCTGAAGTCAGTAACCCATTTGATGCCGGTAATCCATTTCAAAATAAGTCCGCCGAGATGTGCTGAATGAGGCGGCGAAGTTGTATAAATTATTTTGATTTTGTGTTTATTAATCAATTTCAGCGAGGCAAATAAAGCAAACGGCAGCCATAATATTTTAGAATCAGGAATTAATAGCCAATTAACAACAGTTTTGTTCAAAAAATTTAAAATACGTGGATTATTTTTTGCGGATCCCAGTGTCGTATTTTTATTTTTTAAGAAGGGAAGCCGGGCTAACAATCGCAAAGGGTCCAAAGATTCAGTGCGGATGATTTTGCTATTATGAAGATCATCCAGCAGAGTTAAATCCTGTGCATAATATTTTACATCCTTTACTGTAACAACAATTGGTTGCCAATTAAATGTCGGCAAGTATTTTACGAATTTTGCAGACCGCTGTGTACCTCCCATGCCCATTGGAGGAAAATAATAGCAGAAAAATAGTAGTTTGTTCATAAATAGTTAGATGTAAATAATGTTTACAATTTGATTTATTGGAAATTGAAATCTATTGAAATTTTTATAATATTAAAAAAAAACGTAGTTATACTAATTCAACCCTGCTCTGATCACCAATGAAAAATCTGTGTGTCGATGGTTTATCTTCTGATTTCACAATTTCAACATCAGTTCCTAACAGGCTGCTTTCGATGCGCATGCCGATATCGAGAACTTTACATTCATTAAGCAGAATACTGAACTCTATTTCGCTATTGCGAATAAAACAATTGTTTTGAATTGAGGTAAAGGGTCCAATATAACTATTTTCGATGATGGTGTTTTTTCCAATAATTACTGGTCCACGGATGTTGCTGTTAATAATTTTACAACCTTTTCCTATTATTACATTGCCAGCGACGTGAGATTTCTCATCTACTTCACCTTCCAATTTTGGTTTCAAATGTTCAAGCACAAGACGATTTGCTTCAAGTAAATCAATCGGTTTCCCTGTGTCTTTCCACCAACCTGTAATTTCAGAATAACCGATTTGATAACCATGATCGATCAGATATTGGTGAGCATCTGAAATTTCTAATTCACCGCGAGCGCTTGGTTTTATATTGTTTACGGCTTCAAAAATATGATAATCATAAATATAAATTCCAGCAACGGCAAATTGACTTTTCGGAAATTTCGGTTTCTCTTCGATGGCAACAATTCTATCATTTTTTATTTCCGGAACGCCAAATCTTTCCGGGTCTTTTACCCTGGCTAATGTTAAATAACAATTCACGTTATCTGTTTCAAATTTTTCAATGAATCGTTTTATTCCGCCGACAACCATATTATCTCCCAAAAAGAAAACAAAAGGTTCTTTTCCAATAAAATCTTCAGCGATTTTAACAACATGAGCTAAACCCAATGGGGCTTTTTGAGGAATATAAGTTATGTTCACTCCCCAACGGCTTCCGTCTCCGATCGCATTTGGGACTTCGTCGCAATCAAAATTTGTAATAATACCAATTTCTTTAATCCCTGCTTCAACAATAATTTCGATTGCGTTATGTAAAATTGGCTTATTAGCAATAGGGATCAGATGTTTATTTTGTGTATTTGTAATAGGGCGCAGGCGCGTTCCTTTACCGCCGCTGGTGATCAAAGCTTTCATTAAAAATTCCTTTCTGATTAAAATGCAGCAATATATAATACAAACTAATATGAAAATTTCTATAAAAAATCACTTCAATTATAATAAAATTCACCGAGAAATGCAATCACTATTTCTGATGTTAATAGAATTTTAAATTTGACTTGTTGTCCCAGGCAGAGAACGCAGCGTGTTCCATTCCCAAATTTGGCAAAACCTCAGTTACTGGTGGAAATAAGATGTCGCCCACCTAAAATTACGGATTAATATTATATTGATAACACAATAAAAAAATTGGGGAATTTTGCTTTCTATCGGCTTTTATATGTGGACGACATCTCTTTTAATTCCACCGCGTGTAAATGAGGTAATACCAATTTTGTGAAAAATGCTCCTTTTAAAATTTTGGAGATTTTATCATGCCTGAAGTAATTGCTTTTGATACATTAGCTTATGTAAGAAAGTTGAAAGCGGTCGGCTTTACAGAAAACCAGGCTGAAGTTCAAGCTGAAGCCCTGGCACAAATAATTGATGAGCGTTTAGCAACAAAACAAGATTACATTTTCTATTAAACGAGATATAGAAGAACTAAAACGAGATATGAAAGAAATGGATGTGTCCCTTAAACGCAATATTAAAAAAATGGATACATCTCTAAGACGAGATATGAAAGAAATGGAATTACGTTTGAAGCATGACCTTACACTCAGGCTTAGCGCAATGATGACTGCAGGCATTGCGATTATTGCTGCTTTAGTGAAATTGTTATCATAGGCACCTTCTAATCTTATAAATGTTGCTAAAAAGAATATAACAATTAAAATTATTACGATTCTATTTGTTCAAAATTTGTAAACCATTATTTAAACTCTTCCGGCAAATAATGTCCTTTCAGCCTTAAGCTTCCTCTTTCATTATTTAAGAAGCGTCTAATAACACTGCTTTTAACAGCAAAAGTCAGTCCGACATTTACTAATTTCAACTCCTTAACGTAAGCATTATCCAAATAAGGCAGGTTCTCAAAATATTTTAAATTAATTGCTTGTTCTGATGGTGTTAAAACAAATTGCGAATCATATGCCATTGAATTTGCCATTCCGAAATACCTGTATGTCCCATTGTTTTTATTTATTGCTATCACTGCACCTCCAGAAAATCCCCTATTGAACGACGCATCAATTAAAAATTTATTTTTATAAGGTGATGGACTGATCAACCCTCTTGTTACAAAAAGAAATCCTTTTGGAAATCCAATTAAATATACTTCTTTTCCAAATTTTAATTCATTATCTTTCCCAAAAGATCCATTGCAAGCTTTCTCCAATAATATACTTTGCAGCGTCTCAGTTTCAATCAATGCAATATCATTTTTATTATCTTTAGCGATGATTCTTCCCAGGGTTCTTTTACTGTTTTTGTGTGTAATATAAATCACCTGTCCTTTCTTGATTGACAATGACAGCAAATTGTTAGTTGGTATGCCCTCATTGCTTGAATAGTAGGTTTTTACTGTATCCTGAAAGTCAAATAGGTGAAAACAGGACAATAAAAGATTAAATTGGGAATTCTGTGAAACGACCAGACCAGTACCAGCCACGGAATTTGTCGTTGATTCTTTTTTGATTAGCAATTCTTCCAATTCAAGCGAAGCCGCATTTTCTTTGGGTTTAGCATAATAAAAATTATCATAATAAGCCGAACATGTAATTCGTAAAACAGATCGTTGTACTTCTTCTAAAATTTCCAATCTTTGTTTTTCATAATCGGGCGTTTTTTGTATTATTTGTTGTAGTGGATGTGAACAGGATAAGCTAATAAATAGCAGGAAAGAAAAAGGCACAATTATTTTCAACTTCATCAAAAAAGCCTCCTTTGCGCTCCCTAAATATTTTTAAATTGCACAAGAACCTATTCTAAAATAAACATTTCTTGTCATAATGTCAAGTAATGTTTTTTATTAATTTGAACTTTAGGAATTTTCGGACAGACACTATTTAAATTTTAGTGCAGGGATTACACTTTGGTCAATTCGAAAAATGGAAAAAGGAGCAACAATTTTCTTAACGAGTAAAAGTGTTGAAAGTAATCAATTATACACAACATTAATTGGCGGCGTTGCTATTGAGTATTTTATAACCCGACATTAGCTATTTTTTTTCATAAAACCGATCCAATCAAATGGATTGACCACGCTGGTTACAATATTGTTCAAATGAGCGCTGATTCTTTTTAAGTAACGAACATAAAGCGCAATCGCGACTGAGTCGCTTGGTGAAATTTCTTGCCCATTTCCCTGAACCAGTTCTTCAGCGATTTGATCGCAGATTCCACTGATTTCTATATTAAAAGTTTTCATCATGTTTCTTGCTTTTTCAACATCTGCCTTTTTCAGAATATTAATAGTTTCCTCAAACCGCCATTTGATTTCCGTTTCGATTTCGGCAATTTTACCTTTGTAACCAACTAAATTAAGTCGCTGGGGATGAATCTCAGCCAGATCAAAAATGTTTTTACAGTAATCTCCAATCCGTTCGATATCGATCACAATGCTGATAAGCACCATGCCGCTGGGAAGCGCAGTAGCTCCAATGATAGTACAATGAGTCATCACTTTTCGTCGCACTTGGCGCTCATATTCATTAATCAATTTATCATTTTTACGAATTGCCTGATCCAGTTCTGTATCGTCACTTTCACGGAGAATCCTGATAGCTTCGAGAAACATTTTTTGGTCAATTTCAAGCATTTTATAGGATTGGTCCCAGGCTTGTTGGAGTAAATTGTCGGATTTCCAAATTGTTATCAGTTCTTTCAACATAGAATCACCTCTCAATAAAAATTAACGTTAGGTTAAAAATATAAAAACAACATGAACAAAATGTAAAAGAATATAAATGACTATAAATGTTATTAGATTTTTTTTCGATTTACTTGCCTTTGCACCCACAAAATCAGCAAGTCCAATGGGCACAGCCTTAAGCGGATAAAAAATTAAAATTCCTAAAATATTAAAACATAGATGAGAAAAAGCAACAGTAATCGCGATATCATTTTGAGTAGCCAACGCTGCTAAAATGGTAGTTACTGTTGTTCCAATATTTGCTCCAAGAGTATAAGGGAAAATTTGTCTCAATGATACCAACCCTCCGCCCGCAAGTGGAATAATAATTGAAGTAGTTACCGAGCTGCTTTGAACAATCGAGGTCATCAGAATTCCCAGGCTAAAACCTGACAGGTCGTTTTTAAAAAGGTAGTTATCAATAATTAGCTCAATCTTTTTCGACATGACCGAGCGAATAGTTTTAATCAAATAGGTCAGCGCCACAAATAGAAGAACAATTGAGAACACCATCATAACAATACTTGAACACTCTCGGATTAAAAAAGGTAACAATTTGAAAATATAAATTTTTAAACGAAATAACAGGAAAAATTATCAGATTTTCGAGTGAAAATCACGGCGGGGGGTGGGGAAATAAGTAACAGTTGGGCAAAAAATACCGTGCGGGCGTACTTTTCCATTGCGAATTGAGAAACAAATTCGGGGATGTTAAATGGAGTCCATTTTATTTATTAACAATTTCATGTTGCCATGAACGACAGAGTTCTTTGAAATCGATTGTAGAAGTTTTAGCCCAGGCGTCCAGATGTTGACAAATAGCTGCCAGCGCAAAACGGACGAACCATTGTTCACGGCTTCGGACTCTTGCCTGTTCGATTCTGTAGTCTGTTTTTTTGCGCTTGAATGATCGCTCCGAAGAAGTTCTTTTATCATAAATATGGAACAATTGCTTGGAAGCTCGCGGTGTTTTTGTAAACAGACGTAGATTTTTTTCAGGATAAGTATAAACAACCCGTCCATATTTAGATGGCGAACAGAAGTCATTTTCCAGGCATTCTTCTTTTTGGATAAAATTTTTATCGGCTTTAATTGGGCAGCGCCATTTAATGCGCATTCTATCAGAACAATATCCACTATAAATCATTTGTTGACCACATTTGCAGACAGGAATGCCCAGGTCATTCACTGGACATGGTTCATAAGTGTAATTACCTGTATTTTTATCATTTAACGGTATAAACGCTTCACAGTTAAAATGGTTCAACAGCTTATAAGTGGGATAATTATCATGAGCGCTATCAGCTAAGAATTTAGCGATATGATATTGAAGTCCCAAAAGTTTACGAATGTCATCCAGGGCAATGGGAGCCAAAGTACTATCGTGGCGTTGAGCCTGGGCTTGAAGGAAAAACAGCGGCAGGTCAAAGGGACTGGCTGCTGCAGTAATTTCATAAAAAGCATAGCCATAGACATATTGTTCGCGATAGCTGTCCCAGCCCCAGGCAGCATCATAGTCTGAGAATTTTCGTTTGCAATCGCAGCGATTAAAAACCTTGTTTCCATTTTTAATAACGAACTTGGGGCAATCACAGACTTTTCTACCATAAGATGATGCTCCTGTTTTGATGTGAGTTCCATCACCAGAAACGATCAGATTTTCCAACTCACCTAATAATCCGAGTTGTGCAGATTGCTTGACTACACAATAAATAAAGAACTGATACAATATCTGGTAATTACCGAGATAAGGCTGCTGGTCCTGATTTTTCATAATCCGCTTAATTAGCTTGTGAACGATGTTGGGATGTTTTGGCGGTAGTTTTTCATTTTTTTTGAGTTTTTTGGCTGGTTTGCGCTTAAATTTTTTACGCCGATTTCTCTGCTGCTGTCGTAATCGACGGTCTCCATCCTTGGTGATGCGATAAATAAAATCATAGAATGTTCCAACACCAGGCAAGTCATCGGGGTTAAAACCGGACAGGATAGCATATACCTTGTTATCATTGAGTTTAACGACCAATTCGGTAATACTTGTTTCTTTAACCATGGTCATGAGCAGCAGTGAGCGGAATAATGCTTTTGGGTCCGTGGGTTTATTGTTTGGCTTTTTATAAGTTGGGATAAGGAGTTCTCGCAAGTAGTCCGGATTCAATTGAAAGAATCTAGCGATGAATGGAGCGAATCTGACAATGGATTTGATTTCATTTTTGAAAAATAATTTAGCTAAATTTTCTTTGACAAATATTTTGTATTGCTGGTGAGTTTTTTTATTTTTGAATTTCATGTCGCCCTCGCTTTCAAAGCTGCCGTTAAGTATAAGAATAACAAGTAGTTATAAAAGCTGGGCATTTACGATTTTTTTGATAAAAGTCAAGTAAAAAATCATAAGTTACAAAAAAATAATTTTATTTTTCTCATCCCGCAGCCGAAAATTTCAGCCGCGCGGGCTGGAAATTATTTTAAAAATCTGATTTTTTTAAAACGGTGGATGAGATGGGGAATGGGGGAAAATGGAGGTTAATATATATGTTGTTAACCTATTATAATATTATTAAAATTAATTAATTAGTTTGTTAAATTATTGTAACCGAGAGAGTTCTACTTGTATAAGGAACAAACGAAAAAATATGATCTAACAATTTTATTTCGGGATCAATAATAAATTTGAGAGGATTAAACATTTTTACCCCTCCGACTCCAGAGAATCCCCTCTCCAAAACTGTAGCCATTTTAGCAATGATGTGAAAATTTATCTCGATTGGTAATAATACAATCACGGCGCATATATTGAAAAAATCATGCACAATGCTTGCTGAAAAGGCTCTTTTAAACTCGATGCGGTTAGTTATGTGTCCAATAGAGACCAGTGTATTGGTGATGGTAGTTCCAATGTTTGCCCCCATAATTATCGGGATGGCATTGTTTAACGACAACACTCCACCCGCAACTAAACCGACAACAATTGAGGTGGTGGTCGAAGAACTCTGAATTAAACTGGTAGCCACAATTCCAATAATTAAACCAGCAAACGGGTTTGTCGTCATCTGGATCATTGCTTCGGCAAAACCTTTACCGAAAAGTTTAAACGAATGACCCAACAACTTAATGCTTAACAAAAACAGGT
>Ga0208771_1000643_pt1 | contig 20658 bp, 37 predicted proteins | sample AntAceMetag02UKX_FD_184775 | JGI IMG/M metagenome (GOLD analysis project Ga0208771, IMG submission 184775) | Saline lake microbial communities from Ace Lake, Antarctica - Antarctic Ace Lake Metagenome 02UKX (SPAdes) (version 2) | ecosystem: Environmental > Aquatic > Non-marine Saline and...
TGACACTTTTTGTCAATAGTTGCACAACTTATAAAAGGTGTTTAAGTAAATTCCCACCCGTTACGGAAACGAATACTGAATATATCGAAACGATAAAGGTCGATACAATTACCCTACCTGGAGACAGTTTAATAATAGAAACGGAAGTACCATGCGACGACTTCGATGTGATTACCGAAAATTCCGCACTTAGAAGCGAAATAAGCGTGTTAAACGGCAAATTAGTATCCAAGGTTACTTTAAAGCTAGATACTGTTTATATGCCCTCTAAAACGATATTCAAGACTAAGTATGTAAAAGAGGTTGTAACGGTTAAGGAGTGTCCTAAATTTACACGGTCAATGGCATGGATCGGAGCGGGATTGATTCTGATTATTATTTTGTATGTGATCGCAAAAATTAAAAGAATTATTTGACTTGTATTAATTTTTGTTGTATATTGCATTCGTAAAGATTTTGAGTTTTTTCATGATGAATGTTTTCCCCTGTTAGTCGTCCGATTAGCAGGGGTTTTTACCCTCAAGGTGGGACATCCTTGAGCTTAGCCCCTCAATCGCAGAGGGGTTTTTTATTAAGAATCGAAATAAATAAGCATTTACTATTGACTTATATTAAAATATTACTTAAATTGCAAATTCAAAAGTTCATTGATATTATGATGAGTATGTAAGACCGGGCTTCGATGCCCGCATCTCCACACTAATTGCCAATTAGTAACAAAACGGTATAACGAGCCTGCAAAACGTTTTTAGTCTTAATATATGCAGTGTAAGCACGGTAGATTAAGGAGTTTTTGGAATAAGGTAGGCATATGGGGGTGAAAGGTTTTGATTGCATGCAATATGTATAATGGAGAACTTGGAGAGCCAATAACTGGCAAATCAATTTCAATGTTTAATGCACCGTTAAGAATGGTTGCATAAACCGCAAAAAATAGGAAGCGATATTCCTTAGTCAAGACCGGGTAGAAATATCCGGTTTTTTTATTTAGAACCTTTCCAAATTGTTACTAATTATGAAAATAATTAACAAAATACTTGACTTGAATCGGTAAAAGCCTTATCTTTATATCATAATTAAAAACAAACATCATGATACGCACAACAGCACTCAAGCACTACAAAGAATTAAAATCAAAAGGAGTAAATGTTCAATTATTAACTAAATCGGATTTAAACTAAATATTATGAAAACAATTTACTTATTGACAACCGGAAAAGGATGGGAATCCTTTGATTATGATTCTGAAAACATAAAATCAGAATTGGAAAAAAGAAATATAATAATTGGAGACGGGGCAAAGATTGGACACAGGGCAAAGATTGGACACAGGGCAACGATTGGATACAGGGCAACGATTGGAGACGGTGCAACGATTGGATACGGTGCAGAGATTGGATACAGGGCAACAATTGGATACAGGGCAACAATTGGAGACGGTGCAACGATTGGAGACGGGGCAACGATTGGATACGGTGCAGAGATTGGATACAGGGCAACAATTGGAGACGGTGCAACGATTGGAGACGGGGCAAAGATTGGACACAGGGCAACGATTGGATACAGGGCAACGATTGGAGACGGTGCAAAAGTAAAAACATTATTCATTACCGGGTTACTGCATGCAGTTAATTGGTATGGAACTGAAATAATGCATATTGGATGCCATAAGAAAGAAATATCTTGGTGGAAAAAAAACTATAAATTAATGGGAGAAAAAGAGGGATATTCGGAAGACGAGATAAAGGAATATTATCAATATATCCTGATTTGTGAAAAGCTTTATAAGAGTGGAAATTTAAAAACTTCAAAATCATGAGTACTGAAATCAAGATAATGACAGAACTTGAATCATACTGGAAGGAATTATGCGAACGAGCCGATATAGAAGATAATCTTTCGAATCAACAGGATATTGTCACGCTTCGATACATATTCTACAATTATGCACGCAATCAGAAATTGGCAACTTTCCAAACAATAGGGGATATTGTAGGTAGGGATCATTCAACAGCCATAACAGGGTTGAAAACATACCATAAACTCATGTCATTTAATGATCCGTATCTGCTCCAAATGATAAACCGAGTTGAAAGTAAGAATAGCTACCAAGTTATAATTTGTCCGGTCTGCAAAGGATATGTTTTATTCGAACCCGTTCCTGTTCGGTCAGGATTGATTTACGGCCAACTTATCGGAAGGGGATATATCGTGAAATATCAGCATACGAAACCGATGGTAAAATGTGAATGTGAAAACTAAATAATTTAATCATGGAAATAGATGTAAAAAAAGTAGTCGGTGAAATACCTCTGAGTGTTTATGGATACGCACACAAAGCAATTAAAGCACAACAAGAAGTATTAGAAGCGTTATATATCATGAAATCAACTATTGATAATTGGGATTCTAATGAGTGCTTAGAACTGAATAAAGATCGAATGATTAAATATCTAAATAAGTTTGCGGAATGAATAAGTACTATGTAGAACGAATCTAAACTAACCTATTGGGATGCAACGTATTATTAAATTTTGTAAATTGCAGTATATTTAAAAACAAACATCATGAAAAAAAATAAAAAACAAATGGTAAATAAAAATTACCAAGTATTAAATGTCGGGAATAGACTACACGTAGTATGTGAAGCAGAAACAAGACCTTATTACAGAACAGGGGGAAAAATACCGGAAGCGAATTACATGAATAGTGGCATGGCATTGTGCGGAATAATAGACAGAGGGAAAACATTGGGAGACTGGAAAAAGAAAAACAATAAATAAGTACCATGGAAAAACTAATAGATCAACTCAAAGAAATGTCGGACGAATCTAAACACCATGAATTTCTTCGAGGAAATATCTGGTACGACATCTGGTTCGTTTTTGATCGAATCGGTGCTTACGAAATCGGGGGCGAACCGGATGAGATACTTTCATGTCGCACTACTGACCGAATAGAAATTCATAAAATAGTTTGCTTCAAAGATAACGGCGAGGAGCTAAGGCCGGACTGGGCATTTGCGGAACAAATCGAGAGAAAATATAATCAAAATTGAATATGAGTAATAGGCGATCAATAACGAAAACAAAATCGTTAAGTGTTGCGAAAGCATCATTGGTGAACCCCCGTTGATTAGAGGACGCTCGCAGTCTGTTACTCATATTCTTTATTAAAAACTTGTATAATCAAAACTAAACACCATGGAAAAAGCATTGAAATTATTAAACAGGATTAGCCGTATAATAGACCTAAACATTTTTTATACGATAGACATTCGGGAATGTGCGTTAACACTGCAAGGACACGCTAAAACTGAATCTACAAATACTCTTGAGCGGTTCTTTTCTTTTGAATACAAAAATCAAATGCTTCAGGCTAAAAGATATATCTCAGGAATAGAAATTGACGTTACATTAACACTATAAACATCATGAGACCAAACGTTAAACAGAACTTAAAAGAATCGTATCAGTTAGCATTTGATACCGCAGCGAACTCAGTAGAACGAAACAAACTGTATAAATCCGCACTGGATTTAGGGATAAAACTTGAAACACTCAATGAGAATTTTACCGGACTTAAAAACTTTATATCATGATCTACACAAAAATTCAATCAGCAAGAAATTTAATCAAAGGGTACAAATTGAAGAAATTAGGCCATAATGATTATTCAAATTACGATTACTATACACCGGAGCAAGTGAATAAACTTGTTTTCGATGCCTGTACGGAAGCGGGATTATTTAACAAGTTCCAACTATTAAGAACCGAACTCGGACTAATGGCACAACTTGAAATTATAGACCTTGAAACTTCAGAAAAGGAATTATTTCAGATCGCTACCGAAATCCCTGAGATCAAAGCTACAAATGTAGCTCAACAATTAGGCGGAGCGGTAACTTATTCTGAGAGGTATCTTTTAATGATTGCTTACGACATCAAAGACAATAACCTGGACTTTGACAGTCAGGAACCTAAAGGGGATAAACCTCCAGGAAATGCTCCTGAGAAGAAATATGCCGAAGACGACCGTGAATGGCTTCAAAAGAAAACCTTTGACCTTGTTATCGCACAGATGAACGACAAGAAACCTACAATGGTAGGATCTGTTCAATTTAAAGATAACCAGGAAATCTACAATTACGTGGATAAGAAATACAAGATGAAAAAGGAATACAGGGCGCAATTAAAAGGAATGATTAACGCCGAAGTAGATGAATTTTTCGATAAGACCTTTGGTAAAACCGAATAAAACTTAAAACCATGACATCAATTCAGAAAATCAATGCACTACCTTCATCAAAAGATGAATTAAAGGATTTTGTAAGCATAGCAAAAGCTGAAATCCTATCAGGTAATCATAACCCATTACATATAGCAGGAATGCTAAAGATAATGGAAGAAATTGTAAAAGAGATCCGTGCGGATGTTGAAGTTAAGAGATACATAGAAGATGAGGCCGAAAAATATGTTGAAAAAACTATTGACTTTGAAAAGTTCAAAATAACAAAGTCAGGCCGGTCGTCAAAAGACTATTCAATTTGTGGAGATAAGGTATATAACGACCTTGTTTCTGAAATGAGTACTCTTAAAGAGGTAATTAAGGCACGAGAGAAGATGCTTGACACAGGAATTAATCCGGATACCGGCGAAGAGTTCATAAAGCCTTTATCAAAATACCAATCAATAATCTCAATCTCATTAAAATAATGAACACACAAAACCGAATCGTACCGAAAGACAAATCATACCGGCCGAAATTGTGGCTTACTATCCTTGTAGTTGGATTGGTAGTTTTAACAGTTTGTGTTGGACTTATATTCACTTAAAACCAAATCACACCCAAAGCTAAACGTAAATAAAAACAAAAACATGAAAACAATTAAAGGAGTAAAAGCATTTGAAAAAGGATTGAAATGTAAAGGATTTCAGTTTGAGGAAAACAAAGAATTTGTTCACAAAGGAGAATTAAAAATTTGTGAAAGTGGATTCCATTTTTGCGAAAACCCATTAGACACACTTAATTATTATGATTTATGTAATTCGGATTTTGCGGAAGTAGAAGCCATTGGGGAGACGGAAAATCATAATAATGACTCGAAAATTACAACCAACAAATTAAAGATTGGATTAAAGATTGATTTAAAAAGATTTATTGAATTGTCTTTTGAGTACATTTGGAATAAGACAAAAGACAAAGCAAGTGGAGATTACAGCAAGTTAGCCATAAGTGGAGATTACAGCCAGTTAGCCACAAGTGGAGATAACAGCCAGTTAGCCACAAGTGGAGATTACAGCAAGTTAGCCACAAGTGGATATTACAGCCAGTTAGCCACAAGTGGATATAACAGCCAGTTAGCCACAAGTGGAGATAACAGCAAGTTAGCCACAAGTGGATATAACAGCCAGTTAGCCACAAGTGGATATAACAGCCAGTTAGCCACAAGTGGAGATAACAGCAAGTTAGCCACAAGTGGATATAACAGCCAGTTAGCCACAAGTGGAGATTACAGCCAGTTAGCCACAAGTGGAGATAACAGCAAGTTAGAAATAAACGGGCAAAATTCAGTAGGTGCAAACATAGGCGTTAATGGCATAATAAAAGGAAAAATAGGAACATGGATTACGCTTGCTGAATATGATTGTCAAGGGAAATGTCTCTGTGTGAAGTCTGCAAAAATTGATGGTAAAAAAATAAAAGAAGATGTTTGGTATAAATTAGAAAACGGTAAATTCACAGAACATTAACTTTATCCGCAGGCTGAACAAGTTAAACCGTTAAGAGTTGGATTGAATTAAAACTATTTAGATATGCAAACCGAATTAACCCTATTTGAATCCACCCCGACTAAAGGCGAGATAGTTTGTCGCCGGATAGTTCAGAGGTGCTTAGAAGCCGGAACAAGACCGAATAAGCGTACATTTAAAATGATATCTATTCATGAAATAATACTCAGGTATGGAAATGATTAATGAATTATATTTGCCTATACCGATTAGGCGGATTGCTTATAATAAGGGAAAGTATTTTACAATTAATGAAATTGAAGCTATTGGTAGTTTATATCCTTTTATGAGTAATAATGAAATAGGTAAACAATTTGGAAGATCAGCAAGTTCGATAAAAAACTTAAGTAATAAATATGGGTGGATAAAAAATAATGAGTACCTTAAATCAAAACCAGGATGTTTTAAAAAAGGCGGGAAGGGATGGAATAAAGGAATTAAAAAATATATGGGAGCAAATAAAACGTCTTTTCACACCGGACACGTTCCATCTAATTTTAAAAAAGAAGGTACTATATCTTTGCGTTACCATTTAAGAGCTGGAATTAGTTATAAATACATAAAGGCTAATAAAAAATGGATCCTTTTACATCGCTATAATTGGGTACAAAAATATGGTAAAATTCCTATTGGAATGGTAATTGCTTTCAAAGATAAAAACACTGATAATTGTGATGTAGAAAATTTAATGCTTATCTCCAGACAGGAAAATTTAAAACGTAATCTTAATAGAGAAAAGGCAATAGAAAAGATGAAGTTATTATGGAGGAAAGAAAAATTAAGATTTAATTATGGACTAAAGCCAATAACTGGATTTGGTAAACTGTTAAATAATAATGCGAAATGAAAATACTTGAACTAACTAAGCGCAGACCTTCAGGAATAAACACGTATCAGATCGTGAACGAATCCGGTGAGCCTTGTATCGTTAAGAATAAAAACGGGTTCGTGGTCGATTACGGGGTGAGATTAATTAGAGAAATTAACTTAAATAATTTTGTTTTATTCAAATAGATTTTGTATATTTGTTTTAGCAAATATAAAGTAACATGGATTCAATTAGACTTATTATTAACCAAAATAACCCTGCACCGGGCTGTTACTTCTATCTCTATGTTAGTTGTATTTGCTCTCCTGGTGTGGGGTTTTTATATTTAATTTATGGGTGAATTAGCAAAAATAAAATCATTTAGAACGGAACTTGCACTTGTAGAAACGTTTGAGGAAATGAAATTAATCGGTAATGCAGCTGAGGCGTATTTACAGTTAATGAAAAAACAAAAAGTATCTACTGATGCACAAAATGAAATAGCTGAATTTATTGTTGAAGTTGAAGAAAAGAAAGGGGAATGGTTGGATGCTAACTATCCGCATGGAGGGCATGGATCAAATCAATATAAATGTGCAGAGGTATCAAATGATGACCTCAGCAAAATGCCAGCCACAAAAAAGGAATCTGCAAGGGCCAGGGCAATAAGCAAAGCACCTGAAGAAAAAAAGGAAGCTATAAAGGAAGCCATAAAAAAGCAAGGTGGCGTTGTAACAGTTAATAAAATTTGTTCTGAATTAATAAAAGAAGAACGCAACAAACAAATTGAAGAACAAATTGAGGAAATATCTAAAACGGAATTAAGGATTAATGGCAAATATGATGTTATAGTAATCGACCCACCGTGGAACTATGGCAGAAAATATGATCCTGAAACAAGTAGAGTTGCTAATCCATATCCTGAAATGAACTTTGAAGAGTTGAGTAAATTGGAAATGCCAGCAGAAAATAACGCAATTATGTGGTTATGGAGTACACAGGCATTTATTTGGGATGCTAAAAAACTTATGGATATTTGGGGATTTGATTATAAAGCTATGTTAATATGGAATAAAGAAAATATGGGTATGGGTTATTGGTTAAGAATGCAATGTGAATTTTGTATACTTGGAATAAAAGGAAAACCAATTTGGAATAACACAAAATGGAGAGATATAATAACAGAACCACGGAGGGAACATAGCAGAAAACCTAAAATATTTTATCAAATGATAGATGAAATTTGTTTTGGTAAAAAAGCAGATTATTTCGGCAGAGAAAAACGCCCCGGATGGGATGTATTTGGGAATGATATAAATAAATTCAATGAGTTGGCAAGATAAAATACAGGTAAAAAAAGGAAATATAGGAGAATCTTATGTTAAATTATTCCTTGAAAAAATGGGATTTATAGTTTATGCGCCAATAACGGAAGGTTCTCATAAAATTGATTTTTTTGCACACCACGGAGATAAAAAAAATGTTATATCTATCGAAGCAAAAGCAAAAAAAAGAATGGCAATATATGAAGAAACAGGATTTAATTATAATGCTTATTTACATTATTTAGAGATACAAAAAAAACATAATATTCCAACATATATTTATTTTATAGATGAATTTGAAGAGTGTATTTATGGACAATGGTTAGAAAAATTAGGTGAAGGAATAATAAGAAAAAATGTTATTGTTTGGAATTTATCGAAAATGCAATTTTTAAGATGGCTTACAAAAGATGAAATCGAAGAATTAAAAAAATATACCGCAAAAGATAATTATGATTATTCAAAAGTAAATAAATATTTTTCAAAAAATGGCACTACGTAACCAACCATATTTACCATTATACATTCAGGACTATTTAACTGATGAAAAGCTAAATATGTGTAGTTGGCAGACACAAGGAATTTATATAAAAATACTTTGCATTTTACATAAACAAGAAAAGTATGGTATTATTTTGTTTAAACAAAAGGATAAACAAAACTTGAGCAAGCTAAATGAATTTGCTTCCATTTTGATTCGTAATTTGCCATGCCAAAAAGAAGATATGATTTTAGCTTTAGAAGAATTAATTGAAAATAAAGTTTTAATAATTAATGATAATATGCTAATACAAAAGCGTATGGTAAGGGATGGGGAGATAAGTGAAGCAAGATCGATAGCAGGTAAAAAAGGAGGTGGCAACCCTATTTTGTTTAAACAAAAAGATAAACTAATCCCTGAAGATGAATATGAAGATGAAGATATAAATAAAGATAAAGTAAATAATATAAATATTGTATTTGAAAACTTCAGAACAGAATATCCCGGAATTAAGCGAGGTTATACAACTGAATTTGACAATTTCAAAAAGAAGCATAAAGACTGGAAAGATATTTTACCTTATTTACTTTTGAAATTAGAAGATCAGGTAAAGCACCGGAGCAAAAAGGCCAGTTTCGGATCGTTCGTACCGGAATGGAAGAATTTACAAACGTGGATAAATCAAAGAAGCTGGGAAGAGGAGATAAATATAGAATTTAACAAACCGAATGCGGTAAAATTATAAAGCTATGACAGATAAAGAATTTAAAGAAGCAAAAAAAGTGGCAGATGAATTAGAAGATAAAATTGCGGCCATGCACTTTTCATTGGAATATGTTCAAATTGCAAAATTAGCAGAATTTGCAGCTACGGAAATAAGAACACAAATTCCAATGTATATAGGCAATTTAAAAAACCCAAAGTGGAAATTGTATAATTATGTTGTTGCTTTGCTAAAAGATAGAATAAATGGTGCATAACATTAAACAAAATGGATAAATTACCCCCTCAAAATATAGAAGCTGAAGAAGCGGTACTTGGCGGACTGTTAATAGAGAATTCGCATCATGAGTATATTGACAGCATCCAGCCTGAATATTTCTATAAAATTCAGCATCAGGACATATTCAAAGTTATTCAGAAGCTATACAGGGAAAGGAAGGATATTGACATTCTAACGGTAACGGATGAATTAGGAAAATATGCTATTGAGATCAGTAAGTTACCTTCAAAGATCGGTGCAAGTTCTCATTTACCTGAACACCTTGCTATAATTATTGAGTATCATTTACGAAGGGAGCTCATCAAAAAAAGTACCGAATTGTATAATAATTCATTCGACAAAGGTGTGGATGTTGAAGATTTAATTCAAGACTTAACAAATACAAATATTGAACTATCAGGGTTAATTTATAAGAATTGCGAGATAAAGACTATTCGGGAAGTGGCTAAAAATTGTATCGAAAATGCACGAATACGAAAAGGTAAATTTGATAATAACGAACCGTTTGGAATAAATATGCACTTGGGTAAACTCCAAAAAGTACTATCCGGTTGGCACAATGGAGAATTAACGATATTAGCAGCTCGCCCTTCAATGGGTAAAACGGCCTTAGCTTTACAATTCGCCACCCAGGCAGCACAACAAGGGTACAACGTGTTATTCGTTTCGCTCGAAATGAGTGCGGAGTTGTTAGTAGATCGGATCCTTACCGGCAAGTCAGAGGTGAATTCAGAAAAGTACAAAAACGGTGATGTAACGAATTTAGACATTTCGTATATAGAAAACTCAGGATCAGAAATTGAGAGCTACCGGTTTAACATCGCAGATAAAGGCAGTATAAGTGTAGATCAGATTTATACAATGATAAAAAAGCACACTCCGGATATTGTATTTATTGATTACATTCAACTTGTCAGCAAAGGCAAAGGAATGAAAACCGACAATAGAAACCAGGAAATAGGTTATATAAGCAGAAGATTAAAGGCAGCGGCTAAGGACTTCAATATACCTATTGTGGCATTATCTCAGTTAAACAGAGGAGTTGAATCCAGGACAAACAAACGACCTGTTTTAAGCGACCTAAGAGAGTCAGGAGACATCGAGCAAGATGCGGATGTTGTTATGCTGCTTTATCGGAATTCATACTATGATAAAGAGGATGTTAGCCTAATAATGGAGATCAATATAGCTAAGAATCGTAACGGCCGAACCGGATTTACCGAGTGCGAACACAACGAAAGTTTTACGGATTTTTTCGATATTAAAGAATTTTAAAACCAAAGGATATGCCAATAAAACCAGAAAATAAAAAAAGGTATCCTAAAAACTGGAAGCAAATATCAGAGGATATAAGATTTAACAGAGCTGGAAATAGATGCGAAGTTTGCGGGGCTATAAATTATAGCTGGGTGAATAGAAAAAGCAGGGAAATATGTTTATCTGACGAAGATGATGCTATAAGAATAATTCTAACAGTAGCACACCTTGACCACACTCCTGAAAATTGTGATTACTCAAATTTAAAAGCTATGTGTCAGAAATGTCATAACAATTACGATAAAACACACCGTAAGCAAACAATTAGGGATTCTCATAATGTCGGCCAATTATCATTAAATATTATATAAAACCAAAACCATGACAGAACAAACAGAACAATTCAAACTCGACAAAATGCAGGATGTACTTGAAAGCTACATAAAGCATATTTCAGACACGTACATAGATCACGGCAAATGTGGTCTAATCATAAGCAGTCTCAGAAGCGCAGCGGACGACATACACGCGATTAGATTCGATAAGTCGATAAGTGAGAAGTTTATCGAGAAGGAAAAGGCTAAGGCCAATGCGGAGACTAAAACTGATGTTGATCCTAAAAAATTGCGGAGCATGGAATGGCACAAATCAGGATCAAAGTGAAAATAACATTTAAAAAGACAGATTATTCACGGACAATATGGAGATGGAATAAGAAGACTAAATATTTCTGGATTCAGTATAAGTACTATTTATTAACTATACAGTTATGAAACCGAAACAAATTTATGCATCTACAGCCTGGAAATACTTTTCCCGATACGTATTACTGTTTTATTCAGACGGGCTTTATGTTAAGTGTTTCACGTCAGGGCAAATCCTTCAGATAAATAAGGCTAATTGCCATTGTGGTCATTTGATAAAAGTAACGGAAAGCGCAGCGACTATTTTTGACTTTACAAATGTAGGTGTTCAAAGTCTAAGCGAAAACCGATACCACGGAGGCAGACCGGATGTGATGCAAAGGAAACTTATAGAGATTCACGGCCAAAAAGCGATCGACTTACTCTATATACGGAAGCATAACATTTGCCATTTAGACAATTTTACACTAACTTGTATTGCGATAGAATGGAAGGCTAAGTTTAACGAACTTTGCAAGACAAAAGGTAATCCCTGGAAAAAATGAACTATCTACTTGTAACGAAAAAAGACGGTAAATTACTTCCTGCTTACGACTCAGATCAGGGCAAATTTAACTTAATTCCTGATGGGGACGTAATTGTATGCGACCTTGAAGATAAGCGCAATTTGAAGCACCATAGGAAGTATTTCTCATTGTTAAACTTCGTATTTTGTCACATGACAGAGGAATTACATGAGAGAATATTCTCAGTAGAGATGCTAAGAGTTGAAATTGCAGTACGAACTGGAAATGTAGAAGTATTCTATACCTTTGATGGCAGAAGATGTTTATCGGCTAATAGCATCTCATTTGCAAACATGGGGCAAAAACGATTCGAGAGGGTATATTCAGATACGTTGGATATATGTTTGAAACATTACCTACCTGAGTCAAATCGGGAAGAGATTGAACTTGAACTAATAAACTTTATGTAAACCAGTCAGCAATTATTGCTGGCGCAATACTTACCAAAATGGAAAAAACATTTAAAACGATTGATGAATTAATCAAAGAAAATGATTCATTTATTTCCGCAATTCCTAATTATTTGGGCATTAATTTATGTAGCACGAAAGGAATAGAATATGAACGAAGAAAAGACGGACAATTAAAGTCTTTAAAGATTTTATTTTTACCAATTAAACATAAATGAGAAAATTAATCGAAAAACAACAAAATTCATTATCTGAACTTGAACTAATAAACTTTATGTAAACCAATAAGAGATGAAAACAAACCCAAAGTTTAATTCAGAAAAAGAAGCTATTACATATATTCGTAATATTACTCCTCCTACTATTAGACCAGCAAAGAACTCAAAAAGAATAGTGATAGAACCATTTGTAAGCAATCATGCTTTTAAGGCTGTTACGGAATCCATAGGGAAACAATTATATTTATTAGAAGAAAACCATTATGAAATGAAAACAAACAGATCCCAATTAACAGATGAACAAAGTTATGAGATTGCTAAGAAGTTTTATAGCTATTGCCTGCTAACTCAAGACGACAAACCATTTCTTGCTTCAAAGGCAATACCATTAATATTCAATGAATGTTTAAAATTCAAACTACCGAATGATGAGGAAATTAAACAATCAGTTCCTTATCCGAATCCAATATCAACAAGTCAAGTATTTAAAAACATGGGATTTATAAAAGGTGCGAGATGGTTAATAAATAAACTAAATAAGAGATGAGAGCAAAGCGATTACTAATAAACCTCTTTATATGGTGTATATTAATTCTCTTTATATTAATACTACTAATTATCAACTTGCAAGAAAAATTTGTAAGTTCATTTAAAACCAATAAGAGATGAAAATAGAACCGAATTAAAAATAAATTTGCATTTGTTAAAAACATATTTTAACTTGCATCATAATAAAAGACAAAAAGGTCTTTAATTATTATTTAACTGCGAGGTAACTGTGGGAAATTTAAAACCGTTCAAAAAAGGCAATGATCCACGAAGGAATCTAAAAGGTGCACCAAAGATGCCAGACCTTAAAGAAGCTATTGCGGATGTAATAGGTGAAGATGGGGTAAGGGCAATACTTAAAGGTGTTCAGGCAAGAGCCAAAAAGGGAGATGTTAAGGCAGCGGACTTATTACTCGATAGGTTTTATGGAAAGTTAAAGACTGAAATGGATTTAAACATACCTTCCGAAATAGTTATTAATCTCAAAAAGGGTGCAAAAGGTTGAAGCTGACATTATCTATGGTGAAGTATTCGAACAGACTTTAACAGCGCACGAAAGCGGTAAGAAAGTCATTATACACAAAGGCGGAACAGGATCAGGTAAGACAGAAGACATAATTATATTCCTGGCGTTCGTTATCGCATCAAAACAAAAAAATCAAATCATTACAATAGTATCAGAATCACGACCGCACCTTGACATCGGAGCAGTAAGGATACTAAAGAAGTACATCCTAAAGGCAGGGTTAAGTCTATTCACAAAGTTTAATGAATCTTCAGGTAGATGTGTATTCTTAAATACAGGCTCTATAATTGAGTTCTTTTCAGCAGACAGGATCGAGAAGGCATTGGGAGCAAGAAGAAACTGGCTCTTTGGAAACGAAATAAACTCACTAAAAGAAGCGGTATGGGACGAACTCGCAAGAAGATCAGAGCACGTAATAGCAGATTTCAACCCGACAGTTCAGTTCTGGCTTGAAGACTGGATACAAAACTATAATGATGTAATTATTATTACATCGAATTACCTAAGCAACCCTAACCTTCCTGACTTCGAGAGAGAGCGTATAAAGAAGCGTGCTGAAAGAGATACTAACTTTAAACGTATCCATATAGATTGTGAATACGGAGGCTTAGAAGGGCTTATTTACCCTAATTGGAAGTATGGCGACTTCGATGAATCACTACCGCATCAGTTTGGCCTTGACTTCGGTTTTCACCCCGATCCGGATGCAATGGTAAAAGTTGCTATAAACAAGAAGCTGAAGTTAATGTATCTGCATGAGTGCTTTTATAAAACGAATCAGTTAGTATCTGATCTTATATTGAATGTGGCACGAACAGTAAAATCGCACGAACTTATAATTGCAGACTCAGCATCTCCAAGAATGATAGCAGAATTAAGAAATCAGTTTAACATCAAAGGAGTTGTAAAGAAAGCCGGAAGCGTGGTCGAAGGGATAAGACTAATGCAGGATTACGAATTGATAGTTACTAAAGAAAGCGTTAACTTGGTCAAGGAACTAAGAAACTATATCTGGAGCGATCGTAAAGCAGGCATCCCGATAGACGCATTTAACCACTTACTCGATCCTTCACGGTATGTTGTTCAATCGCACGATGCGAACGGAGGCCACCAGATATGGAGAAGGTAAAGCCAATACATAGATTGACGTTATTTGATATGTTTAAATATCCTGAGTTGTATTCAGGACTCGCAGAAGGCTTAACAGAACTGCCATTACCGGATATATTAAAGATAGGTAAAAAAGAATTTACCATACCGGAAGATATGGCGGAGCTTTCACGGAAGATATGTTACGGCCAGAGACAGTATTTAGCACGCAAAGAAGATAATGACTTCGGGATTATAATCAGGTGCATAGGTGGATATTACTACCCTGAATACTTTAATACAGAATGGGATGATGAAAAGGTTTGCATCTTTTCAGAAAAAATCTTACCTTGCAAAGTAATAGAAGCGTATCCGGTGAGTTTACATTTGGTTACATTGCTAAGCGAGTTAGTCATTAACGAACAGAAACTATTACATCGTGAACCGTCAAAGATAGAACTTGCAGCAGGGATAGAGAAGTTGGATGTTTTTGCAGAGCTTAACGTACTTGATTTCTTAAGGGATGCGATGAAATGTACGGTTAAGGAAGTTCTATTAACACCGTATAATGAATGTTTAGTAAGATTGTTAAACGCTAAAGAGATCATGGATTATCAGGAACGATATTATAAATTACAAGCTGAGGAATTAGAAATTAAATCTAAAAAAAGATGAAAACATTTAAAAAATTTATCGGTTATTTTATTATCGTAACCTTTTTTATTGGGTTGATAATTTTTACCTGCATAGGAATGGGTACAGAAAAAGCGTTAATATGCTGGGGGCTTGCATTAGTTGGGACAGCAATTATTACAGCAGCAACATTTTTAATTATTGATAACTAAAAACCAAAAGAATGGAACTAATTATTCAAGATCGTTACGAAAAAATGCAATGTAGTATATACATTAAAGAACAAAGAGGTAGTCATACTGTAATAATTGGTTATGACGGTGAAAATTTAACAGAGCATATTTTAACAAATACGCCAGAAGCGATTGATATTAAACCATTACTTGTCATTCCTATTAGTATGAAAGATGCACTTATTAAAGCATTTATCAGTGAGGGAGCGAAAAACAATTTAAGAACTGAAAATGAAAATTTGCTTAAGGGTAAATTAGAAGCAACAGAATTACATTTAAAAGATATGAGGGAATTTTCACAAAAATTACTTGATAATAAATTATTAAAAAATTAAAAAATGATAGCAGAAGTAAAACCAGGCGGAATGATAATGTTAGAGAGTCAATCCGGCGCAGAAAGTAATACGTTACAACAATTCGTTAAGAGCATGGCTGTTGACAGTGCAGGGTTTATGAAGTGTTGCGGGCGTAAACAATGTGCATTTGAAATAACCTTAAAAGATGATAGCTGAAACACTTAAGACGATACTAACTGACTCAGGGTGTACTTACGTAATTTACGAATCGGATAAGATTTCAAACCTATTCGTAGATGAAGGTACTCAGGACGATGTTGTGGGATTAATCATACAGCCTAATAACTTAAATTTGCTTGTACGTGCCAACGCTATCCTCGAACAATACCCACCGTATTTTATCGAAGTACTTAAACAGGTACGAGTTGAGGACACGGCAGATAATAACGAGGCTGTATTCCAAGAGCTACTTGACATTTGCAAGGAGATAATTGTCAGGTTGATTGCAGAGGGGTTGTTTAAAACACTCATGCCTTTGACGGTTAATAAAATCCTTGAGAACAAATACGATGCTAATGTAATAGGCTGGTCAATGCCTTTAGAGCTGACACGATTACTAAATGAGAGCAGACTGCCTTGTCTTTCGGTCGCTTGTGTAGTAGAACACGCAGGATGTGCAGATGCGCTTACAGACGATTTTGGAGAAATAATAACATAAAATTATGGCAACACTAAGAACAGCATTAAAGCAATTACATCCGTTAAAGGATAGTATAGAAAACAATCAGATCGCAGATGTGATAGGTAACAAAACCGATTCATCTTCGGTAACGGTATCGAATGATACTAAGTCATTAATAACCTATCTAAAGAGTATCTGGAATTATGTAATATCCGTATTTTCATATACCGCAAAGATTGACAGTGCCGCCACGCTGGGGCTTGTTGGTACGTATAATTCGGCAGCATATAGAATACATGAACTTGAGAAGCATTTCCATAATTACGAACGTTGGTTTGGATTGGCGGTAATACCAAACGGAACTATTCACAGGGCAGATGCATTAAGCCTTTATACGAATATTTTTCAGATACAACCATTTCAGATTATATCAGGGAATGACAATTATGGGTTATGGGTGCAAGTATTAGGATCAGCAGACACACCGTTTTATGACGGGAATGTGTATTATGATTTTCATAAAGTTCAGATTGTGGACTCAGGATCAACGAATGAGAAATGCGTTATCCAATGCGCATGGGGAGACGATGCAGATGCAGCAGTCTTGAATAAGGACTACAGTACATTTACGTATCTAACACCAACGAACCAGGCAGCAGAAACAGGAATAGATGTAATGATGCCACGCGTAGTAGTTGGCACAAAAATATGGATGCGATGTTTAGCTATTGACGATAATGCGATAACATTAGATTTCTATATAGGTGAACACGGATACCAAGGATAAACTTAAAAATTTAAAATTATGAAAAATGTATTTTTTGTATTTGTAGTAGTATTGTTTTTTGGTGGAGCTTATTTTATGGGAAATTACGCAATGGGTACTATCAATGACAGCATAGGAACTCAGATAGTATCTTCATTCTGTGGAGTTGTATTATGGTTATTAATAGGATTGATTGTATTTATTACTATTGGCATATATAAATTTATTGGCATATTGTTGAGTAAGAAATAATGATACCCGACCTTAAACCGGAACTAAAGAATCTTATCGAAGAAATAAGCAAGAAGAATATGTATTCAGGAAATAAGATACCTGATTCGATAATGAAGTTATTCGAGATTATTGAGACAGATGGCATGATAGGAATTCTGGTTCCGTATTGGATAGGAGCATTACAGCGTGGACGCGGAGCAAGGAAGAGCAATAAAAGCTCCGGACTCGAAGATAAGATTTACAGGTGGATGCGTAAACGTAATATGTTCAAGTCTAAAACTGCTAAAGGCAAAAAGAACGAAGCGAGGTATTTGACATGGTATATAAACAAGTACGGTAATCAGCAATTCAGGAGTAAGGTGTTTGTTGACATTTACGAAACCGAAAGGAAGAAAACTATTGAAGATATAAACAAGAAATTCTCATTAAGCATATCAAAAATAACAATGGAGGTAATTTAAAATGCCAACTTATACGTTAATATCGACACCAGCCTGTTATCTCATGACAAGCCCTGAAGTAGTATTCAGGTGGGTTGCAACAGAGAGTCCTAATATCTTCAGATTGTTAAGACAAGACTGGCTTGTTAATTCAGAAGCCAATGCAGGCGGATTCCTTCAGGTAGTAGTTGACGGCGCATTCTCAGGACTCGAAGACGACGATATACAATTATACAACGAAACCAACGAAGAGGTTCTCACAGGCACGATAACAGGCGTAGCAGGCACGACAATAACAACTGACATCGCTTGGGTTGCGGGAACGGTCATAACCTATTTGAATGACAATACTCTTTACCAGGGATTCTACTTTGAAGGCAGATTAACGATTAACGGGATACTCGAAGCATTGACAATTTACGCAAGCACGGATAAGTTCGGATATGCAGATATTGACGTTTCAGGATTATTAAGGATACAAACATCACGTGCTAAAATAGGAAGTTATACAACCGACCTTGCAGCAGAGACGGTAAAGTCAGGAAGGTTTTCATTTGAATACAGGCCATGTTGGTACGGAAGCGATGAGGGATGGATACCAGAGGGCGGATCAGTTTCTCCACCTTCAGATGAGATCATGTGGTATTATGCCGAAGCGGTAAGGTCAATAGAACAAGGATCGAACCTTCAGGAATACGTTCCGGATGAGAGCAGTGATGCACCGTTTTTTAATGAGTTCACACGACCTGTTTATTTCTATGGATTGCCATTTGACATATCTTTTATCTTACCGGCACTCACAGCAGGAACAGATATAACGATCACAAAGAAAATATTTAACTCTGTTAATACCCAAATCGGAGCAGATGAAGTTACGGTTGTGAATGTGGACGACCTAAGCGGGTACGTAAACTCATTGAATATCGCACAGGCTTCAATACCTGAAGGGGCTTCGTATATTTTATTAACAGTAACACTACCTTAATGGAAGTTTGTGGATACGATAAGAGAGATTTATTTATTCGCATAGGATTGAAATATCCTTGCGCCGGTTATTATATTCGGTGGTATTACAACGGCTGGCATCATTGGCTGTTTATCGCAGGAGAGCAAAACGTAATTACTGAAGGCGAAAACTACCGTACATTAGGAAAAAGGAAAATAGGCATCGGAACGGGAAACATCGTGCTAAGCGAAGTTACAGCGATACGGACTATATTACTATCTACTGAGATACAAATCTACACCGACACGGGATGGGTAAGTGTATATATCGATCCGTCTTCAATGATAATTTACGACAACGGAATAAATGGTTACGAAGTTGAATTAATAGTAACGATAGGAAGCCGTGAAATATCTTATAACGGTTATAGCCCTGTTGTTTACGTTCCTATTGTTCCACCGACACCTGATCCTGATCTGTGCGAGATGGTAATAGGTACTCAGATTTGGGCGTGCAAGAACTATGAGAGCAAATTCCCGGGATCTGCTGTCTTTAACAATGACGAAACGAACAGAGATATTTACGGCGGGATATACAAGTGGGATCATATAATGACACCCGGATTCACCCCTACCGGATGGCGTGTACCTTCGGACACCGACTGGAATACACTTATCGCATTCTTAGGAGGAGCAGCAGTAGCAGGCGGACACCTAAAAGAATCGGGTTTAACTCACTGGCTTAATCCAAATACGGATGCGGACAATTCGAGCGGGTTCGCTGCACGTGGAGCGGGATACTGGAATTATACATTAGGTACGTTTTTCGGACTTAAAGAAGTTTCAAGATTGTTTTCTTTAACAGGAGTGCTTGCAAAAACAGTACGACTTGAATATGATTCAGCGAGCGTTTCTTTTGAAGCAGTATTAAGAGACTGGGGCTTTCCGGTGAGATTGATTAAGGAAAGTTTCCCGTTGAATGATTTAGATTTAAACGGATACACTTCAATTATCATAGGTACTCAGGAATGGATCATAGAAAACTTCAGGTGTACTAAATACGCAGACGGTACGGTTATTCCGAACTTAGCGGACGACACTATTGACGATTGGTTTTTGCCTTCTGTTGACTTACTAAAAGCAGCGTATGATAATCTTCATGCGTTTGGAGTTGGAGGATTTATAGATGAACTCTACTGGACTTCTACTGAAGACTCTGCATCATGGTCAAGAACAGTAAATTTTAGGACTGGAAGCACAGGAGTATCAAACAAGCCAATAGCAAGAAGAGTAAGGGCTTGTAGGTCATTTGTTGCAGGCGCAGGAGATTACGCATTAAGAGATTTAGGACAGGCAGGCGGATTAATATTTTATATTGATGGAACTACTTATTACGAAGCAGCCCCTGAAGATCAAAGCGCAGGTAAAGCATGGAGTAATATAGTTTCTACTTTAATTGGCACAACAGGAACGGCAATAGGAACAGGGCAGGCGAATACGGCTGCTATAATAGGACAGGCAGGTCATATAGATAGCGCAGCTAAACTTTGTGATGATCTTATCTCAGGTGGATGGGAAGATGACACCGAAGGGGCTTATTGCGCTTACGATAATGACACGGCAAACATCGCTTTATACGGATTGCTTTATAACTGGTTTGCTATTGATAACGCTTTAGAATTAGCATACCTTGAAAGAAACGGGGTTCAGGAAATCGGGTGGAGAGTACCGACAGATGCGGACTTTACCACGCTTATAAAT
>Ga0208771_1000645_pt1 | contig 20637 bp, 18 predicted proteins | sample AntAceMetag02UKX_FD_184775 | JGI IMG/M metagenome (GOLD analysis project Ga0208771, IMG submission 184775) | Saline lake microbial communities from Ace Lake, Antarctica - Antarctic Ace Lake Metagenome 02UKX (SPAdes) (version 2) | ecosystem: Environmental > Aquatic > Non-marine Saline and...
AATTTAAAAATTTCTAATTGCTCAGCAGAACTTGGTGGAGGAATTTATTTATCATTTGCTCATCCAATTATTAGAAACACTGAAATTTGTAATAACTTTGCTTCGGTTTCCGGTGGTGGTATCTATTCACATCATTGTAATCTTGCTTTAGAAAATTCATTCATTCATCATAATGAAGCTGAAATCTCTGCCGGCGGTGCATATTTTGATTATAACCGACCTTCTGTAACAAATTGCGTCTTTGAATACAATACTACTCAAGGTTATGGTGGTGGAATTTTTACGAAAGATCACTATTTAGATTCGGAAATTACTAATTGCATTTTTAGAAACAATTCAGCAGAGATGCGAGGAGGTGCTTATTACAGTGATTCCGGTCAGATGTATATTTTCTCTTCACAATTTGAAGAAAATTATTCCTATTTTGGAGGTGCTTGTTATTTAACCGACTCAAGCTTATCTTATACAAATTGCATTTTTAATAATAATAATTCTGAATTTGGAGGAGCTATTCATTTGAATGATGCATCTCCGAAATTCATAAATTGCCTTTTTAGTTACAATCAATCTGATTTTGGTGGAGCAGTTTATTCTGCAGGTTATTCTTCCGCAAAATTTATTAATTCTACTTTTGTGAGAAATAATGCTATCTATGGTGGTGGTGCTTATTATGCAATTTCTGATTTCAATGTAGAAATTTACAATTCAATATTTTATTTTAACACCTCTGATGAAGATGTGCAAAATCAAATTTATATTGGTTCATCTTCAAGTGGAACATATATTAAATATTCTGCTATTCAATTTGGATCAGATGGTATTTACTGTCATCCTGTAAATATTCAACCTCCATACTTTGAAAATAATATTTTTTCAGATCCGCAATTTGCAGATTCATATAATGATTTTACATTATTATCAAGTTCTCCTTGTATTAATTCCGGAACATTAGATCTACCGATTGGGATTGAACTTCCTGAATATGATTTGGATGGTAATCTAAGGATTTATGAAGACATCATTGATATGGGATGCTACGAATGGCAGGGAACGGGAACTACTGATGACTTTATATTAATAGCAGGTTCCAAATTATCCAATTATCCCAATCCATTTAATCCAACAACAACTATCAAATTTGAATTGGCGGAATCAGGAAAAATTGATTTGTCAATCTACAACATTAAAGGACAGAAAGTAAAAACTCTAATCAATACTTTCACTAAGAGGGGTCAACTTGAGATCAACTGGAATGGAAAAGATAATCATGGAAAATCTGTTGCTAGTGGACAGTATGTTGTTAAATTGCAGCATAATGGAAAAGAAACAGCAACAAAGATTATGCTTTTGAAATAATGGGTGAATGAAAGATGCTGGTAATATAAGCATTCACGTTCAGATTGAGAGAAAACAAGAAGAGCACAATCCCTGTCGATTATTAATTTCAAGAATTTAATACCATATTTCCTTATCACTTGACGCATTATTGCTATAAACAATTTTAACTTTTAATAAACAAAAGGAGATAAATTATGTTTAGTATTATACTTCAAGCGGGAACACAGGCAGCAGCAAAACCAAGCATGGTTGCACAATTCTTACCATTTATTCTAATGTTTGTGATACTCTATTTTCTTATTATCCGCCCTCAACGCAAGAGACAAAAAGAACATCAAGGTCTTGTAGATAATTTGAAGATCAACGATGAAGTAACTACAAATGCAGGGATAGTTGGAAAGATCGTGAACATTAAGAAAGACAAAAATACCGTTGTATTACGTGTCGATGATACAACCGGTACAAAGATCGAATTTGTAAGATCGGCTATCGCCGGTATAGTCAATGATGAAAAGCCGAAAACCAAATAGTCTTCACATAAGATTATACGGTGACAAAACTCTACGTGAAGTCGCAAAACCTATAACGGAATTCACGGATGAAGTCAAAAATTTCATTGATGACCTCACTTTTACAATGTATGAAAAAGACGGAGTAGGTCTGGCAGCTCCACAAGTTGGCAGATCACTTCGTATTTTCGTTGTAGATCCTTTTTGGTTCGCTAATGAGGGAAAGAAAAATCCGCTGGTTTTAGTAAATCCTGAATTCAAAGAATTTAAGGGCGAGGTTGAATCGGATGAGGGATGCCTCAGTTTACCCGGAATTTTTGAACCCGTTCATCGGGCAGAAAGAGTCATTATTGAAGGATTGAACGGAAAAGGCAAAAAGGTTCGTTACGAAACTGACGGTCTATTTGCAAGAGCACTGCAGCACGAATACGATCATCTAGACGGTATTCTTTTTGTTGATAAAGTTACTAAATTGAAACGAATTTTCTTAAAGAAAAAATTAAATGATATACAAAATACAACAGATAAAAATGGTAAAAATATCGGGGAATTATTGCTTTAATATTTTATATGAAAATAGAGAAAATAGTTTTTATGGGAACACCGGATTTTGCTGTTCCCACTTTAAAAGCGCTGGCAGATACAGGATTTAAACCATTACTTTGCATTACTCAACCAGATCGACCAAAAGGAAGGAATAGAAAACCGCAGGCAACACCTGTAAAAATAGCAGCAGAACAACTAAACATTCCTGTAATTCAACCGGAAGATGTAAATTCTCCTGGAATGATTAACAAATTAACGGATATTTCTCCGGATATAATTATCACAGTGGCTTACGGCGGTTACCTTAAGAGAGAAATAAGAAAGTTGCCTGCTTTTGGATGTATCAATCTGCATCCGTCATTATTACCAAAATACAGAGGGTCAGCTCCAATTAATTATGCACTTTTTAATGGTGATAAAAATACCGGAAATACAATATTTAGAATTGCTGCAAAGATGGATGCCGGCCCTGTTATTTCTCAGAATAAAATAGAAATAGCAGAAAGTGATTGTTATACCTTACTATATAAAAAATTGTCTGAAAGTGGTGCACAAGATGTTGTTAATGTTCTGCAAAAAATCGAGCAAAATGAAATAATTTTTCAAGAACAAGATCATACAAAAGCAACTTTTAGTCATAAATTATTAAAGGATGATCTTCTTATAAATTGGAATAATCCGGCTGGTAATATCAGAAATAAAGTTCGCGGACTTGCCGAAGTTCCAGGAATTACAGCATCTTTCCGAGAAAAAAGAATTAAAATAATTGAAGTAAAAATATTGGATAACCTCTCAAAGGAGCATCCCGGAAGTATATTAGATATTAGCAAAAATGGTATTATTGTTAATACAGCAGATAAAAATATGCTTATTAAAAAAGTGCAGCCGGCAGGAAAAAATATTATGACAGCTCATGCTTTCAGTTTGGGTGCCAGAATAGAAACAGGTGAAAAGATAGAAGATGGATTTTAAGATAAATACAAAAGGTAAAAATCTATTTCTTATTTTATCAACGATCACTCTTATCTTAATGATGGCCGTAACCACACTTTTGTGGTGGTTTATATCTCCCCGATTGCATGAGATTAGTACAATATTAGCCGATTTATCACTCACTGCCCTCAGAGTGTTTTTCTTTGTACTTACAATGGGAACGATACTGGTTTTGCTTACAAGTTATTCTGAAACTAATTTGTTGGTTGCCAGATTTGCAATAAGAGCTTATATTAAAATACTTTATCCGGTTACATTATTACTGGGAAGATCGCTGGGTATCTCAAAAGAGAGAATTAGAGAATCATTTGTAAGTGTGAACAATTCATTTATTAAGGCTTTAAAAAAATCGTTTGACCCTTCGGAAATACTAATTCTTTTACCACATTGTTTACAAAATACCGATTGTGAAATAAGAATAACAACAGATGTAACAAAATGCCAAAGATGCGGCAGATGTGATATTGCTAAATTATGTGAAATTTCTGAAAAATATAATATTAAGATGGCAATTGCAACCGGTGGAACTTTAGCCAGGAAAATAGTCATTGATAATCGTCCAAAATTTATAATTGCCGTTGCTTGTGATCGTGACCTGGTTGAGGGTTTGCGTGAAGTATTTCCCATACCGGTTTATGGTGTTCTAAATATTCGCCCGGAAGGTCCTTGCGTGAATACCAGGGTGATGACTGAAAAAATTGAATATGCTCTGAAAGCAATAATAAAAAAATGAATAAGAAACGAGATAAAAAAAAGTTTAAACGTAAGAACATCAAGATTTCTAATATTGAATTAACTGATATTGATCACTTTACCGATGATACAATCCCTGAAGAAAAACGTGCTGAAAAAAAACTGATTGCAAAAGGAAAAATTAGCAGTAAACGTAATCTGAAATTAGAAAGCGGCAGGATTTTAGAAGTAAGATCAAATTATAAATGTATTGTAAAAATTGATGATAAAGAACTGGTTTGTACTTTGGGTGGGAGATTTAAACAGGTTAATTTTGAAACAAAAAATATTGTTGCTGCTGGAGATTATGTGAATGTTGATGTTTTAGGTGATCCTCGTATCGAAGAGATCATAGATAGAATTAATACACTTTCCAGGTTTTCCGATAAAGATTTCCAAACTGAAATTATCATCGCTTCGAATATCGATCAGGTGATAATCACCTCTTCTTATAAAGATCCACAACTTAATTTGGGTTTGATAGATAGATACATCTGTGCTGCCAAAATTAACAATATCACCCCCGTGATCTGTATAAATAAGATAGACTTATCAGAATCCCTTGAAAAAGTAAAACAAGCAGGATTATTTTATGAAGAGCTTGGTTTCAAAGTAATTTATACATCAACAGAAACAGGCGAAGGTATAGAGGAACTTAGAAAATTGTTAAAAAATAGAGACAGCGTTTTCTCCGGTCATTCCGGCGCTGGAAAATCATCATTAATAAATAAATTACAACCAGAGCTGAAATTAAGAACAGCCGAAATTAGTGATTATCACAAAAAGGGAGTCCACACAACCACACGCAGCAGATTATTAGAATGGGATTTTGGCGGTTATTTGGTTGACACACCCGGAATTAAAACATTTGGTTTACACCGGAATGATAAAGAAAAACTAAAAGGGATATTTCCAGGATTATTTGCCTTAGCAAAAGAATGTAAATTTGATAATTGTTCTCATTCTCACGAAATTAAGTGCGGTGTAAAAACAGCGGTGGAAAACGGTTCATACCCAAGAGAAAGATATGAATCTTATCTGCGTATTTTAGAATCGTTATAAGGAGATAAAGATTATGCAAAATTTTGGGATCTTTTTTAATCCGAATTATAAAATTACAAAACCAATTTTCGATCTGCTCAGGAAATTCCATAACAACAAAGACCTTCAATTTTTCAAGTTCCCGCAACAAAAAGAACTATTTCCCGATTTCATTAAATGCATCGAAAAAAATAAGCTTGATTGCATTCTATCTTTTGGTGGTGACGGAACCTTTCTCAGAGCAAGTCAGATATCGGTTAAATATAATATTCCGTTAATGGGAATAAATCTCGGTAAGCTTGGTTTCTTATCAGAAAGTTCACTTTCAGAACTTGAAAAATCGATAGATGATCTGAAGAAAAATAAGTTTAAAGTTCAGCAGAGAATGTTGCTTAAAACAGTTGTGAAAAGAAATAATAAAACCATATTTACTTCCTCAGCCCTGAATGATGCGGTAATCTATAAAGGAACGGAACCCAGACTTATCGATATAAGATTCTATTCGAATAAGCGGTTGGTTGTAGAAACCAGATGTGACGGACTTATTATATCCACCCCAACCGGATCGACAGCATATTCATTATCTGCCGGTGGTCCCATTTTGTCTCCGTTGATGGATGCATTTGTGGTTACCCCTTTAAATCCGCATATATTAAGTGTGCGTCCGATGGTTTTTGCTTCTGATGATAGATTAAATTTTAAACTGCAAACAAATGGGAGTGAGTGTATATTGCAGCTTGATGGTAAGAATAGCCAAAACCTTATTGATAACGACGAAATAATTGTGACAGCTTCAAATAAGAAGGTCAGTTTTATCAAACTAACGAATAAAACATTTTATCAGATCCTCAGAAAAAAAATGCATATGGGAAAAAGATGATACAGCGCCTGAGCATAGAAAATTTTATTATTGTAGAAAATCTTAACTTGGAATTTGAAAATGGACTTCAAGTTCTTACCGGTGAGACAGGAGCTGGGAAATCTATAATTGTAGGCGCTATAAATATTATTCTTGGAAGTGATATTCAAGCCGGAATATTGTTGGATGATTCCAAGCCTGCAAAACTGCAAGCTATTTTTGATATTGATAAAGAAAATAAGCAATTTATTGAGTTGCTAAAAAAAAATGATATAGATATATCTAAAAATGAATTATATATTTCCAAAGAAATAGGTATAAATCTTAGAAGTAAAAGTTTTATCAATGGCCGAAGAGTCTCAAAAGATATTATAAAAAAATTCCGAACCATTCTTATGGATTTCCATAGTCAGCGTGATCAGCAAAAGCTTTTTGATACTGATTTCCAGTTAGAAGTACTTGATATTTACGGTAAACTAACACAAATAAGAGAGCAATTTACTTATAAACATAAAGAAGTTGAAGATAAAATCAAAAAATTAAAAAAACTACAAAAATCAGAAAGTGAGCTTGCTGAAAGGATAAAGCTGTATCAATACCAGATAGATGAAATAGAGAAAATTGAACCCGTAATAGGTGAAGATGCAAAATTGCAAGCGGAGCAGAACCTGCTTACAAATGCAGAAGACATTTTGAATATCGCGAATAAACTGGAACAGGAAATCTATGAAAAAGAAAACTCAGTTTACGATGTAATAAGCTCATATATTTCTCAGCTTACTAAATTTAAAGATGATAATAATAACATAAAAAAAGCAGTACATTGTCTGAAGGATGCATCTGCAAATTTGGATAACTCCATTAACAATGTCAGAGAAGTTCAAAATATTATTGAATTGGACTCATCCCGATTGGAATATATCCAAAGTCGTTTATCTGAACTTAACAACCTCAGCGTTAAATATAAGCGGAATATTGAAGAAATTTTGGAGTATAGGCTCAGTATACAGCAGCAAATTGATTCTTACTCTTCCCGAAAAGAAGAAATTGCCGGATTAGATGATGAGATCGTAATTGATCTAAAAAACATTAATAAACATGCTGCTGAACTCTCTGCAAAAAGAAAAACTGCTGCTATAAAATTTGGGAAAGAGATAATTTCTAATATCAAGAAACTGGCTATTCCAGATGCGGAAATAGAATTTAAATTCGATGAACCAGAAAATTATATTGGGGCTTTTGAGGGAATGGCTGGATTAAATGAAACTGGGAAAGATGTGATTGATATCTATTTTTCTGCCAATAAGGGTGTAAAACTCCAACCTTTCAGAATTGCTGCTTCCGGTGGAGAACTCTCCAGATTCCTGCTGGCAATAAAGAAAATCCTTTCGGACAGACTGGATAAGAGAACAATAATATTTGATGAGATTGATTCTGGAATTGGCGGAAAAACGTCTGAGCTTCTGGCAGAATTCATTCACGATATTGGTAAATACCATCAGGTTTTATGCATCAGTCACTTACCACAAATCGCATCATATAGCGACCGGCATTTTTCCATTGAAAAGATAAGCGGCAGTAAAAGTTCTGAAGTTAAAGTGAAAATACTGGACGAAAATGAGAGAAGAGTTGAAATTGCCAGGATGCTGTCAGGCTCTGATACAGAGTTGGCTTTACAGCATGCAGCTGAATTAATGAAAAAAAAATAGAGGGGAACGAATGTTTAGATTAAGAAAAGAGATAAAGATATTTTTGATCTTATTTACAATTTTAATATCATTATTTATAGGGATTAAAAGATCAAATTTGGATAAAATATTTGTACAAGTAAATGTTACAATTGACCAAAGTACTGCTATCGACATTTTTGAAAATTCATTTAATAACAATAAAATGAAATTTGAATATTTTGTGGAAGATATATCTGAGATAAATACCCTTCTTTATGAGATCGGCAAAACAAAAAAAGCAATTACTTTGTATTCGGAGATAAAAAATAATTATAATCTGAAGGTTTTTGAAATTCCGGCAGAAATATCTGACGAAATATTAACCAAGTTAAGAAATATTGACGGTTTAAATAATGAAAATATTCAAAAAGCTGGGTTGATTACGAAGAATACAGACCTCAAAGAAAATCTTAACAATAATCAAATCGCAAAAAAACGGATTCAGAACCTGATTAACGGAAGTGTTTCACCTGACAGACTAACAAGTTTTAGAAGACAACTTGATATTATTCAGGCAAAAATTGATAGCTTAAGCATTCAAGAAGATATTAAAAAACATAATGCTGAATTCAGTGTTGTTATGATCTCAGCAATTAAAAATGTTAATGGAAACGCTACACTTCGTAACAATTTAAGTATTTTTCTTTTAATAACAATAGCCAGTTTAATTCTAATAATTATTGGATTGATCATCAGTTATTACATTTTTGTTCTTATGTATAAATTAATGTTGATTTTGGGAATCAGAACTTCAAGAAGCGGAAGCTCTAACTATAATTATAATTACAATAAAAAAGGATATGGTAGAAATGTTAAAAGAATTTACAAGGATAAAAATGGTAAGGTGATTAAAAAAGACGAATAAAAAATATTGGAGGTAATTTATGGAAATATTGTCTGAACCTTGGGTCATATGGGTAGCGATTGGAATAATTTGTGTTATCATTGAAATATTTACTCCCGGGTTTCTTTTTTTTAGCTTTGGAATTGGAGCTATTCTCACGGGACTTGCCGCTCTCATTATTCCATCAATTACATTTCAGATTCTCACATTTGCTATTTTAACACTTATTGTTTTTGTGTTAAGCAGGAAATTCAGTAAGAAATTGATCTCAACTAATTATGAAGACACAAATGTAAAAGCTCTGATTGGCAAAACCGGTAGGGTTACACAGAAAATTCCCGCTAATGAAAAAGGTTATGTGAAGATCGGTGGTGAAGAGTGGGTGGCTGTTTCTAAAGATAGTAAGGAGATAAAAAAAGACGCACGAATTACAATTAATGATATCGAAGGAAATAAAGTAATTGTAACTGTAATTGAAGAATAATTAATTAGTTATTAAATACCATAACAAGGAGGGAAAATGACAATTGTAATAATCATCTTTGCTGTTTTGATAATAATATTGATCTCGAAAGGATTGGTAATTGTGAAACAGGCAGAAGTAATGATCATTGAGAGGTTAGGTAAATACAGTAGAACGCTTGAAAGTGGATTGAACATTCTCTGGCCGGTAATAGATAAGCCCCGCAATATAAACTGGCGATATTCAAGAACTGATATGAAAGGTAATAAATTTGTTCAGGTAAAATCACAAAGTAGAATAGATCTGCGGGAGACTGTTTATGATTTTCCACGTCAGAATGTGATCACCAGTGATAATGTCTCTATTGAAATTGATGCCCTGCTATATTTTCAAGTAACAGATGCCAAAAAAGCAACTTATGAGATTAATAATCTTCCTAACGCAATTGAAAAACTTACTCAAACAACTCTTCGTAATGTTATCGGTGAGCTTGAACTCGACAAGACGCTTACCTCAAGAGATACGATCAATACTAAATTAAGAGTGATCCTTGATGAAGCTACTGATAAGTGGGGAGTTAAGGTTAATCGTGTAGAACTTCAGGATATTAATCCTCCCCAGGAAATTAAAATGGCAATGGAAAAACAGATGCGTGCCGAGAGAGATAAACGAGCTAAAATACTGGTAGCAGAAGGAGATAAAAGATCTCAAATACTGGTAGCAGAAGGTGATAGAGAAGCCAGGATTACCAGGGCAGAAGGTGAAGCGAGGGGGAAATACTTGGTTGCCGAAGCAGAAGCAAAAGCGATTAAAGAAGTTGCTCATGCTGTGGAAAAAACAGGAACCGATCCTGCTCAATATCTACTGGCAGTTAAATATATTAAAGCTTTCAGTGAGATCGTGCAGAATAACGATAAAACAATTGTTGTTCCTTATGAGGCATCTGCCATGCTGGGCTCTGTAAAATCATTGGAGAAAATATTTAAAAGCTGATCTACAAAAACATAAAGTTTATAAATTTGACAGAATATAGGGAATAGGGCGACTTGTTCCCTATATTGTTTATTATTTAAGAAGGAGATAGATATGTCAGAAATTTATGCAATTTACGGAAGAGAAATTCTCGATTCCAGAGGGAATCCAACGGTTGAGGTTGATGTTTATTTGGAAAATGGAATTAGAGGCAGAGCTTCTGTTCCAAGCGGAGCATCTACTGGTGAACACGAAGCAGTTGAACTTAGAGATGGTGACATCAATCGTTATCTTGGAAAAGGTGTATTGAAAGCTGTAGAAAATGTTAATGAAATAATTGCACCAGAAATTATTGGAATGGAAGTATCTGATCAGGCAGATATTGATAATATAATGATTGAACTTGATGGAACTCCCAACAAACAGAAACTTGGTGCAAATGCAATTCTTGGTGTTTCTCTTGCCTGCGCAAGAGCAGCTGCTGCAGAAGAGGGAATGCCGCTTTATAGATATATTGGCGGAACAAATGCCAGATTGCTTCCTGTTCCAATGTCAAATATACTTAACGGCGGACAGCATGCAGATAATACCGTTGATTTGCAGGAATTCATGATAATGCCACTGGGTGCAAAAACATTTAGAGAAGCTTTACAGATGAATGCAGAAGTATTTCATACATTGAAAAAATATTTGAAACAACAGGGATATGCTACCAGTGTTGGTGATGAAGGTGGATTTGCTCCGAACCTGAAATCAAATGAAGAGGCATTGCAGATAATCGTGAAAGCAATTGAACTTGCCGGTTACAGACCCGGTGAAGATATCTCTATAGCCCTTGATCCTGCCGCAAGTGAGTTTTATAAGGATGGGAAATATCACCTTACAGCAGAAAATGTTGCTTTAAGTTCTGAAGAAATGGTGGATTATTATGTTAAACTTGTAGATAAATATCCTATTGTTTCTATTGAAGATGGCCTGGCTGAAGATGACTGGAACGGATTCAAGTTGATGAAAGAGAAGTTGGGAAATAGAATCCAAATCATGGGTGATGACCTTTTTGTAACAAATGTTGAAAGATTGAGAACAGGGATTGAAGAAAATGCAGCAAATTCTATTTTGATAAAACTTAATCAGATAGGAACACTTACGGAAACATTAGATACAATTGAACTAGCAAAAACAAATAATTATACAACGGTGATCTCACACAGAAGCGGCGAAACTTCCGACACGATAATTGCAGATCTGGCAGTTGCTGTAAATTCCGGGCAAATTAAAACAGGTTCGATCTGCCGAAGTGAAAGGATTGCAAAATATAATCAACTCCTGCGTATTGAAGAAGAACTGGGTGAATCTGCAAGATTTATTGGAAAAGACGTATTTTATAATTTGAAGTAAAAAGGTTTAGCACAGAGACACAAAGACACAGAGATGCAAAGAAAATGATGAAAGATAAGTTCGTTTTTGTCTATTAATTGTCATTCAAAGAATATTGTTCAGGGCTTGTGTCATACTGAGCCATTCGACAAGCTCAAGACAGACTCTGTCGAAGGACGAGGGGAAAAACAGATAGAAGCATAGAGAGATAATAAGTGTAGATCATCTACCGGGTCGAAAAAAGCAGTGACCAAACAGTTCGCTGTATGTAGGAGATGTAATGAGAAAAATATTAATTCCATTATTATTTATCATCTTTCTGGCAGGCTGCTCAACAGAAGGTGATATAAAAATAATTAACCGTACTGACCATAGTCTTTATTTTACGATCAAGGGAAACGATTATATTCTAGAAGGTTCTGAAACTTCTGATCCCAATATGACTGTTAGTGTGGATACCGGTAAACAATTCCTTTTTTACAGTAAAGATTATGTTAAGGTTGATCTGCATTTGGAAGGTGAAACATTTATGATGAAGGATGAGTTCTACGGACCTCCAGATTGGGAATTTTTCACTGAAACCACTTTGCAAGTAATACCCAAAGAAACGCTCAAAGTTTATTGTGATCCAACCCATGCCGGAGTAAAACTGATAAATAATTCTGCTGAAGATATTCTTAGGCTGGCATATTGTACTGCTGGTTCAGATTCACTAAATTCTATTATTCAGTCAGTAGCTTCTGGCGATTCTGCCTGGAGTAGATTAAAAGCATCTACAGATTATGATTCAATTTCATATTCATTCATTATTGAATTTTCCAATGGTTCTGTTGATAGTACAAACTATATTAATATTAATGAACTTACGGTTGATGAACAGCTTACGATAGAATTAAAATAATTTCTAAAATACCTCTTGTCTAAATTTTGCTTTGTTTTACTAACATCTTATTATTAAGATTAGCTAATGAATATGGTATGAAATATAACCAAATGAAGGGATTTTTCAGGAACTATTATGAATGCTTTAGACAACGATATTAAATATTTAAAAGGTGTGGGTGAATTTCGCAGTAAATTATTGAACAAACTTAATATTTTTACTATCGGTGATTTGTTGGAACATTTCCCCCGCGATTATATCAATCGTAGTTCTGCTGTAAAGATCCGGGATTTGAAATTTAGCGAGAACTGTTCATTCGTCGGCAATATTGTATCGGTTGAAAAGAAGAATAATTCACGTAAAAAGTCTCAACTTAATGTTGTAGTAACAGATGGAGAGGATTATCTCTTTCTTACCTGGTTCCGTTTTGGCAATTGGTTTATAGATCAGTTTAAGAATGGGAAGCAAATCTGGGTAAGCGGTATTGTTTCAGAATTTCGTGGTTCTCCGCAAATACTTCATCCCCAAATAGAAATCATAGATGAAGAAGATATGAAATTAAGTTTTTGGAAGACAAGATCAGTTCTTCCTGTATATCAACTTACCGAGAAAATCAGCATGAATGTGATGCGAAATTTAATTTATAGTGCTTTTGAACTTTATGCTGATGAAATCACGGAAAACCTTCCCACCTATGTTTCAGAAAAGTTCAATTTCCCAGATCGGAAAACAACAATGCAGAAAATCCATTTTACCCAGCATCCCATGCAAATTCCAAAAGAAAAAATACGTTTTGCTTTTGAAGAACTTTTCTTTACGCAGCTTATGCTGGCTCGCAGTAAATACGGACATGAAAAAAAACTTAACGGAAACAAATTCACCTTAGAAAAAACATTCACGACCAAACTTAAAAACTCTTTACCTTTCGAACTTACAAATGCCCAAAAGAAAGTGATTCGTGAATTTGTGGAAGACATGACATCCAACAAACAGATGAATAGGCTCTTGCAGGGTGATGTTGGTTCAGGTAAAACTATTGTAACGGTTTTTGCCATGCTTCTCGCTATAGAAAATGGATTCCAATCTATACTCATGGCTCCCACAGAAATTCTAGCAGAACAGCATTTCAACAATGTTTCCCAACTCCTATCAAATCAGCCAAAAATAAGAATTGCTCTTCTTAAAGGGGGAGTAAGTAAAGTCAAAACAGAACTCAAACAAAGAATTAAAAATGGTGAAATCGATATAATAATTGGAACCCATGCGCTTATTCAAAAAGATGTTGAATTTAAAAATGCCGGTTTTGTAGCAATTGATGAGCAACACCGTTTTGGAGTTGAGCAAAGAGCTGTATTAAGCCATAGAAACAATAATCCTGATCTGATGTATCTTTCTGCTACTCCTATTCCCCGCTCGCTTGCACTAACGGTTTACGGTGACCTTGATGTGAGCATTATTGACGAGCTCCCCCCCCATCGGAAAGAGATAAAAACCACTTACTATAATTTCAATAAAATTTCTGTCGTTTATGAAAAAGTGGAAGCACAAATAAAAATGGGAAGACAGGTTTACATTGTTTGTCCGCTCATTAAAGAATCAGAAAAAATTGATCTACTCGATGCAGAAACACTATTTGAAAGACTAAGCACAAACATTTTTCTAAACAGAAAAATTGCGCTCCTGCATGGTAAAATGAAAACAAAAGAAAAAGACTCTATAATGGAACAATTCAAAAACGGAGAATTCGATATTCTGGTTTCCACAACTGTTATTGAAGTGGGAATAGATGTGTCGAATGCAACGGTGATGATAGTTGAACATGCAGAGAGATTCGGGCTTAGCCAACTGCATCAATTACGCGGTAGAGTTGGACGCGGCTTCGACAGATCTTATTGTTACCTTATTGTCCATCCACCGATAAGTAAAGAGGGTAGAGAAAGATTAAATATCATGATCGAGACAAATGACGGGTTTAAAATTGCTGAAAAAGATCTTGAAATAAGAGGTCCCGGAGATTTTTTTGGAACCCAGCAGTCGGGAATTCCCATCTTTAAACATGCAAATATTATTCGTGATAGAGAATTATTGAAAACTGCAAGAATTCTTGCATTTGATATCATCGATGAAGATTACAGTCTTGATCTGATAAAAAATGAAATTCTTAATAAAATGTATTTTAGTAAATATGCCAAGCGAGAGAAACTGTTTGATTTTTAACGTATTAACTATGAAAAATAAATTTGTATCTTTAATCTTTATTCTTTTCATTTCAAATTACACATTTCTTATTTCTAATTCTTCAATTGCATTCGCAATTGAAGTAGGCGGTCACTTAACCGAAGATACAACCTGGTTACCTGAAAATAATCCTTATTTGGTTACAGAAAATTTCTATGTCAATTCTGGTATTACTCTAACAATTCTACCAGGAACAGTTGTAAAAATAAGCGGAGCATCCTGTACAAGTTGGCAAGAATTCGATCAGAATTTCTGGTTATATAATGGTGTATCAATTGCTAAATTCATCCAGGTTGATGGCAGGTTAATTGCCGAAGGTACAGAGCAAGACAGTATAATCTTCACTCGAATGCAGAATGATCCTGATTTCTGTTGGGGAACTATACGGATAACAGAAGATGCGGAGTTATGTAGATTCAAGTATTGCAAGATAGAGCACTCTTGTCTTATCGGTATTATGATAAGTTATATCTCAAAAGGATTAGATTTTTTTAATGGTAACGGAAGTGTAAGGAATTGCACATTTCTTAATAATGCTGTAGGTATAAATTCTAATTCTTATACGAAAGAGCTTGAAATTATTAACAATGAATTCATTATAAATAATGATGTGAATCCTTTTTTACCGGTATTTAATTATGGAAGAAATCACATCATGTCTTCCCGCAATAATTATGTCGATTCACCAGATCTATTAATCTGTAATAACAATTTTGAGGGGTATGGAGCTTATACTGCAGTAAGTGTCGAGCAATTGTCTTTTAGTAATAATACAGTTTCAAATTGTGTTGGATCCGGTGGAGCTAGTTATTTCTTTAATAACGAATTCATTAATTGTAATTATGCCATAAATGGTTATAGTGGTGATTCCCTCTACATCAAGAACAATCGTTTTATCGGTGGTTATGATGGTATTAATATAGATTATGGTTATGTAGAGATCACTGATAATTATTTTGAGGAGTGTGATTTAGATACCGGATTTAATACGTCTGGGTTAGTATTTAATAATATTATAAATAGTGGTTCAGCTTATTGTCCAGGGATAGTACATTTTTTTAACAATATTTCTTATAATAATGAAAATGGCATTGGTATTTGTGCAACTTCTCAAAGATTATCTTGTACAAATAACATATCAATGAATAATCTATATGCATTTGAAGCTAGTGCATCCTTCAATAATTGTATTTTTATTGGCAATGAAGAACTTGAACAGTTTAGTGTAACAGGCAATCCCATTTTTCGTAACTGCATAATTGATTTCCAGTTAGATCCACCATTGATTGATGGAGGTGGTAATATCTGGGTTGATTCTTTGCAGGCTCAATCTATTTTTGAAGATATCCAAAATGAAGATTTTCATTTAGTAATAAATAGTATTGCTATCGATGCAGGTTTTGATACACTTGGTTATTATTATCCATTCGATATGGATTACAACCACAGAATCTGGGATGGAGACAATAACGGAACTGCAATAATCGATATTGGCCCTTATGAGTACGGAGCACCTGCATTTGGTGGAATTGAGGGTTATACTTACAATCCATCAACCGGAGAACCTGTAGATTATGTTCTGTTAAAAATCAATAACCAACCCGGTGAATTTACCTTCTCGGACAGCATCGGTAATTTTGAATACAAACTACCTGCAGGAATCTATGATATTTATGCAGAACGAGTTTTCTATGATGATGTAATTGAGTATCATGTCGAGGTGATTGATGGTGAATTTACTCAAATAGCAATTCCAATGTTTGAAACAGTTGATGTGGAAGAGAATGAGATTATTAATGTGAGTGATGATTTTAGTTTAACCAATTTTCCGAATCCGTTTAATCCAGCAACTACTATCAGTTTTTCTGTAACACAAACGTCCTCGTTTGTGACTCTTGAAATTTATAACATAAAAGGTCAAAAGATTGCAACTCTAATCAATGAGCAAATGCAAAGAGGAAAACATACTACAATATGGTATGGTTTAGATTCTAACAATAAACCTGTAAGCTCTGGTATTTATCTTTATAAAATCAAAGCTGGTAATAAAGAATCAGTGAAACGTATGCTATTGTTGAAATAAAAGTCTTGAAGATTATTGAAAGGAGCAAATAATGCCAGAAGTAAAACGAATTCCTGTAGAGAAAATTTATAATTTGATGATGGAAGTATTTACAGAACTTGGTGTTCCAAAAGATGATGCAAAGATTTGTACGGATGTACTGATCGAAAGTGATTTGAGTGGTATTGAATCACACGGAGCAGGTCGCTTAAAAATGTATTATGACCGCATAAAAGCAGGAATCCAATTTACTAACACAAAAATTGATGTGATCAAAGATTTTAGTGCAATTGCAGTTTGGGATGGTAATCATGGTATGGGGCAAGTAATTTCTAAACGTGCGATGCAGAGTGCAATAGATAAGGCAAAAGAATTTGGAATTGGATGTGTTACCGTTCGCAATTCAACTCATTATGGGATCTGCGGTTATTATGCAAAAATGGCCTGTAAACAAAATATGGTTGGAATATCAATGACAAATGCACGTCCTTCAATTGCTCCTCTTTTTGGAGTCAGTCCGATGCTTGGAACAAATCCGATCTGTTTCGGAGCACCTTCTGATAAAGAATATGATTTCATTTATGATGCAGCAACTTCAATTTCTCAACGTGGCAAGGTTGAACTTTATAATCGTGCAGAAAAGACAACTCCGGAAGGCTGGGCAATAGATAGTAAGGGAAAATCTTACACAGATACAAAACAACTCCTGGTCGACCTGATCGAAGGAAATGCATCTATGATCGGACTTGGTGGAACTGAAGAAGAAACCGGTGGTCATAAAGGTTATGGTCTTGCTGTAATGGTTGAAATTCTTTCAGCCGCTTTGCAGGCTGGAAGTTTTATGGATCAACTTCATGGTTGGGAAGACGGCAAGCGGGTACCCTATAAACTTGGTCATATCTTTATTGCAATGGACATCGAAAAATTTACTGATATTTCCGATTTCAAACGGATTACCGGAGAAATAATGACACAACTGCAAAATTCCAAAAAGCGTCTTTATAAAGAACGTATCTGGGTTGCCGGAGAAAAAGAATATTTTAAAGAAATGGAAATAAAAAAAATTGGAATTCCAATAAATAAGAGTTTACAGAAAAATTTAATAACGATGATAAACGAACTAAATTTAGAAGATTATTATAATTTATTTTAACTGTTATTAACACTTGACAGAACAATATCATTTTAAATTGAGTTTGTAATAATTGATAGATACTGGATTTTCTGGAGGGTAGATGTTTTTAAGTAATTTAGCCGGTCTTTTTTCTAACGATATAGCAATAGATCTTGGGACAGCAAATACACTTGTTTATAAAAAAGGAATTGGAATTGTTATTGATGAGCCATCAGTCGTTGCAATATCGACCGATAATAAAAAAATTATAGCAATCGGTGAAGACGCAAAAAATATGCTGGGCAAAAATCCGGCAGAAGTAAATATTATCAAACCACTTAAAGATGGTGTTATTGCCGACTTTCAAGTAACAGAGCTCATGCTGAGAAATTTAATCCTCCGTGCTCAAAAAAAGCGTTTTCTTATCAAACCACGTGTGATAGTTTGTGTTCCTTCAGGTATAACGGAAGTAGAAAAAAGAGCTGTTAGGGATTGCGCACTTCATGCTGGAGCACGTGAAGTACATCTCGTTTCCGAACCAATTGCTGCAGCTATTGGCGCCGATCTTCCAATTCAAAAACCCCAAGGTAACCTTATTATGGATATTGGCGGCGGAACTACTGAAATTGCTATCATTTCACTTTCCCATATTGTTGTTCATTCTTCCATCAGGGTTGGAGGCGACAAAATGGATGAAGCAATAGTTACATATCTCAGAAAAAGGAATAATATCCTCGTTGGAATTCAAACTGCCGAAAAGATAAAAATAGAGATCGGTTCCGCATATCCACTCGAAACAGAATTAACAATGGAAGTAAGAGGGCGTGATATTATTACAGGTTACCCGATTACTGTTGAAATATCTTCCGAAGAAATTCGAGAAGCTCTTTCTGAAACTATTCAATCCATGATAGATGCAGTAAAACGTCTTTTTGAAAAAACAGCACCAGAACTTGCTGCTGATATTGCCGAACGTGGATTAATTCTGACAGGTGGTGGAGCAAATCTTAAGAGAATTGATAAAAAAATCCAGGAGACTGTTGATTTACCTGTTCATGTAATTTCAGAATCTCTTACTTGTGTTCTAAAAGGATGTGGTCGTGTACTTGATAACATGGAAGATTTTAGGGAAGTCCTCATTAAAAAAATAGAAGATTAATATCGTGAAGAGAGAGTATCATTTTCTGATCTATCTGGTTTTAGCGATACTTCTTTTTACTGGCAATAATGATAACAGATTAAAGAAAGCTCAATTTTTAAGTAAAACGATATACTTTCCACTCGTAAATTCGATACAAAAAATTAATTCTCTATTCGACCTTAAAGCAAAAAATTTAATTCTTTCTGAAAAATTATTTGAACATACAATTAGAATTACAGAATTAGAAAATACTTTGGTGGAAATTGAGAATGCTAAAATAGATTATGAAATCGGTAATTACAATCATCTTCTGGCAGATATAGTTGGATTTAAGGGCGAATTTAAAGAAAGATGTCTTATTGTCAATAAAGGTAAAAATAATAATATCGAGTTAAATTATCCTGTTATATCCAATAATGGTATTGTAGGGAAAATCATCTCTGTATCTCAAAACTATTCAATTGTTCTGCCATTAGATCATTCAAAATTTGAATTGGGCATTATGTCAAAAAGAACTCACCTGCAAGGAATAATGAAATCAGATATCTACGGTAATTCCTACATGACATTAATCAAACCCGGGTCTGACATAAAGGTAGGTGACATTATCGTTACGTCACAAATATCTTCTGTTTTTCCAAAAGGATTTCCCGTTGGAAAAGTAACTAAACTTGTTGAAAATCAAATGGATGTTTTCATAAGTGCAAAAATAAAAACTTTTGTAAATCCATCTGAGCTTGATCAGACAATTGTATTATTATATAAAAAGGATAAAGGCTATGAAAAAGAACTCGAAAATAATTAATGTTGAAGGATTTGAATATCTTCGAATTCCACTAAAAACTAAAATATTAACTGCAGATGATGATATACTATCTATCATAAAAGAATGCATAAAAGGGAAAATTGAGGGGAATGATATAATAAGCATAAGTGAGAGTCCGCTTGCCATAACACAAGGTAGGGCAATACCTGTAAGTGAAATAAAAATAGGGTGGCTGGCAAAATTTCTGTGGCGGTTTGTTTCCAATGTTGAGTACGGAATTGGTTTGCGAGCTCCGGAAAGTATGCAATGTGCAATTGATGAATGCGGTGCTCCCAGAATCCTTTTTGCTGCAATAATTGGTGGAATCGGAAGATTTATTGGGAGACGTGGTAAAGGAGATTTTTATCGTATTGCTGGAATGCAGGCGGCTCTTATTGATGCAGCAACAACTTCCCCAGTTCCGCCATATGAAAACTGTGTGATAAAGGGTCCTGAATATCCAGAGAAAGAAGCTCAAAACATCAAGGATAATACTGGATTCGAATGTTGCGTGATGGATATAAATGATATTGGCGGATGTTGGATGATAGGTGGAAGTGATGGCGTCGATAAAGATTTCATGGAGAAAGTGATGAAAGATAACCCTCAGGGACAAGGTAATGAACTTACTCCAATCTGCATTATCAGAAAGGTATCATGAGGCCTTTTAAATATGCAATTTTAGGAATTTTAGTACTCTATTTCCAATTGATCGTGGCTCACCATTTTGCTTTATACTCAATCATTCCCAATTTTTTGATAGCATATTTTGTATTTATAAGCGTCCGGATAAAAGCAAATATTCTTTTCCCACTTGCATTTATCTTAGGAATAGCATTTGATATTATGTATCCTCCGTTGCTTGGACTGAATACAATTTCATTTCTCACTATTTCATTTATTGTTAATAAATTTCATATGAACGTTAATAAACAAAGATTTATTATTGTTAGTTTAAGTATCTTGTTTTTGAATTTTTTCTACTATTCC
>Ga0208771_1000648_pt1 | contig 20618 bp, 17 predicted proteins | sample AntAceMetag02UKX_FD_184775 | JGI IMG/M metagenome (GOLD analysis project Ga0208771, IMG submission 184775) | Saline lake microbial communities from Ace Lake, Antarctica - Antarctic Ace Lake Metagenome 02UKX (SPAdes) (version 2) | ecosystem: Environmental > Aquatic > Non-marine Saline and...
GAATTGTTCAGGTTCATATTCAGTTTCTTCTGATGATTGCGCTATTATGTCTAAGTCTAATTTCTCAGCGAATGTTGCAGATGCTACAATATTTACCACCTTTATGTCTACCATATAATTATCAGCTTCCTGTTGCCAAACTTCCGAAATGATAAACTCATTATTAAAACAATACCCTTGCACTGATTTCTATCTCCACTTGTCAATAAAGCTTGCTAACTTCTTTTTGCTCTAAACATCCGTCAAAAAGGTAGTAACATGCATATCAACGTTTTTAAAGCAATGGTGAACTCAGGTTGAAGAAGGTTTAACGATAGAGGTCAGCGATCTGAAGTTCTCTTCCCAAGGCGATGATTTTAATTTCTTGATATATATTGAGATTCTATCTGGCAGAAAGACATGAGCTTCAGAACACTGGCCAGTTGCTTTTCTATTCGACAAAAAATCATTATTTTGTCTTTTGCAAACGACAAAATTAGCATCCTTGTTAGTCTCCAAGAATATTGTTTTGTAAGATCTGTAAAGAAACTTGACAACACTTGTACAACAAGCCCTTAATAATCAAACTTACAAAGATAAGAAACGTGGTGAAAAATTTGGAACATGCCCCTGGATCTGAAGAAGAGCAAAAGTATCTTCAACACTTGATGAAGAAATATTCTGGAAAGCATATGGCATATATTGCCAAATGTAAGAATGGTGAAAAAAACACGTGAACAATGATTATGACTCTGTAGCAAAATAGATAGACGAAATGCTCATAGAAATACAAATAGACAAATTACTAAGTATCAAGAAGCAAAACAAAAAAAGAAAGAGGTAAAACCGGAAAAACCAAAGGATTTTACATGCCAAATATCCTTCATCAAAATACCAAAGGGGAAATAATTGAATTACCTGGAAAACCCGAAAAGGAAATAGTAGAATTATACGAAGAACCAGAAAAAGTAATCAGTTGTAAAAACAGCTAGACTCCTTTCAATTCAGTTTGCAAGCAATGACGTTCAACCGCTGTAATTTTACATTCTGACATTTTAACACACTATGTTTATATAAGTTAAGCGAAAGACAATAACACACCAAAAAAGAGGTAGGAGTGGAATAATGAAGGCCGCAACATTGATGAAAATTGAAAAAAAGGAGCAAGAAAAGAAATGGTTTTGCCCAAATTGTAAAGGGGAAATGTATCGATTGCCTGGCAGTTCAAGTTCAATATATATATGTCAAAAATGCGGATGTTCTATTGAGCCAGGAAACATAGAAATCGGTTTTAAAAACGAAGATTCAGAAGAAAATCAGAATTTGGAAGGTGTTAATGTCGGTAAAAAGCAGCTAAACAGATTGTTTACCCCGCAATTTATGAAAAAATATACGAAATATGACAATTTTGCCGATTTTATCATTTCAAGTGGACTCATTCCAAAAGACAGATCATCTATAACTTATGAACTATTCAAAGCCATTCCTCTAAGACAATTAAATGAGTACATTGAGAGTAATACAATTTTTGATTCCTGGGATGAAATGTTTGACAAAGCGACAGGGAGATACTTAAGAATTTAATTTAAGAAATACAGCAATTAGAACAGAGGTAGGTAAAATAGATGTATGTGGCAACTAAAGGTCTATTAGTAATAATAACAACCGCAACTATTATTTGGGGTTTAATCGGATATTTTTATTGTACAGAGTCTTTCAAAGCGATTATGTCCCACTCTAGTGAAACCCCGTATTGGTTTGTTTTTTTAATTTTAGTTGTTGGTTATGTAATTTCTGTGGGACTTGGATTTTCATTGTATTATGAGAAAAAATTATGGAAAATAGATTAACAATATTTGCAGCTAGTACACCTTACGGGCAAGTCTTTCGACAATAATTTTACCATTTTACGACATGGAAAATTACAACAACGTTCTTCGATTGAAAGGTTTATAGAGTGATTTTTTAGATGTTGCACTTCAGTTAAATCCTATGATATTAATTGTCGAGGTATTTATCCAAAGGGTGTACTAGAAACTTTCATCAAAAAGATAGGCTGGCATGCATATCAGAGAATATAGAACAATGATGCAGGACTTTTTAAAACCAAGTCAATAGTAAAACCTTTAAAGTTGTCTTAGACACATGAGGGGTTACCTCTTCCACCTTTAAAATTACCAGGAAGCACGACCAGTATGATAAAATGGATGTTCGTCCTTTTGGTAAATGGCGCTTCTGGTTTTCTTTTTTTAAGTTTAGATGTCAATAATTATATGTTGCTTTTTGCAGGGCAAAGCTTGGTATGGATTGTTTTAGAATATACATTCACTTTTATGATGTGGCAGATATGCACTAACAAAAAAGACAGACATGCCGTCATGGCGAAAAACATAGAAGATGCTAATCCGCATCTTCTTGTATCAAACGAAAACAATATTAAAGCGGGAAACCCAACTTTAATATATTATTAAACGTACACAATATATTGTTATAATATAATAATGAACAATAGCTGTGAAAATAGTCGTTTTAACTGGAGGACACATGCATATTAGGAAAATAATATTAGTCTATGTTAGCCTAATAATTCTAATATCTCCAGTGTTGACTATGTCAGTTTTTTCAGGAAGCAATTCGCTGCCTTTAACAGATGAAAGTTTGCCGCGTTCGTGGAATGAAGATTGGTCATATAGACAGGAAATAAACCTTCCGATATCAACGGATGATTTCTGTGCAAAGTTTCAGCCGATTGATATTAGAATTGAATTCGACAAAACCTGTTGGGCAAGCGATAAAAACAATCATTCAATACGAATTTGCTGTTGGGATGGAAACACATGGTATGAGTTAGAATCACAGATATATGATTTGAACTTTACAAATGACGACTATATTGGTAGTTGCAGATTAGTTTTTCTTGTACCTGAGATGGCAGATGGAGAAGAACGGTACTTTGTATATTATGATGATAGTGAGAAACCATCACCAAAATATGTGGATCATGTAGATATTGAAGATGCATACTATTATTACGAACCTATATCTGGAATTTCAGTTGAGGGTGATTACTATAAAATTACTGAAGATGGGTATATTGTTTATGGTATTGGACAAAAAGGACAGGTTATGAATCGTAAGCTCTCTCAGGTCGTCATAAAAATGAAGCCCTATACCGAAGAATTTGACATTATGTGTTCTGAGCTCCTGGCATCATTTTCTTTCTCTTATCAGCACGGTGCCGAGGATAAAGATGAGGTCTCATCGGATCAGGTACTCGTTTCCAAAAATGTGACTGAAGATGGGAATCTAATGGTGGAATTTGGAATCATTAGCGAATCATTTACAAAAAGTCTTCGTACGACAAATATCTACAAATATTATTATTGTCCAACTGAAAATAAACGTATAAGCGTTAATGTTAAACATGAGGTTTTGGAGGAAGGAATAGTTACGGGTATAGAAGATATTGATGGGCGATATGGCACATTAGTTTCATATAAATCAAAAAGTACTTCAATAAAGAAGATGTGTTTTGGAGATATACTTCCATTTTTACATATTTATGGAAAAAATGGTAGAATTAAAGAGTACCATATGGACGAAGATCCAGGGACTAAGGACCGCGAGTGGATAATATCTCATTTGGATGATTGCGATGTTGGGGAGAATGCATGGATTTCCTATGATGAGGGTGATGACGGCAAGACCCATGCAATTCTTTTTTCCTCAAATGAAGATATTGTTAAAGAAGGAACCGATGAGAGAGATGGCCTTGAAATAAAAGTAGCAGAGAAAGAATATCTTAACATTGTTGGAACAGAGATTGACTACGCATCTATAGCTTTTGGAAGAAATTCTTACATTGAGGGTGGGCATCATGACTTGATTATTCCTGATGATCTTGTGGTGGAGTTTGATGCTGAGTTTTTTTCAATGGAAGAGGGAAATTATAAAAAGATTGATGAAGAAGGAAAAATCTTTCGTACACTTGTAAAATATCGTCATGTTGGAGAATACAGTCAGTTTGAAGGAGATCAAAACATACATACGCTAACTGTGATTCCACACCTAAGTAGCAGGATATTTGCATTCCCAAATCTGGAGGAACTAACTGGGCTTTCCCTTCCGATAATATGGGCAGAGTTGTATCAGAATGATACATTGATTTCATCTGGAGTTGCTCATAAATCCTTTATTGGAATGCAACTAGTAAAATTCCCTAAACTTACACCCGGTGAATATGTCGTTAGACTATATCGTAAAACTGGGAACAACACTAAGAAGTATATCGGAGTCGGACCGGTTATAGTTGATGGAGATGTATCTCTTCACATCTACTGTACCTGGCAAAAAAACATAGAGATAGCTGCCAGCGATCAATATAATATAAATATCGAAGACATAGAATTAGTTATGTTGAGAGACAATATGGTTGTTATTAGAAATTTTACAACGACCTCTGGAAACCTGACGTTAGGTGTTCCGTTTAATCTTTTTGATTCATATGTGTGGGAAAATCTTGAGAACATAACAATAGAATCTCTTTTCAATCTTTCTAATCCTTATGTTTTGGAGGCGTTTTATAAAGGATTCATTATCTATGATGAAGAAATAACAATGGGGCAGAGGAGATTAGAAATAAACTTGGGCCTTTATGATTTAACGGTAGAAATACAGGATGAATTAGACTTTCCCCCTGGTGTAGATGTAAAGCCTTTCTTGACAAGCCCTGAAATGTATGATCAAACAGAAATAATGCCTAAGAACATCGGGAACGGTAAATACATTTTCGAAAAATTGCCTGCTGCAGCATATGATATCCATATTTCATATGGTGGTTTTTCAGATAAAGAATCAATAATTGTGCCGGAAACAGGCGATTCCATAAGTATGGAATTCAGTGCCCTTTTTGATATCACAACTGAGTTATTTAATTCTTATGGAGAGACTCTTCAGGATAATACTCAAGAAATCAGCATTTTTAGAAGTGGAAGGAAAGTTCGCCAGTCTTTGTCTCCCGATGAGGTTGTATCCCTGCCGCCTGGCAAATATACTGTTAATGTTTATTCTACAGATGAATTAATAGGATCTAGAACTGTAGAATTGACAAATGATAAAAACATAAAAATTGTTACAATAATTGAATCTCTCCTACCCTTTATAGTTACAATGCTATCTTTGGTTTTTATTGGAGGAGTTGTTTTATTAATCGCGCTTAAAAAAATTTCATTAAACGCATCTTTAAAGCTTATAGTTATGGGCATTATTATCGTTTCTTTGTTTCAACCATGGTGGGCATTAAACGCTTCAAGTGACAACGGTATGGCTGAAAAAACTAGTGCCATGTATATATTTTCACAGACGATGGTAAATAGAGTTACATATCAGGATAAAGTATATTTGGATCTTGCAACAATTCCCAAAGAATTCACAGAGTTTCTGGGTGTGTTATTGATTATTGTTTATTCTGGACTTGTTTTGATGGGTATCAGTTTCATACCTAATGTGGTGTTAAGAAGACGTTTTTCTCTTATGTTAGCATCTGCTAGTGTCTTGTTTATTGTTTTGGTAAATGCTGCGTTTTCTTATGGTATGCTAAAAATATGTGAAATAAGTCTTGGCAGTCTCCAAGGCGAAAGTGTGTTGGATATGAGCTTACCAACAGGCGAAACTGTGTATATGTCTGCTACCTGGGGCTTTGGAAGTGGCTTTTATCTTTGCGTTGTTTCAACTGCGATTCTTATATTTGCGGGTATTATAGATTTTGCAATAAAAAGAAACTGGCTAAAAAGATTGATTAAAAAGGAGAAGTAGTGGCTTATTTTTTTGCAAGTTCCTTTAATCTGGATATGCCATCTATGCTTTCAATTATTTTATATGTGGGTTCAGGGAGGGCATCCTTCCACGATCCATCATTTATGATTTTCTTGCGTATTTTTTCTCCCGAGCATTCCTTTCTATCATATAACGGCGTTTCTTCTAACGTATAACCTTTCTCTGAAAACAGGCGTTTTGTGAGGGGGCTATTTGAAATAACAACATCAAAATCTGGGACGATTGATACAACATGGGATACCCATTTTGGGTAGTTATGGATGTCAGGTAGCTCTATTATTCTATAGTTTTTTACATCAATATCATCAAGAGATTTTTTAATCATTAACTTTCGTTCTTCTGATGTAAAAGGATTCTCTAAAGTATGACCATATTGGGAGGAACCAATTCCAATAATAATTTCATCATATTTTTTTGTAAAATTCTGTATAATTTTCAAATGTCCATTGTGGAATGGTTGAAAACGTCCGATATATAAAGCTTTCATGGTTTACAAAGATGGAATGCAACGACGAATATAAAATATTACTTTTCTTCTAATTAAGACTTAGATAAGCTACGATCTATATGTCTTTCCCCAGTGAAGTCACGATGGCCCGTTAGTTTTTTCTCTGATTCTAACTCAACCTTTCCTATTATTTTTGGTGGTCTCATTTCCTTTAGTTTTTTAAGTAATTCTTCCTTGCCAGGCCCAGTAAGGGCATTTTTGATAACGTCTGTTAGTGTTTCCACTGGAATTATTTCTATTTTATCAACATATTTGTCCTCAATTAGGACATCATTGAGATTTGACCTTGGAATCAGGACTTTCTTGATACCTGCTTCTGCCGCTGCTTCAACCTTGGCCGTTACGCCACCAATGGGCAAAACAGTTCCTCTAATACTAAGAGAGCCAGTCATAGCGACATCTTGTTTTATAGGTACTCCTTCCATTGCAGAAATGACGGCAGTTATAACAGAAAGGCTTGCCGAATCTCCTTCTAATCCTTCATAGGTTCCGATGAACTGGATGTGTATGTCGTGTCGGGAGATATCTCTTCCCATATATTTTTTGATTAACGCAGAAATATTGAGAACTGATTCCTTGGCGATTTCACCAAGTTTTCCAGTGGCTATGATTTTCCCCTCTGACTGAGATCCTGCAGGAGTAACCTCTGCAACTATGGGAAGTATCAAACCAGAAAATTCACTCATGGATGGATCTGCTGAATGTACGGCCAATCCATTTACAATACCTATCTCCTGGCCATGTGTTTTGAAGGAACGATAGTCTTTACGTTGTTCCAATGCTCTTTCAGCAACCTGTTGTTCCAATGACTTAGCTATCTTCTTTGCCTTTAATACGTGTCTTTGCGTTACAATTCTGTCCCCATTTTCAACTGCCACATCTCCTGCTGATCGAACAAGCCCTCCAAGTTCTCTGAGGCGTAAAGAAAGTTTGCCCTTTCTGCCTGCACGTCTCTGCGCTTCATGAATAATTTCAGCTACAGATTCCTTATCAAAATGAGGAATTTTCCCATCTTTTTTGATTTCTTGGGCAACAAAACGAATGAGTTTTTCTCTGTTTTCAAGAGTGTCGTCCATATTGCTATTTAGGTAAATTTCATAACCGTATCCTCGTATTCTGGATCTAAGAGCAGGGTGCATTCCTTTAAGTGCATCTAAATTTCCTGCGGAAACCAAAATGAAATCACAAGACACCGGTTCTGTTTTAACCATTGCACCAAAGCTACGTTCTGACTGTCCAGTAATCTGAAACTTTTTCTCTTGGATTGCTGTAAGAAGATGTTGTTGAGAGGGCAAATTCAATGTGTTGATTTCATCTATGTATAATACGCCTTTGTGTGCCCTATGTATGGCTCCTGCTTCGACTAGTTGATGTGGAGGAGTTTCTAGGCCTGCTGATTGAAATGGATCATGTCGCACATCCCCAAGAAGAGCACCGGAATGTGCTGCGGTGGCTTCAATGAATGGCGGTGAATCGGTTTTTTCATGAGAAACCAATACTTTTGGGACTTGTTGTAATCCTTGACGTTGCATCATTGTACCTCTTGAAAATATCAGAAAAATCATCACTGCAGCAATAACGCCAAAGATTGCATATTCTAGGTGAGCCTCCCCTCCTGAAAATGTTGGATAAATTGCAGCAAATATGGAAAATGCAACTATCATAAAAACGATGGTTATGATCATGCTACTCTGTTGTTCCTTTTTCTTTTTTGCTTCCTGTCTTTGAGCCCTGACGATTTCTTTGCCCTTTCCCCCTGGAACAACTCGTATGTGAGGTGTATTTGGGTCATCATTATTAGGATATGCAATGATGTCTTCTAATTCTTCCTTTGGCAGAAATGCAGTCATAGCTTGAGCAACCATGGATTTTCCAGTACCTGGATCCCCGATAAGCATCACATGGCGCTTTTGTTCAGCAGCTTTTCTAACAATGCCCACAGCATTATCTTGACCAATAACCTGATCCAACATTAGTTTAGGTACTTTAATGTCTTCTGTAGTTTTGAATTTTTGAGTTTTAATCCAATCATGCATGGAGGGTAGCGCCTCCTTGTTCGAATCTTTTGATATGCCTTCCTTCTTTTTTTCTTCTGCCACCCTATCAACACCTTATAAAAACATACAGGATAAATGCAATATTCAAATTTCTTATACCTCGGTATTATAGATTCCTATATCAACTTTTCTTTTAAAAATCATTTTCAATTGGTAAAATGCCATAGAAATAAAGATGTTATACCTAATATTACAAAAATTATCCAAATAATATATGCAATTTTGATGAGGACAAGCCATTTTGCCTTCTTTTTGGGCGTATCAAAAAATCTTCCCAATATGGGATCATCATCCAGTGAAATCATATTAAATCTTTTTCGACTCCAGTATGGCCTTAATTCGCTTCCTTCTGAAGAAATCCTCTCGCTCTCGTTCTTCCAGTTGCATTTCAATGTATTTCTGAGTGGCATACAGCTTGGGAATTAAATTGTTTTCTAGTACATTGACTCTTCGTTTGGTTTTTTCGATTTCGACCGCCAGGCTTTTGATGCGCCCTTCTAAATTGGCAAGGTCGAGCAACTTTGATAGCAATTCGCTGAATTTTCTTTGCGAATCATCAAGTTTTGCACATGTTTCAGAGAAACTGTACAATGGATTTCTGATAATCTTTATGTTATCTTTATTCATTGTAGGGATTTTGACTCCCATTATATTATCGTTTTCAAAGGATATTTCACTGATTTCCTCAGTTAGATGTGAAGTTTCCTCTACCCTTTTTTCCCCAATGATCATTTGAGCTTGTATAAGTGAAAGAAAAGCATCTTTGAACTCTTCATTAAGTTCCTTGGATAATTGATTCCTTTTATCTATAATCCCAAAAAATTTTTCTATCAATACATCTCGTTTTTCTTCAAGTAGCTTATGCCCCTTTTCGGCTAGCGTGAGTTTTTTACGAATTTCAAGGAGTTCCATCCTTGTTGGTTTTACACCTTCAAGTACTTGCTCAGCCATCTTAACTACTCTTCTTTTCTTTTTCTACTTTTGGAAGATATTTTTTAATGTATTTTTCATCTATTTTTTTGAGTTCAGATGTGGGTAAAGATGAAAACAGTTCCCAACCTATGTTAAGCGTTTGTTCGATACTTCTATCTTCGTGATCCCCTTGTGCAACAAATCTCTTCTCAAATTCATCGGCAAACTTCAGGAATTTCAGATCTCTTTCAGACAGTGAATCTTCTCCTACTATTGCCACCAGGTCTCTAAGATCACATCCTTCGGCATAAGCAGCATACAATTGGTTTGACACACCTGCATGGTCTTCACGCGTTCTGTCTTTTCCAATGCCTCTATCCATCAGACGTGATAGGCATGGCAGAACTGCAATAGGCGGATAGATGCCCTTTTTGTGAAGTCCTCGTTCTAAAACGATTTGACCTTCTGTGATGTAACCTGTCAAGTCCGGTATAGGGTGAGTAATATCATCATCAGGCATTGTAAGCATTGGTATCTGCGTTATAGATCCCTTTTTTCCTTTAATCCTGCCAGCTCTTTCATAAATATTTGCAAGATCTGTGTACATATAACCAGGATACCCTCTTCTCCCAGGTACTTCTTCTCTTGCTGCTGCGATTTCACGTAAAGCCTCTGCATAGTTGGTTAAATCGGTAAGTACAACTAGGACTTGCATGTCAAGATCAAAGGCAAGATACTCTGCACAGGTAAGCGCCATACGTGGTAAGATAATCCGCTCGATTGTCGGGTCGTCAGCTAAATTCAAGAACATCGTTGTTCTTTCTAGAGCACCTGTGTTTTCAAAATCTTTGATAAAGAGATTTGCTTCTTCTGATGTTATTCCCATGGCGCAAAATACAACAGCGAATTTCTCTTTCTTTCCAAGTACTTTTGCTTGTCTTGCAATTTGTGCAGCAAGATTGTTGTGGGGTAGACCAGAACCTGAAAATATAGGCAATTTTTGACCACGTACTAATGTGTTAAGCCCATCGATGGTGGAGATCCCTGTTTGAATAAATTCTCTAGGATATTCTCTCGAGTAGGGATTTATAGGATTACCATTAATTTCTCTTCTATCTTCAGGTATGATTGGTGGTGCATCATCGATTGGATTGCCTGTTCCATCAAATACCCTTCCAAGTATGTCCTTTGAGACGCCTAGTTTCATGGTTTCTCCAATGAAACGTGCTGATGTTTTGTCAGTGTCCAAACCCTTCGTTCCTTCGAATACCTGGACGATTGCTTTATCCGTAAATACTTCGAGAACCTGACCTGTACGTTCCTCGCCAAATGAAGTTTTTATTTTTACAACCTCATTGTATGCGACATCTTTTATGCCATCGACGATCATTAAGGGACCAGCAACTTCAGAAACCGTTCTGTATTCTATGTCTTTATTGCTCATATTTATTGCACCCCCTTAATAAGGGATTCTATCTCCTTTTCAAGGTCTTGCTCTACCTTTTTAAATCTTTTTTCAAATTCTTTGTTCGGAACAGTTCCCATTCTAGCTAAACTCTCGCGGGATTTTATAGATATGATATCATCCATGTGAACATTTTTTTCAATGGCACTTTGAATTAAATCTGAAAATTTTAACATAATTCTTAACATTTCATATTGCTTCTTTTTTGGACAATATGTGTCAACATCATGAAACGCACTCTGTTGAAGAAAGTCCTCTCTTAGCATTCTAGCACTTTCTAGAAAAGCTCGCTCCTTTGGTGGAAGCGCATCAGGCCCTACAAGTTTTACTATTTCTTGAAGTTCTGATTCTTTCTGAAGTAACGCCATGGCTTTGTTTCGAAGTTGAGGCCAGTTTTCGCCAACATTCTTATTCCACCAGGAACCTATCTTATCAAGGTATAGTGAATATGATTTAAGCCAATTAATTGACGGGAAATGTCTTCTATCTGCTAAATCTGAGTCAAGTGCCCAGAATACCTTTACAATTCGCAGAGTGTTTTGTGCCACAGGCTCAGAAAAATCTCCTCCTGGGGGTGAAACTGCTCCTATGACAGATACAGAACCTTCCTTGTCTTTAGAACCTACGAGCCTGACCCTGCCTGCTCTTTCGTAGAACTCTGCAAGTCTTGATGCAAGATAAGCAGGATATCCTTCTTCACCTGGCATCTCTTCAAGTCTACCAGAGATTTCTCTCATTGCTTCTGCTAGTCGAGATGTGCTATCTGCCATTAATGCAACATCATAGCCCATATCTCGATAGTATTCAGCAATGGTAATTCCCGTGTAAACACTAGCATCTCGAGCGGCAACAGGCATATTTGACGTATTTGCAATAAGTACGGTTCGACTCATCAATGATTCGCCGGTCTTGGGGTCTTCTAGTTCGGGGAATTCTCTCAGCACATCAGTCATTTCGTTTCCTCGTTCACCGCAGCCTACATAGATAACAACCTGAGCATCACTCCATTTTGCAAGCTGATGGAGCATAACTGTTTTTCCTGTGCCAAAACCGCCAGGTATTGCAGCTGTACCGCCTTTCGCAATTGGGAAAAAGGTGTCTACAACACGTTGACCGGTAATTAGTGGGATGGATGGGTCATATTTTTTCTTTACAGGTCGGCCTTTACGAACAGGCCATCTTTGGAGCATCTGGAGTTTCACATTGCCTTGTTTTGTTAAAACTACTGCAATGTCGTCTTCAACGGCAAATTCACCTTCTTTTTCTATTGATGATACAGTACCTTCAATATCTGGAGGAGCCATGATTTTATGTAGGATAATGGAGGTTTCCTGTACTTCTCCAAGAACATCACCACCTTTTACCTTATCGCCGGCTTTAATAGTTGGTTTGAAATGCCATTTCTTCTTCCTATCAATTGCATCGGCTTCCACACCACGTTCAATGAAATCCCCTGTTTGATCATATATTGTTGGTAGAGGTCTTTGGATACCATCATAAATATTTGTTAGCAGCCCAGGTCCCAGTTCGACAGATAGGGGCATATCTGTTGAAACGACTTTTTCGCCGGGTTTTAAACCATTGGTATCTTCATATACTTGAATAGTGGCAACATCTTCATTTAAACGAATGATTTCGCCAATAAGATTCTCTTCTCCCACCCTTACAACATCGTACATCTTTGCTCCGCGCATGTCATCTGCCTCTATGACTGGGCCAGAGATTCTGACAATTTTTCCTTCTAGTGATTCTTTTGACATCTATTATAACCTCCAAATCTACCTTTCTTTACTAATTTCAACTCCAACTGCTTTTTTTATTAAATGTAAAACATAATCCACATGATCTTTTCTACGTCCATTTTTATCTGGTATCTCTACAATAATGGGAAGGATATTTCTTACCCTATAATCGTTTAATCTTTTGCCTATGTCCTCAGCAATTTTCTCAGTAATAAAAACAACACCAACGTCATTTCTATCTGATATTTGGTTCCAAATTTTCACTGCATTTTCACTAGGAATGTGCAGATCTTTCACTCCAGCAAGCCGCAGACCTGCTGCCGTATCCTTGTCACAGATGCCCACTAGTTTCATTAGTTCGCCTCCTTAATCAGAAGGTTTTTGACGATGTCTAATTGGATGTTTTCTTCTATGCTTTTTGCAATTATTTTCAGGTTCATTATTTCAAATTCCTTCGAAACAAGGAATCTAATGGTAGGTCCAATGCTAACGTAATTTTGTATGGAGATGTCCTTCATAAGTTTCAAATAAAGACTATCAAGTGAATTTTCCAATACTTGCACAGATTCTTCTTTGTTGTATTCCTCTATCGAATCTTTTAAGATATCAAAATATGAAGTACCTTCAAGATTTGAAATTACTTGCGAAACTTGATCTGTCTGTGCCATTTCTTTATATTTCCAGGATGATATTTCTTGCCCATCCCCTAAAAACAAATTCATGCAGGTTTTCTCATCATATGAGAGTTGCTTTGCTCTTAGAATGCTTTTGATGTTGTTTATATCAATCATTCTCTTAACAAATTTTTGTTTTCCCTGCTCACATGCATATGGGACTTTCACCTGTTTAAATTTATTAATAATATATCTATCAATTGCAGTGTCTAAGATTAAAAAATGGCTTTCGCTATCTGAAATTGCATTGATTACCTCCTCTCCAAATCCATAGTTTTTTAATATCCCCAAAATCTTTTCATCTTCAGCTTCGGCGAGTTTTTGTAATAATTTTTTCGTATCTGATAAGATCGCTTGGTCAACAGTTTCCTCCTTGATTTCCCTACCATTTAATTTGTTTTTTAGCTCACTTTTAATCAAATACACATCCATTTTTTCAAGATATATTTTATAGAATTCGTTCATCTTTCTAGAGCTGTCCTTTTGCATTAACTTTATAGTTTGAATGAAAGAGCTATCTAGAGATTGTTGTATACTTCTAGAACTATTGCCTCCTATTTTATAGTCCTTCAAGGCGTTTAATGATTCCGTGAATTCAGATAAATCCTTACTATCTAACAAGCGATTAAGTTCTTTATCTCCAATAAATGGATTTCCAATAGCTTCAAATTTGGCATTGGGATAAACAAATTTTACATAGGTGGAAAAAGGGCGAGAGATGATTGCTATAGCTCCCACTAATATAGCAATTATAAGAATCCAGAACGGATAACTATATGGGTCAAGGATTAGATCAAGCAAATATATCTACTCCGTTTTCATGAGAAAAGCAGCTTTCCCACTTTTATTCTTATTTGGTCCTTTTCCCGCTTTAAAACACCTTCAAATGTGTTGTCCAATGTAATTCTACCATCACTTGATTTGATAATTATCCCGCCAGTTGCATTTGTTTTGCCTGTTACTTTGACTTTAAGTTTCTCCGCTACCTTTTTGTCAATATTTCTTGATGCAAGTATTGTACATTCTTCACCAATTTTCTTTATTCCTTTGTTTATCAAACGGGATACAATCTTTTCATATTCATTATTGCTAAGCTCTGTAAGTTTATGATGTGCTTTCTCGAAACATTCTTCGATGATGTTTTCTCGGGCTTTCATTATCTTTCTTTTTACATCTCGATTTGTTTTTGAAATTAGAATTTTCTTTATGTGTTCGCTTTGTCTTTTGCCGTTTGACAGTATTTTCTCAGATTCCTGTTCTGCTTCTTGTTTGACAGCATTGATAATTTTAGTGGATTGTTTCTCTGCCTCTTTTAGTATCTGTTTTATTTCCTTCTGCGAATCTTTCTTTATTTGTTCTATGATTTTTTCTGCAGACATATTACTTTTCCATTTATAATAAGCCTAATCCTGTCATCAGAAGTATTCCAACAAGAAGTCCAAAGATAGCAATTGTTTCAGGCATAACTGTAAATATAATACCTCTTGCTGCAACATCTGGGTTTCTACCTACTGCACTAATGGACGAAGATGCAACCATACCTTGATTTATAGCGGATATTCCTGTAAGTCCAACTGCCAAACCAATCCAAATTGAGCCTATGCCTGCAAGGGAACTCACAGTTACTTCTCCACTGCCGCCAAGTAGACCTGCACCCATCATAAGTAATATGGCTATAAGCAGTCCATATACTGATTGCGTCATAGGAAGTACTTGGAGAACAAGACATTTACCAAAAAGATTTGGTTTTTCTGCAGTCACTGCTATTGCTGATGAACCTGCAAGTGCAAGTCCGATAGCGGATGAAATTCCTGCGATGCCTATGGCAAGAGCACAACCTAATATTACCAATGTTTTGTTTTGATCGCTTTCACTTTTAGTGATCCCTTCTTCCTGGGCACTTGATACCACTGCAGAAAGTAAAAACATTACTGCAAGGAACAGTACCATTATTGCTGCTTTTCTCTTTTTTATCATATTATTTCTCCTTCATTTTTGTATATTTTCTCTTAATTCTAAATGGGGCAAACTCCTGCCCACCCCCCTCATAGAATCTGTTGAAAAATTCAACGTATTGGAGTCTTAATGAATGAACACCTGCCCCCAGAGCCTGAATTCCTAAGTTTGCAATGTGAGCAAATATAAGTATTATTGGCATAAGTATTATTCCTACAACTGGGACCACATTTGGAAGAAGTTCTGCGATAACATTGAAGGCAAGGGCCATTCCTGCAGTAGCAAGACCAAGAGCCAGCAAACGTGCATATGAAAGCCAGTCGCCGACATAGCCAGTTATATCAAAAAATCCCATTGGGCCAGAACTGATGAATAACAGAATAAGTCCTATCAGTACCATTGCTCCTGATGCGTAAAATAAGGTGTCTGAAATTTGCCAGTCAAGTATGAAATATCCAACAAGTAAGCCGCCACCAAGTTGCAGAGGAATCCAGCATAATCGCTCGGTAAGCATTGACCTATACTCTTTTCTTTTATAGGATTGATAGATGCCAAGCATAATACCAACATTTAAATGAATGATGCCGCAGATAAGTGCAACTGTAAGAATTGTTAAGGGATCATTTAGAGGTTCAACAGGCAGGTTTATTCCTGCTACCGTTGTGCTGTATATGGGCATTTCAGGATTGCCATAAATGAAGCGAGGAATAAAATCCCCAAAGAAACCATTTGTCAGGATGCCTATGGCTATGGTTGTAAGACCAAGCCATATGCCCATGAATGACCAATTTTTGATTATTGGACTGTATCTTGAAAACTTGGCATATCCAAAGAGTGATAACAAAAGAATTACAACGCCATAACCAGCATCGCCAAGCATAATACCAAAAAACAATATGAAGAAGATGCCCATTATGATGGTTGGATTTATTTCATTGTACTTTGGAGTTGCAAACAATCCAAGAAGGGTTTTAAACGATCCTGCCCACTTAGGTATTTCTATATATGTTGGAGGGTTGTCAGGATTGGGTGAAGGTTTTTCAAAATCACAGAGTACATGATCTTTCGAAACGTTTGAAACCAATTTTTGCAATTCATTCTCTTTCTTTTCCAAGGCCCAACCTTTTATAACGTAAGTAGACTGGGTTTTTGCAAAATTCTTGGAGATTTCTTTTCTAATTCTTTCAAGTTTGATTTGTTCGCGGAGGGCCAATAGGTCATGTAACTGCTCCTCGGCAGAAACATGTAAATTCGAAATGATTTGTTTTTTTTCCTCTTCAATGTTCCTTTTTTCCTTTTTCAGTGATTTTAAAGCTTTTTCTGGTGAACCCGTCAAATCTCCTAGATCAAATTCTGTTATTTTTTCTCTGCAGATCTTTTCAATTTTATCTTCTTCTGAAATGTGCGCAGCTATGAGAACACTCCATTTAATTTGTTTGCCTTTTCCAAACTGTTTGGAGTAAATGGTTGTCTTATCCAGTTTATTTATCTCAGTTTTTAATGCTGAGAGATCAGATGTTTTGCCGGCTTTAACAATGACATAATCTGACGTACCAATGTCTGAGACATCCATATCGAAATCTTTTAGATAGATTAGTGACTCGATATCAGTTGATATATGCTCAATTTTCTCGTCAATTTCCTGTATCCCTTCCTCGTTATCAAGTATCTTTTTTTCTATATCTCCAAGCGTTCCTTCAACGTGAGAATAAATTTCGTCTAAAGAACAATCTTCAACCGTTTTTATTTCCGGCAATTTGGGATGAAGCATAGCTTTTATACCGCTGGGTTTGGGCATAATGCCTTTTAAAATATCTATTAATCGAGTTAATCTCAATTCATAATTTGCGCATAATCCAGCATCAGGATGCATTGATGCTTTTTCGGTATCTTTTAATATTTTCGGCTCATATTTTGCAATGTCAATTATCTCCATTAAGCCTGCTTCATGGAGCTTTTTTATAACATCTTCTATGTAGTTCTGATGGACAACCAGCGAAACCTTTTTCATTGGAGCCGGAAATAATATGGTTATTCCCCCTTTTCGATCCCCGTTATAATTAGGTCTACGGCTCTTGAAATGTTTTTATCTGATGCGTCTTTTACTTTAGAAATCTCTTTTTTACCAGCATCTTTAATTTTCTCTATCTCTTTTTTTGCCGTCTCTTCTGCTTTTTTATGAAGTCTTTCAATTTCTTTCTTAGCAACTTTTAAGATTTTTTCTCTTTCCCTTTCTCCTTCCTTTTCTGCATCATTGATAAGTTTTTCAGCATCCCTTTTAGCGTTTTCTATGGCTTGGTTTGCCGTCTCTTCTGCCTTTTTAATGGTTTTGATGCCTTCCGATGTCATTTATCACCTGTATTAAAAAGATGTTTATTAGGGTTTTTGCTAGTTCACATGCCCCAGAAATTCTCAGTTTTGCGCTTTACTTCAAAAATTTTATTTAGTACATCTTTTTCGTCGATGTTTAAAACATCCATTTCTCGAAGTTTTTTCGCGTCGCTTTCTGGTATATCAGTATAAAGAATATCCCCTCCTTTGATTTGCCTTCCAACGGTCACGCCATCAATTGATATTGCAACTTCTTCTCCTTGAACTGCTTCATCTACCGATCTGTTTTCTGACTGGATGCCCTTTATTCTTCCGATCGAACGCCCGTCATCTTTCATCAGTTTCATTTCGTTTTTAACCCTTCCTGCCATTACTCTCACACCAACAATTGCGGGATGGCTTACCCTAAAAATATATTCTGGTAAAATTTTTATCATGCCAGGATGGATATAATCCTTTCTTCTTTCTCTTTCAAGTTCTGCTTTTTTCCTTTCAATCCATTCACCATAATTTTCCATTATTGTATAAATTACATCTTCATTGAATACCGTGATGTCTGTTTTTGTTAACTCTTCTTTTGCTTCAGGTAGCAATTTTACATTAAATGCAAAAATAAGCTTGTTGAGCGGATCAAGTGTAGCATCAGCTTCTACAATATCTCTTTTTGAAATATTTCCAATCTCTGCTTTTCTTATCTCTATGTCTCTCTCTCTAGATTCCTTGATTAGCGCCTCCAGTGATCCTATTGTATCGGCTTTAATGATTATCCCTTGTTCGTCTAACTCTATGTCTATCTTTGTTTGACTCTTTATTTCATCAATGATTTCTTCAAGATTATCTTGTACCACCCGTAGAGGCGCACCCGGGATAACGTTTTCTAAACCTGGTGAGGAGATTTTTATTCCACTTGCAGCATGCACCTCTTTTACGTTATCAAAGCGCTCCCTTGGATCACGCATTTCATCAAGCGGTTTGGGTTTAAGAAGGGCCTTTATGCTTGTTACGATGGGCTCACCTTTTGTACCGATTACAATTTTATCATCGTTTTTTATTGTTCCACTGTAAATGATAGTATCGATTGTTGTGCCAAGGCCAACTTCTTCTTTTACTTCTAGAATGCTTCCTTTTGCAGGGCCCCTCTCCGTATGAAGTTTATCCTCTAAAAACCGCTGCGCAAGGCCGACAATAGTCATTAATAGTTCTGGTACTCCTTCTCCAGTCTTTGAGGAGATTGGCACAATGGCTGCTGTTTTTCTAAAATCTTTTATTTTAAAATAAAGATCTGCTTGTATATCATTTTCAAAAAGTTCCCCTATCATTTCGTAGATGTTTTCTTCAAGCATATTTTTTGCAATTGGGCGTTGTTTTTCTATTCGAATTTTGGCTATGTCGTTGATTTTTTTCCATCCTATAATTTTATCGATTTTATTTGCAGCGATGATAAAGGGTGTTTTATATTGTTTTAAAATGTTGATTGATTCGTATGTCTGAGGCTTAAAACCCTCGGTTATGTCAACTATTAATACTGCCAAATCAGCAAGAGATCCTCCTCTTGCCCGTAGTGTTGTGAATGCATGATGTCCTGGAGTATCTATAAATAGCAATCCCGGAAGACTAAATTTTTTTCCCTTAAGTAAATCACCACACACCTTGTATATTGCATCAATTGGGATTTCAGTTGCACCGATATGCTGGGTAATTGCTCCTGATTCTCTTGATGCGACGCTGCTTCCTCTAATATAATCTAAAAGTGTGGTTTTTCCATGATCCACGTGACCTAGTACACTGACTATAGGCTGTCTGACATATTTTGATGGTACATTCATAGTAGTCACCCTGGCGCTGTTAATATAGTTCCCTTTTTAATCTTTGTTGGTTGCAAATTATGGGATCATTGTAAATGATGGATACTATCTATTATACTATGGATGTATTGTTGCCTTGTTGGGTAGTTTAGTGATTAAATTTGTAAATGTTATTTTCCCGCCTGCAGAACACAATATAGCCTAGCTTGCTTTTCTGTTCGGCATAGTCAACATTTTTTGTTATAATGGTGCTGTTAATTCCTTGGATTCTATATGTCCATGCTATCATTTTCGTATCCTCCAATTTAAAGATGTGCAGAACATCTCTAGTTTATATTTGTAAAAGGAGGATGATTGAAAGTATTCAATTGATCAGTATCAAATTAGAATGCCAATCTTGTTGAAAGGAAAATCATTGTCACATATTTTTTATGTTGTTGGTTTATATTTTAACTCTTTTTTTGTTCAATGAGTTTTTTGTAAAAAGAAACTAAATCATTATCTTGTCGCTTCCAATTCATTGGTCTTCTGGCCTGCAAATCTCCATGTGAGTGAAATTCCCACATTGACTTTTCTTGGCTCATGCCTATTTCTGTTCCATAGTAGATTATTGCTGGTTGATCTACTGAGAATTGTATCTCTGCTGCTTGTTTGAGTTTTTCTTTATCGTTTTTGCATTCAAATAGGAATCTGTTAATATCGTGATTGTCTAAAAATGTAGATAAAAAGTAATTATCTGGATATTTTTTATAATGAAGTTTAATTTTCCTATACAATTTTTGCTTTGCCCAATCTGAAGCATCCCACGCGATATGCGCCTTAATCATTTCTTGAAACTTAAAATCTAGTACTCCGTCAAGTTCTCCAACATACTCTTTCAAAAGACTGTCAGAAGATGCTCCAAAAAGCCATTTTAAAAGCTTCCACTTAATATTTATTGTTTTGAGTTCGCTAAATTTAATCCCCAACATCCAGACTTCTCCTATTAAAACAACTTGCGGGTACTCCCTTTTTATTTCATAATTGAATTGCTTCCAAAAATCATGCGAGGGTCCTATAACATGGTCAAGTCTGTAACCATCCAATCCGTAACTGAGCCAATATTTCGCGGCATTTATTATGTGTTCTCTTGCCGGAGGGTAATTAAGATTTATTTTTGGCAGGTCGTTTATGCTTAGGAAGCATAGATAGTCACTGGGCCAGTTGGTGAAGTAGAACCATTTTTTATATCCACTGTTTTTGTTATTTTGCGCGTCTTTAAAGAACGGATGGTTTTTTGAGCAGTGGTTTGGTACAAAGTCTGCAATGATGTGCATGTTATTCTCGTGAATTGTTTTTATGAGTTTTTTTAAAT
>Ga0208771_1000650_pt1 | contig 20589 bp, 25 predicted proteins | sample AntAceMetag02UKX_FD_184775 | JGI IMG/M metagenome (GOLD analysis project Ga0208771, IMG submission 184775) | Saline lake microbial communities from Ace Lake, Antarctica - Antarctic Ace Lake Metagenome 02UKX (SPAdes) (version 2) | ecosystem: Environmental > Aquatic > Non-marine Saline and...
ACTGATGGTTGCACGCAGATAATCCAAGGCAAAAGCAAAATGTCTCTCAAGTTCAGGGCGATGAAGCTTCAACGTGAAGACTTGAGACGGTTCGAGTTGAGAGTCGGAACGATTGAGCCGCAAAGGGTGAAAAAAAGAACTTGTTATATTTTCGGAAATAAATCATGAAAAATAATCTAAACATAACGAACGAATGCAACATGAAGTTGATGGCACGTTATCCAGACAATCACTTTGAGCTGGCAATTGTTGACCCACCGTATGGGATAGGTGAGGACGGAAAAAAAAACCACTCAAGATCAAAAAAAGCTAAATCAAAAGAATATAAAGCTAAAAACTGGGATAAATCCGCACCAAATAAAGAATATTTTTTAGAGTTAAAAAGAGTTTCAAAGAATCAAATAATTTGGGGTTCTAATCATTTTATTGAAAACATACCAAGCGCAAATAGCAGTTGTTGGATTGTTTGGGATAAAGTTAATGGAAAAACTGATTTTGCAGATTGCGAAATGGCTTATGCTAGTTTTAAAACAGCGGTCAGAAAGTTTACCTTTACTTGGCACGGAATGATCCAAGGGGATATGAAAAACAAAGAAGAAAGAATCCACCCAACGCAAAAACCAGTAAAACTTTATGAGTGGCTTTTGATGAATTACGCAAAAAAAGGCGACAAAATACTTGATACTCACCTAGGATCTGGATCAATTGCCCTTGCATGCCACAACCTAGGCTTCAATTTAACTGCGTGCGAGTTAGACAAAGATTATTTCGATGCGTCGCTTAAACGGATCAAAAAACATACGGATCAGCTTACTATTTTTTAAAAAAAAATCATGATAATACCAAAGATTAGCTACTTTTTAAAATTGTTTATCATATACATAATAATTGGTTATTCGCTGGAGTTTTTTCTGCTTGTGTATGACAAAGATTTATATGATTACAAAAGAAACTTTGTTTATACGCTAGGTTATTGTGCAGGGTCTAGCGTAAAAAATTTAATTAATAAATAAAAACACGAACAAAATGCAATTAATTGAAGTAATCAACGATTTTACAAAGATTCAAACAGCGATTGACGCTGATAAATACACAGATACACCGTTTGCGTTAGCTCGTAAATATGCAAAAATCAATTCACTTGGTTATCCAATGATGAAGATGCAAGACTTAGCCAAAGTTACGCACAAAATAAAAGTAGAAAACGATATTAATTGGGAAAATAATTCCAACAAATATGAGATATCGGAACAAGGAAAAACAAGAAATATACATGTCTGGGATATGCTTCGTAAAGTTGAACCAATAAGAGAGAATTACTACGAATCCAATATGAATCCAGACGCTGCAAGTTATATATTACCCGGATCAGAAAGGTATTTAGCTTTTTATAACGGAAGACTTGCAAGGACTCCTGCTATGGAAATGACATTTAATGCTCAACGTTGGTATTTAAAGCTAACCGACGTAAAAAAGTACAAAAAAATACCGCCTCCATTCGTCGCAGAAGCCGCAACAAAAGCAGCTGACAAGTTTGACAAAATGTTTGTCGTAGAACCAGATAAACAAGAATACACTCATGATGGGTTCTCTCTTATCGACGATCCGTTATTGATTGGGGTTCTGAATGAGTCGCCAGATACTTTTTTCTTAATCTCTGGCTGGCTAGAAGACTTCAGTATCGAAGACTTCCACAAACAATCTACTCAATTAAAAGAACTTTACTCTTGATTAATCTACCGATACCAAGTAGAATGTAGTTGTATCGGTAAAGCCTGTGGTAGGGCTAGAGTATATAAGTATAAGACCTTTCTGTAGGGTTGAGTGATTAAATACTACCACGTATCTTTTTGCTCGTCACTCAGCACTACAGAGGGGTTTTTTTAATAAAAGAAATATGTCAGCAAAGGAAATAAACGGTTATGAGTTATCACGCAAGTTCTGGGACTTCTCATTTGATAATCCAGAAAAAGTAAAACCTGCACATGGTGCGGTGTATTTTTTTGCTATTGAACACAATAATCGCTTGGGATGGAGAGAGAAATTCGGATTTCCTACAGAAATGGCAATGAGTGCAGTCGGAATAAAGAACTGGAGAACCTACTCAGGAGTTCTGAATGACTTAGAAAAATGGGGATTCATAGAGTTTCTTGAGCGATCTAAAAATCAGTATTCAGCGAATATTATATCACTTTTTGCCTATGTAAAAAATACCAAAGCAACTACAAAAGCACTAGACAAAGCAATGCAGAAGCACATACAAAAGCAAGGTACAAAGCAAGTCCGTAGCACTGTAGTCATAGATAAACATATAAACCTAAGAACAATAGAACCTATAACCACTAACAAGGGTGACAGTGATTTCGAAAAGTTCTGGGAATTGTACGAAAAAAAAACTGATAGAAGTAAATGCGAAAAGAAGTGGGACAAGATCAAGCGAGAAGATAAAGAAAAGATTTTCGATTCTATCGGTGAATATGTAAAAAGCACTCCAGAGTCTCAGTACCGAAAAAATCCGCTTACTTGGCTAAACGGTGAATGTTGGAACGATGAGATAGTACAAGCAAAGATTCAAAAAACTTTACCTACTGGATTTTATTAAAATGAAACACAACCCTATCGATATATTCGGAGACGGTTTAGTTCCCTTGCTAAAAGATATGATCAAAGGATCAATATCAGCTAGAAAAGAAATTAAAAAAGATGTTGAGAATAAAAAAAAGCTGTATAATCGTTCTTCAACCGCTCAAGACTTTTATTTCAGATACTGGATTAGATATTTTAGATTTGATTATGAAGCGTACTGGAACGATCAAGCACTTACGAACATGGCGAAGTGGTACGATCAGATTGAGAAGTTAACGGACAAGACAGACGCAGACCGAAAAATAGAAAACGCTAAAGATAAACGAATTGAGTCGGTTATGCGAGAGTATTTCCCTAGTGGTAATTTCAACCGATTAATTTGTTGCCCGCTACACAAAGATAAAACACCAAGCTTGAAAGTTTATCCGAATACTAATAGCTGGCACTGCTTTGGCTGCCAAGAGGGTGGTGACCCGATTCACTTTATAATGAAACTGCACAACCTAGACTTCATGGGCGCAGTTGACCACATACAATATTATTAATTACTGAAACAATGGATTTACTTGACCAAGTCGTACAGGACATCGAAAAAAAAGAAAATATGAAAGATCAGTTTTATTCTGGGAAAGAATGCGTGAGTTATGTACTCGACGAAATCCAGAAAAACGATCGAGACAAAATAATAAAATATCCGTACTCAATGATGAACAAAGCGTTCGAGGGTATATTTCCGACCACGTTTTGCGTCGTTGGTGCAGATACTGGACTTGGTAAATCAGAACTACTGGGACACATTGCTTACAGCGCAGCAGAGCAAGGCAAAAAAGTTGTTTACTTTGATTTTGAAAACGATGACGGTGATTTTATCATGCGACAAATAGTCAAAAAAACTTCAAAAATGATGAACAAAGAAATCAGCGTGGCTCGACTTAGAACTATGGTTGAATCAGATGAGATACTGGTTAATAACGTCATGGAAGCAGCCGAAAAAATAGCAGAAACAACCAAGGATATGCGTATTTTTAAAAATAAAGACATACCAACGATTGAACAATTCATCGAGATATTAGACACGATTGAAGACGTTGACTTGGTTATAGTGGATCACTTACATTATTTTAATTTTGACTCAGCCAAGGAATCACACGCTGTCCAGATTTCCTTGATTATGCGAGAGTTACGAAAAATGACAAAGAAGCGAATACCAATCTTTGTTGCGAGTCACTTAAAACAAAGACACGGAAACAAATTACCAACAAATTACGATTTATTTGGAAGTTCAAACATCGCAAAAGAAGCAAAAAACGTAATACTCATGAGCCGCAATGAGTCTGGGCAAACAGATTTCCAGATAACTAAAAACCGAGACGGAAAACTTTTAGGACATTTTACCGCCACGTACAACAAAGTCCTTTGTGAATTACAATTTAATGAAACTTTTTAAATGGCACTCGAACAAATAGGCGACATCATGGCAAGAATGGAGATTCTAGGGGAGTACAGAGAGTTTAAACGTAAGAATGGTATAAGTACCGCACAAGAAGAATTAACTAACCTTAAAACGACTAAAAATGACTAAAGAATCCGATTTCTGGAAAATATTAGTAGATAGCGAAGGGTATGTTATTGGGTTCAAGGAGGATTTTAAAGTGGTCAGATTTGACCACTTTAAAAAAGCCACTCAATCCGAGTGACTTTATGTGATTATTTTTTCAGACTTTCTAGTAATTGTAGAAAGTCTGGAAGCTCAGAGAAGTCGAGCTTTAGGTCTCTGAGTCTATTGGTTACTGTGTTGCGATGGACTCCGAGGTATTTTGCGAGTTCGTTTTTTTTGATTTTAATCATTCGTTTTGTTTAAAATTAAATAGCAAATATCATTGGAGAATCTTTTTTTAACGAATTATGACTGCCTTTAACTCTTTGTATTAAACAAAAACTTTTGTCTCGAATAAAAAATTCCTTGTTGTTTCCAAATTTTTTTCTTAAAATTTTTCTAACATCTGTTTCGGTAATTGTTTTATTTCTGATTTCGATTGCAAAATCACCAAGATACTTTCCAAAAGATAGTAGCGCCTTTGTCTCGTTTATTTTATTACCAAAACTTAGCCAGCTTTTAAAAGCTAATAATTGTTTTTTGTTGAATGTTTTTTGTTCTTTCATTGGGTTTGTTTAAAAAGTAGTAAATCAATCTTACTCGAAATAAATAACCGTGTCAACTGTTTTTGTGCAAATAATCCATAATATGCACAAACCTAGCACAAAAAGTCTGAACCTAGCACTTTTATTCACTTGTTCGGTAATTACGAATAACTCATATTGGTTATTAGTTGACGCTCAAGAATCAATCATTGATTATTACAACGATGAAAAAATCAAAACAAAAAACGAAATCAATTAACATGCAGGCTGATGACCAAATAACGGTCGGGACTCATTTTTTTTGGTTTCCAGAATTTGGCAACATCGAAGCCACAACGCTACAAGAAGCAAACGAAATCATAAAATCTAAAAAACAATAATATGGCTCACATTAAACGTAGAACGGTAGTCGGAATCGGTCGTGAAGCTTCGGCTTTTCAGACAAAATCAGATCAGATTGTGGGTATGGGGTTGCAAAACCTTACTATTGATCTACAAAAAAACGTAATTACCAACGAACAAGCCTACGGTCGAATTGAAGACGTAAGAGATTCGCGGATCGCTAGTCAAATGGTACAAATTACAATCGAAGGTATTACTCAAGTTGATACTATCGGTCAGTTGGTTTACGCAGCTATGGGTACATTGTCCACAGCGGCTAATACTCCAGAAACTGATGTCAATACTCACACTTTTACGGTTGCAAACACAAACCAACACCCTAGTTATTCAATCGCTTTCGAAGATCCAGTTCAAGATCAAGTTTGTGTTGGTTGTCGTCTTGAATCCCTTACTACTACAATTGTGGCTGGTGAATGGGTAACATACTCAGCTACATTCATGGGAAGTATGCCAATAGATGCTACTGAGTCTCTGTCTTTCACAGATAAGCAACAATTCAGCGCAGAACAAGCAACGGTTCGACTTGCAGCGGTTGACGGTTCTTTTGCTGGTGCTGGGATTGATCTTTCGACTTTGACTTTGAACGTCACAAAAAATACCGAAGTTCATTATGCTTTTGGTTCAGTCGCACCAAAAAACGTAATTAACAAACAGTTCAACGTAACTGGAGACTTTTCAATTCTTAATGAAAATGAAACCTATTACGATTTATTCCTTGCACATACACCAAAAGCGCTAGAAGTTGCTTTGAGTGGTGCTAATATTGGTGCAACTGGGACACCGGGTAGCCTTAAAATCAAACTTGAACAAGTAGTGTTCAATACTTGGAACAACAACGCTGGTAACGACGAAAAAGTCATGGAAAACATTGAGTTCCGAGCCGAATACAATGAAAGTGAATCAGACGCAAATGGTGGAATGATGAGCGCAGTCCTTATCAATGCTTCTGCTAACTCTACCTACTAAGTATTAGATTCATCGTTTATTTTATAGATTTTTTAAACCGCTTTCGAGCGGTTTTTTTTATAAAAACACAGAATCACCATTGCTGTCTTTGTAGTGATATTTCGTTTTTTTACCATTCCATGGGTTTATTTCTTCTTTTTTATCTGGGTTAACGTCTTTTAATAATTCTTTTAATTTTTTATTGAATTGTTGTAATTTCATAAGTCTATTGTAATTGTTTTTTTAGAATGCTTTACTTTTTATTCTAAATAATCAAAGATAAAGAAAATTATTAATCAATAAATAAAATGAAAGAACAAAAAGAAGTAACTCCGACGTATAGCACATTGTTTTGGCTAGCCTGTATTTTTCCGTGTTTCATCGTGGGAAGTATATTCGGTGGGGTCGTATTGGGGGGATTAGCCGCTTCGGCTTGTTTATTATTCTTCGTTTTATCTTTAATGGGTATATTTATTCCTAAATAAAAAAAATCATGATTACAAAAACAGAAAACGGATCAGAAATTGAGTTTGTAGAGAACTACACACGCAAGCAAGACAAAGAGATTTTCAGTAGTTTATTTTTTGGTGTGAAATCAACCGCAAAGGGTGAGATTGACCAAGTAAGCGTTGTGACCAACGTATCAAAACAGTCTGATTTAATTGTTTTACACGGAGTAAAAACTTTTAAGGGTAAGGATATGACAACGGAAGTTCTGGACAACATGACAAAATCAGATTTTGCGTTTGCCGAAAAAAAATGTCGTGAAATTTATGACACAATTCAGAAAAAAAAAGATTAACCACAAAAGAAAAACAAACAATTATTTTTAAATTGAAAAATCCGAAAATAATTCCTAAAAACAAATTACCCGATGAAGCCAATGACCTTGAGCTTTGTCGGGTTTTTAAGTGTACACCGAATGAGCTAGACGCTCAAGACGCAGTGCGTATTATTAAGATGACGCAGATACTTAATCTTGAAGCTCAACATGGCTGATCAATCAATCAAAATCGCTATTGAAGCGGTCAACCGTGCTTCTGGAGTATTAAACGGAGCAAAAAAAGATTTTAGAGATTTTTCAAAATCTGCTCAATCTCAATTAGATAAAGTTGGAAAAACTTTTGATGAAGTTGGAAAACAAATGAAATCAGCAGGTCAAAAAATGACCCTTGGTTTGACTTTGCCGATTGTAGCAGCAGGGACAGCAGCGGTAAACGTTGCAAATACATTTGAGACCTCTATGAACAAAGTTTCGGCTATTACAGACACGACAGGTTCGGACTTATTAAGACTAAGAGATTCAGCAGAGGAAATGGGAAGAACAACGGTTTTTTCGGCGAATCAGTCAGCCGATGCAATGACATTTTTGGGTATGGCTGGCTTTAACACGGAGCAAATACTTTCTTCTATTGCCCCAACACTGGAATTGGCGGCAGCTTCGGGAATAGAGCTAGCTGAGGCGGCAGACATAACCTCAAATATATTATCTCAGTTCGGAATGAGCGCAGAGGATTCTTCTAAAATGGTTGACATACTGGCAAAAACAGTAAGCACCTCTAATACAAATATGTCACAATTAAGCGAAGCGATGAAATACATCGGACCCACCGCAAATGCTTTCAAGATAACCATAGAAGAGACAGCGGCAGTAGTTGGTATTTTAGGTAATAATGGCTTACAAGGTTCTATTGGAACAAGGGCGCTTTCATCTGCAATGACTCGATTAGCCAAGCCTTCGAATCAAATGAGTAATAAAATAAAAGAGCTTGGTCTTGAGTTTTTTAATCTTAATGGTGAATTTGTTGGAATATCTGGAACTATTAAAACATTAGAAAAAGGATTTGTGGGTCTTAATGACGAACAAAAACAAAACGCAATAGCAACTATATTTGGATTAGAAGCAGTACAAGAAATGAATATTTTACTTGCGGCTGGCTCTGATGAGTTAATTAATTACACAAAAGAGCTTGCTACCTCGGAGGGAACTGCAAAAAGAATGGCAGACACTCAAATGCAAGGATTGCCGGGCGCTTTTCTTTTGATGAAATCAGCAACCGAGGGAGTAGCAATAACTATTGGTGAAATACTAACTCCCATTATTATCTCACTGTCAAAACATGTTATTAACATGACACAAAGATTTCAAGATCTAAGTCCATCATTTCAAAAAACAATTATAGTTGTTGCAGCAGTAGTAGCAGCTTTAGGACCTTTGTTAATGATTTTTGGATCAATTGCAACTGGAATCAGTGCATTAATACCAGTATTTGTTTTTCTTGGTGGGGTGATTGCTGCTATTGGTGGACCTATTACAATTGCCATTGCAGCGGCTTCAGCGTTATTCATAGCGTATCAAACAAACTTTTTAGGTATTAGGGATATAATACAGAGTGCTTTTGGTTCGGTTACTGAGTTTATCGGGGCGAATGTAGATAGACAACTTGAGATGACCAAAAACGGATTGTCTTTTATTTTAGATTTATATTCGGCTATCACGTCAGACATCGTGCAAAACGTGATTGTTTTATTTAATAAGATGCTGGGTATAGTTAGAATTGGACTTAATTCGTTTACTGGGTTATTCCAAGAAGCTTTAAATTATTTAGGCAACTTAGACTGGGGCAGTGTAGCGTTTCAGATAGCCGACGGATTGGTCGGTGGGCTTGGTTCAGTAATGCAAAGAGTAGGAAAAGCAGGCGAAAGACTTGGTGACGCATTAAAAAAAGCAATTACTGGTGGTGGTATTTCTGGGTTTGATGTATCGGATCTACTATTTAACAAAAAAGCGGACGGTACAAGTGAAAGTTTTACCGCTTCGATCGAAAAATCTTTAAAATCTTATTCTGACGAAGCAAAAAAAATCTCACAAAGAGAAACTTTCGGGTTCGATGCGACTCGTGCATTACTCGGTGGATCAGCTCAAGGGGAAAACAATCCAGGACAAATCGGGGGTGCAGCCGAAGTATCTAAAGTTATCCAAGAAGCCAACCAAATAGCTAATGATGCTATCAATAGAACTATTGAAGAACGAGTTGATCTTGGCGACGACGAACAAAAAGAATACAAAAAAACAAAACAAGTTCATAATGACACGTCTGAATCAATCAAGAGTACTCATCATGATATGTCTATGGCGATGATACAAGGTAACGCAAATATCTTGGAAAATGTACAAACAACCGTTGACCAAATGAAAGTAAAGTATCAAGAATTAAGAAGCATTTTGAATAGTATTAGGTCAATAACCGCACCTAAAGAGGGTAAAGATAGACGATCAGACCCTCAAATATTTGCTCAGTCTGGCGCATCTAGTCCTATTTCTGGTGACGTGTTTGGCTTGAGTCAAGCATCTAGTAACGCACGACCTGAGGGGTTCGGTGGGCTTGCACCCGGTACAACGTCGACAGAAAATCCAATAAATATAAATATCTCAAGGGTAGACAGCCCTAGACGTGTCAAAGACATAGAACAATCTGTGGCAAGGGTATTACAACGTGGTAGACTAAATTCATCATAAATATGTATAACACACAAATCTATAATCTCGGCTTATACAACGGAACTTTTGGAGCAAATGCTCCGTTGATTAGCAATGACAAAATAAGTTTTAACGGATTTAGTTTGTCCAATGGTTCGACTATCGTTGCAAGTAGTATTTTTGTCGAAGAAATGGCACGAGATTTCATCTATTCGCAAATTCCTAGAGGGAACGGTCGATTATACCAAAACAGCTTTTACCGAAATAAACAGATAAATATTGTTGGAAACATTACAACCGCAACGACTGACGAACTAGAAGCTTTGATCTTTGAGTTCAAAAAACAGATATACGCACCGCAAGGTTATCTGGATTATATTCAGAGCGACGGTACAAGAGTTCGATACATTGCGACACTCAGCAATGATGACCCAGTACAGCGTGGGCTACATTGGCACTTGACGACAACACCGTTCAGATTAACTTTTGACTGTACGACACCGTTCGGACAGGAAACCGTACCAAAAAGTGAAAGTGCGTTGTCGAGTGATTTAATTTTCACCGCTTCACTGAATAACGACGGAAACGCAGAAGCAAAAAGCGACGTAATAATGATTGTAAACGCTGCTAGTAGCGTTTCAGTGATTAACTTTAATAATACCACCTCAAAAACTCAAATACAGCTCAATGAGACTATAAGCGCTGGGGATATTGTGGTTTTTTCCGCAAAAAACAACAACGTCACAATCAACGGAGTCGAAAAAGATTTTAGCGGTACTTTTATCACCGCTAACGTCGGGTCGAATAACTACACTTTGACCGTCACTGGTAGTAGTGTAGAATATGAACTGACTATTAATACACCAATTAATTATATCTAAATGAGCTATCTAGTGCCAAAAGTCAAAGACAACGCAGTTTCTACCTTAGCGGCAAACGTGCTAACAAGTTCAACGAATATTTTACTCGTTACCGACGGAGGTGATAATTTTCCGCAACCAATCACCGCGGCAGCGACCAGCGCTGGGAGTTCAACTACATTAAATAGCACAGGAATCAGTGCGGCTGGTGTCGTAGTTGGTGACATCGTTGTAAATCTTACGGATTCAACACCAGCAACCGATACATGGAGTGCAGGGGTTGTCAAAACAGTTACAACCAACGCAGTGACGACTACACCGCTCAAAGGTGGGACAGATAACACTTGGTCAGACACAGACGTATTCGTTGTCAATCCTTTTGTTATCAATCTAACAAAAAGAACTGGTGCGGTTATCACTGGCGCAGTTACTCAGTATGAAAAAGTTTTAATCACAAGTAAGACAAACGACACTATAGGAATGCCGGGTGTTTCTGGGTATCGTGGTTTTGATGGAACAACTATAGCAGCGTTTGACACAGCGGATTTTGTCACTATCGAAGTGGATCAAAGTTTTAATGATGGGATAAAAAACTTAGTGACAAGTATTGTGTCAAATCCAAATTCTATGGGGTTGGTTAATTCTTTAGATGACCAAGCAATATTTGGAGTCAAGACCTTTGCCGATGATTCAGCAAGATCGACGACAAATGCAGCGCCAAGTGACGAAAAAAGTTTTACTAATAAAAAGTACGTTGATGGTCAGTCTTCGGGAAATTCTTTTGTTAACATAAAGTTTCCGACAGGTGTTAGTTTAGGCGACGTAATTTCAGCTGCTAGAATGTTCACCGCTGCTGAGTTCAGCGCAAAAATTTCAATACAGACATTCGGGACAGCTAGTGGTATTAATAAATGGGCAATGCCTTTTGTTGCTGGCGGTGGAGCTATAAGCGATATTTTTCTAAATATTTACAAAGTAGGCACCCCAGTGGGGGACGTAGTAATAAGGGTTGAAACTGATGACGGAAGCGGTCGACCTAGTGGGACGTTGGTGAATGGCAATGCTACGTCTTCAACTGCTTCGTCAGGTATTTCCACGAGTACTACAGCACTCTTAAATCCTAGTTTTGCTGGGTCTTTTACACCGACCACTGGTCAGCAGTTGCATTTTGTTCTAAGTACGACAAATTCTAGCAATAGTGACTATTACATATTTAAGTATCAATATGCGGTTGTTAATACTATTAATCCTGCGTTTTCTAATACTTTTTCTAGATCAAGAGAGTTTAGATCGGGAAGTTGGACTTTTCCGACAGTAGAAAGGCTTTCTATATTTTACAATAATGAAGCAAACGCAGTTGCTAATCCAGTTGTTTACAATTTTAATGACACAGTCACGAAAAACAAAGTGTATGATCCGTCTGGTTTCGTTGGGTTTGCGGCTGAAACGGTTGCAGCTGGTGCGTATGGATCGCTGCTTTATGACGGTATTGATAGCAACCAAACAGGATTGACTAAGGGGGTTGGAATCTACGCAGGTAGTGAGCAATTAAATATTTCGTCAACGTCAGTGAAAATAATAAACTCGGGGTTTGCGGCAGCTATGGGCGAACTTGATTTTGAAGCTTAATGAAAACATACAAAATAGCGGTCTACGATAGAAACAGAAACTTGCTAAAGTCTGATGTGTCTAGCGTGGTGACTTCTGATATTGCTTTTAATTCCGTGATCAATGGGGGGCAAGGCGAGCTTGAACTTATGATTAATATGACATGGGATCAAGCCGAAACTTGGACTGATCCGTTCAACTTTATTCAAGTATCGGTTATTAGTGAGTTTTATCCGCTTGGACTGGTTTTGTATACTGGGTGGATCAGCCAAAGAACACCAATGTTAGCTGAATCAGATTCTCAAATAGCTTTAGTTTGTCTTGGTCTAGTTTCTTTGTTATCGTTTCCGTTGTATAAAAACGGAGCAAGTTTTGACGTAACTCATACCAACGAAGACCCAGCGGACATTATTAAAAGCGTTGTTGATTATTTCCAAGGGACGTATCCACCAACTAGCGGCTCGGAGTGGATTAGATATACAGGGTCAACAATTAATGACTTTGGGACTGATATTAGTTATGTTTTTGAGAAAGAGACATGTACTCAGTCAGTTAAAAAATCAACTGAGTTCGCTAGCGGTTTTACTTGGTTCGTAGACCAAAACGGATTGATGTATTTTAAAAATAAGCCGAGCAGTGCAGATCATGTTTTTACTATCTCCAAACATGTACAGGAATTACAACCTCCAGAAGATATTGAGGGGATTATAAACAGCGTAACGGTAGAATACACAACCGGAACGGTTAACGTGCAGGACTCAGCAAGTATATCAGCGTATGGACTCAGAGATCAGTATCTCAAGGATCTAGACATAACTGATTCAACTACCGCAACCGCTAAGGCTGCTAAAGTGGTGACAGAAAATAAGAATCCAAAGATACAAGCAAAAGTAGTTCTAAATTCTAATTATAATTTTGAATCAATCCGAGTTGGTCAAACGTGCAGATTCTTAGATTATACGATCGGTTCAACCGTATTGACTAACAATATGCAAATTGTAGGGGTGTCTTATTCGCCAGAATTTTGCGAAATAGAACTAGATGGTTTACAGTACAGTTTGGAAGCTGAACTAACCAAACAAATCAATGGCGCACTTTGATGTTATCAAACATAATCCGATTAGATCTATTGCAATATCAGATCAAGAAAGAAAAGTGAGGAAAGCCAATCCAGAGTTGGCAAAGGTTAAACATCGAATACTAACGAACCGTGGAGAAGTAATAACGGACAAAGGTCGGTTTAAATATTACGGTTTCAAATTTTGTGGTGCGAAACCTTGGACAATAGACTATACTGGTCAAGGTTGGCAAAGAAGCAAGATCACACGAGATAAGATTTTTTAGCTTATTCATAATAAAAAAAAATGGTAAAAAAGAAAACAACACCGAAGAAAGTTGTTAAGGTCAAACTAGGCAGACCAACGGAATATACTTTTGAAAAAGCAAAAAATATTTGTGCTTGGATAGCAGATGGTAAATCATTGGCTGAATATTGCAGACAGCCAGATACACCAACAAAACAAACTGTTTATTATTGGTTGCAAGATCACAAACAATTTTTAGACCTCTACACGTACGCAAGAGACGTTCAAGCGGATATTTTAGTAGATCAAATGCTAGAAATTGCAGATGACGGACAGAACGACTGGATAGAAAGAAGAGACGCAGAGGGTGCTATAATTGGTTGGAGAGAGAACGGTGAATCTGTTAATAGGTCAAGATTAAGGCTTGATGCTCGTAAATGGGTAGCGGCTAAAATGAAACCTAGAAAGTACGGAATTAATCAAATAGATGTCACAAGTGGAGGAGAAACAATACGATCAATCGGTTTTGATGTTTTAACTAAGCCTAATGACGAAGAATAAAACTGACCTACGGTTTAAGGTAAACGAAATTTTCCGCTGGAATTACAACAGTGACAAAAAAGTTTGTTTAAATCGTGGTGGTACGAGTTCAGGCAAGACTTATTCAATCAATCATATTGCTTTGAATTGGTTACTAACTGGATCAGCTGGTCAAGCTGAGGTTTGGGGAGTTGATGAATCTGGGATTTTTACGGTAGCTCGTAAGTTCGGGACTTCTTTACGTGTTTCGGTTATGCGTGATTTTGAGACAATCGCTCTTCATTACGGACTATTGCACAAGATTAAAAGAAATAAGAACGAAAGGACTTATACGTTCGGGAAAAGAGTAGTTGAGTTTATCGGGGTTGATGACGTGACAAAGGTTGCCAAAGGGCCAAGAAGACAGCACTTATACATGAATGAATGCGACGAGTTTACTTTGCGTGACTTTGAACAACTTGCTTTGCGTACCAACAAAAGAATATTTATTGATTTTAATCCTGACGATGAAGACTGCTGGATGAATGTTGAAATAGAGAATAAGCGTTTTCATCTTAAAAAAGATGTAGATGTGTTTATTTCCACATATAAGCACAATTTAGCTTTTTTAAGCCAAAACACAGTTGAAGAAATTGAATACTTACAAGAATCTAACCCGATGGCTTGGGCGGTCTACGGACTTGGTCAGTATGGGCGAATCAAAGGACGTATTTTTGAGAACTTTGAGGTAATACCAGACATTCCAGATGGTGCTAAGTTCCACGGACGTGGCTTGGATTTTGGGTTTACTAACTCATACACTTCATTGGTTGATATTTGGCAATATAACAAGGGTGTTGTCTGGGATGAGCTTTTATATGAGCGTGGGTTGCTTAACCGTGATATTCATGCACGAATGGAACAACTGGAGCTTGAAAAGTATTCTTTAATTGTAGCTGATTCAGCAGAACCAAAAACAATCGAGGAGCTAACTAGGTTTGGTTGGTCAATAGTGCCGTGTTCAAAAGGAAAAGACAGTGTGCGTAGACGTATTGATGTTGCTCAAGGTATGAAGATTTATATTACCGCTAGAAGCCAGAACTTGATCCGTGAGATGAAGAAATTCAGATGGGCGGAAGACAGAAACGGTGTAAGTCTAAAACAACCAGTCAAAAAAGACGATCATGCCATTGATGCTGCTTTGTACGGAACGGATCACTTCATGGGCCTTCCCAATGTTGCAAAGAAATTTCAAAGTTCTAAATCTAATTCTGGTCTTGCTGGTATACGAAACAAACGATTTTGACACTCAAGCAAAAACCATACAAAATATTATTGAATAATCCAAAATCAATGCTCGAAAAATTAAAAGCAGTTATAAGAAAAGCATTAAGAACAAACGAAGTTGAGTTGGGAGCTTCTGGGACTGTGATACACAGCGGATACATTACCAATGATTATATTACCGAACTAACACACCCACAGTCGGTTGATGTGTACGATCAAATGCGAAAATCAGACGCAACGGTTCAAGCGGTTCTAAAGGTTAACAAGCTCCCGATTCTTGGTAGCGATTTTTATATTGATATTGAGGGCGATGACAAAAAAAGTATTGAAATACAAGAGTTCATTTCTGACGCTATGTTTAACAAGATCAAGTTCAAGACAAGTTTCTTACCGCAAGCTTTGTTGATGTTTGATTTCGGGTTCATGTGCTTTGAAAAAGTCTTTGCACTCGATGAAAACAATAAATATTATTACAAAACTTTAGCTCCGAGATTACCAGTTTCATTGGATAAATGGAAACAAACGGAGGGCGACGAAGAAGCTGGAATGTTTCAGTCTGGGTATAAAAACGACAGATATGTAAGCAGTCACTTAATACCATCGTGGAAACTGGTTCGGTTTGCTTTAAATCAGGAGGGCGATAACTACGAGGGAACAAGTTTGTTGCGTTCAGCGTATAAGTCTTGGTACTACAAAAGTAATTTAGAAAAGATTGGAGCAATAGCCGCAGAACGTGGATCAGCTGGTTTGCCTTTATTAGAACAAGAGAAAGGTGGTCGACCAATGGACGAAGCCGAAGCGGACAAAATGAACGAGATCATGGAAAGCGTAAGAGCGAACGCTTCGTCATACATAACTACACCTGCTGGCTATAAGTTTAGTTTTGCGACTCCAGGCGGTGCTTTTGATTTTCATCCTCAGCTACATTATCACGACAGACAGATTGCAGAGTCAGTTTTGGCACAGTTTATCAAGACAGGCGGTGAGGGTTCGAGCGGTGGGTACGCTCAAAACAAAATAGACATACAGTTGTTTCTTTTGTCGTTGACTCAGTACGCTAATTATATTTGCGGACGTATCGACGAATTAATGATTAAGGAGTTGGTTGATCTTAACTTTGATAATGTTGAGTTTTATCCAAAAATGAAGTTCAAGCCGATTGAGCTACGAGATATGACAACTTTTAGTGAATCACTAGAGAGATTAGTAAACAGCGGAACACTAACCGCAGACGTTGACGTTGAGAACTTAGTTCGTGGCGAAATGGGGTTACCAAACATTGAAGAAAAAGAAATAATCGCACCAAAACCAAATGATTCAAAGTTGTCTATTTCACTTGATAGCCAAAAAAAAAAGTTAGCAGTCAGTAAACAAGATACGTTTAGGGATTTAACGCTTGCGGAAGAAAAGCTTGATCTTGACGCTTACCGTAGCCAGTTCGAAAAAGGAGAAAAAGAAATATCTGATACGGTTGCGATAATGGGTGCGGCTCTTCTATCTGATATAATGAAACGATCAAAAGCGTATTATAACGGTGAGAAGTTTGGAAAATTGGACGATAAAGTAAAAGAAGTGATCAAGACAAATACAAAAAAACTATCTGAACAACAACTAGAGCAATACGAATTTGGGAAGACTCAAGCGGTTAACGAGATTGGTGTGTCTGGTCGTATCGCTACACCAAAAGAAGTGAAACAAGTTGCCAAAGACACAGCGGTACTTGAAGCGAATAAATTACAGCAAGATCTAGAAAGTTCGGCACAATTCACAGTCAACAGCGCAAAACAAAAAGGTGCAAAGGTTACTGAGTCAATGCAAGCGGTGAAGTCTGGTCTTGATGTTATTGTAGCACGTCAAGCAATGTTATTTGGAGGACTTCAAACGAGTTCAATGATCAACAAAGCAAAACGAGACGTTCACAATGAATACAAAAGTTTAATAAGTTTTGAGCAATATAGTGCGATCATTGATAGCCGAACGAGTGGTATTTGTAGGTCGCTTGATAATCGAGTTGATAAGGTCGGAAACTTGCCAGTGCCACCATTACACGGAAATTGTAGATCAACGCTTGTGAGCGTCATGAAAACTCAAGATCCGCAGCCAGAGTTTAATCCAGTACCTAAATCAGTAGAAGAAAAGATTTCGGTTGATCCGTTTAAAACAAAGGCAATCTGATGACATGGATAGATAAAAACAATAGGCTTAAAAAAGAGAACAAAACAAATGAGTAATTAAAAATATTAGTTAATTCGTCTACTGATTTCCTTTTTTTTAAAATACTTTCACTTTCATGGTTCTCTTTGGTTGAACTGTAATTTTCGTCCCATATTAATATGTCTTTTTCGTAGAGATTGATACATGCCTTGGTGTGTAAAAATAATAATAAGCAGCATAAGAGGCAGGACACTAAAGAATAGTCAATGAACACACTCCTTTGCATGTCTGTTATAAAAATAATTACGCAAAATATAAAAGATATTAACGAGCAAGTTGAAGATAAATTGAATAAATATACTTCTTCTTCGCTTAAGCCTTTTGTTAATTTTGACCGATGGTCATTGTAATGTTTCCACTCTATTTTCTGAATATCGGTTAGTTGTTTTTTCATTGCTTCGACGATATTAAAGGCGGTATCGGTTGTCAATAGTTACACCTTATTAAAATATTTAATTATTGACGCTCAAAACATTTAATAACAAAATATAATCATGAATAATAAAAAAGTGAATCTATCAAGCAATCAAGAAGCGATGTTGTCTGACAAGTGGACGGACGTTATCAGGGTTGGTAATTGGGAGAACTCATACAAAGATTTTCGGATCGTTGCTGGTGATCTTTCTACAATGATGGAGAACTTTAATTCTAACGTGCTTCGTCTTGATCAGGGTGAAGTTCCGTTTAATTTTTCACATCATTCCACTAAAGATGCTGCTGGTTGGATTGAGTCACTGCGCATTGAAGCCGAGGTGTTGCAAGCCAAAGTCCGTTGGACATCTAAAGGGAGACAAAAAATTGAAGACGAACAATTTAAATACGTTTCCGCTGAAATCGCCATGAATTACTTGGAAGATGAAAGCGGTGCAAAACATGGAATGACCTTAACTGGTGCAGCACTAACTAATATTCCCTTTGTCCGAGGTATGAAAGCCGTCGCACTGAGCGAAAATAGTAAAGAAGCTGATTTATATATTTTTAATTCAAATAATCGAATGCAAAAGTTCAAAGAACTGATGGCTAAATTTTCAGACAAAGAAACGATTACAAGTCTTGAACTCGCAACAATTAAAGGTGCGTTTGTTATGCTATCCGATGAGGAACAAGCAGAAACAAAACCAGAGGTTGATGCAGTCGAAGCTAAAATCAAATCTGAAACTGAGGAAAAAGCCGACGAAGAAGAAACAACTGACGAAGCTGCTGACGTAGTAGTTGAAGAAGTTGCGGAAGCTGAAGCGGAGGTTGAGTTGTCAAATACTCAAGAAAACAAAGTATTAGAAACAACTCGAAGTGAAGTTGTAACTCTAAACGCTCGTATTATCGAACTTGAAAAAAACGAACTTGATCGGAACGTAAGTTCTGAACTCAATTCACTCGTTTTAAGCGGTCAAATTCTACAAAAGGAGGTAGCAGCAAACAAAACGCTTGCTATGAACCTAAACGAATCTAATCGGACACAGTTTCTTGATATACTCAAAAATCGTGAAAAGGTTATCGCACTAGGCGAAGTTATCGGTCACGGAAATGACAATTCTGATATCGAAGCAAGTTCAAAAAACAAAACGGATGATACAGAATCTATCCAAGTATTGGCAAAAGAATTGCAAAAAACAATGAATTTATCGGTCGATGATTCAGTTTTTGAAGCAATGAGACAACTTAAAAAATAATTACTAAACAAACTTAAACATGGCTACAGGAGTAATCACATTACCAAGTATCACAAAAACAGTAACAATCGACACAGACCTATCCGCTGCAGCTGGTCTTGCAGTAACTTTTGACGGTTCAGACGACGGAGTTGTAAACCTTTTGGCTGCTGCTACGTCAGTTCCATTCGTTCTATATAGCGGAGGTAACGGAGCAACAACTGCTACAACTGGCACGATCGTTGTCTCTGGAGGTGCAGAAGTAACTATCGGTGGAACAGTCGCAGCAGGTGACAAACTTACAGCTACAACAGCTGGTAAATTCATCACTACTACAACCGACGCTGATAACTACGGAGCTATTGCTTTGATCGCTGGTGTTGCCAACGATAAAATTTCGGTTCTTGTCGTACAAGGAATGATCGCAGCTTAATTAATATAATTACTAAAAAAACTTAAACATGGCTCCAATTAAAGTAGATAACGTAAGACAGGACAAACTAGTGTCCAACGTACTGTTGGCACGAACAAACGCTGACATGTATCTTGCAGACATATTTCTTCCAACAATCCGAGTCAAAAACGACTCAGGTGACATTGCCCAATGGGGTGACGCTCATATGAGATCATACGATCTAAAACGATCACTTCACGACACTAGTCTTCACTATGTAGAAGTTGAAATCGGTGAAACTATCAAGTACAACATAAGTCAGTTTGACGTGACTCATAAAGTAGTAAATATTTTGGTAGAGCAAGCCGAAGACCCTTTTAATCTTTTTGCTCAATACGCTATTTCAGCTCGCGAAATTGTTAAATTGAACCGAGATATTGCATTGGCTACTCAGTTGACTAGTACGGCTGTTCTTACTAACAACGAAACACTATCTGGTACTGATCAATGGAGTGATTACACTAACTCAAAACCAAAAACTCAAATTGACAGTGCTATTGACTCAGTTGAGCTTGCTATCGGAAAAGAAGCAAATTCAATCTATTTCTCAAAATCGGTTGCAACCAAATTGCGTAACCATCCTGATTATATCAACCTTTACAACGGTTCAAACGGAACTGTTCCAGGTGGTGTTCCTCAAACAGCTTTTGTTCAATTGATGAAAGATGCTCATGGTTTTGAAAACGTATTTATCGGAAAAACTGTTAAAATTACTTCTAAGAAAGGGCAAGCAGTAACTCGGGACTATGTATTTGGTAAAGACTGTGTAGTTTTCTACCGTGCAGCTGCTCCAGCAATTATGGAACCATCTTTTGGTTATAGTTTTGTTCCATCTACTGGTGGTCTTAAAACAAAAACATGGTTCGACGAAGATTCTCAATTATTTTACAAAGTACAAGCTGCTTTGCCATTCGATGACAAAATCTTGATGCCAGACGCTGCTTTCTTATTCAAAAATGCAATTGCTTAATTAATCAAAAAATGGCTCGAAAAAAGAAACAATCAGAAACGAAAGTTGAAAATCAACCAGAGACAAAAGTTGTCGAAATCAAAACTGAATCAGTCGCAAAGACTGGTTCGGTTGCGGTTCTTGCCAACGCTATACGACACAACGGTCGATTTTACGCTAAAGGTTGTG
>Ga0208771_1000655_pt1 | contig 20510 bp, 11 predicted proteins | sample AntAceMetag02UKX_FD_184775 | JGI IMG/M metagenome (GOLD analysis project Ga0208771, IMG submission 184775) | Saline lake microbial communities from Ace Lake, Antarctica - Antarctic Ace Lake Metagenome 02UKX (SPAdes) (version 2) | ecosystem: Environmental > Aquatic > Non-marine Saline and...
ATTGAGATGGTACTGAAACCAATATCACTATCTTGCGATTTAGATATGCTTATATCGTAATTTTCTCCTACTTGGAAATCTGGAATAGAGTATTCAAAGGATGAAGACGTGTATGTAGTATGGTGATTTCCTTCAATTGCAAAGTCCACATTGTCAATTGGATGGCTATCTGAATAGTATTTTACGAAACCTTCAATATTAGCTAATTTTTTTTGGTTTATATCCAAGGGAATTGTATAAGGTATACAAACCGCATTTTTGCATTTAGGTATTAAGTTTATAAAACTAAAATCAAGTTGAGAATCAATATTTTTCCTATCGGAAATTTCTAAATTCAACAATCTTTTCTCACCGCTTTTTAAATCTCCGACATATATACTATCCACTTCTATTTCAAAAATCTTGTTATCATAGCCGACATTAATAAACGCATTAGATGCAACACCAGCGCCATAATTTATTACTTCGATCGGAACTAATTGAATATTATCTTTTGATTCTGACACCCAGTTAATAATCAAAACGGGAACACCACTTAATCCATATGCTTTGTTGAGTAAAGATATCAATTCATCGACAGTGTTTTTAGAAATCTGGGTTGTTTCTTCTAAAAAATCTAATAAAACGTGCTTCTCAGTTGTGCTTTTTATCTGAAAATAAGCACAAGCCATTACATCTAAAAATGTAGAATGTATTGCGAAGGAAAAATTATTACTATTCCATCTCTCCAATTCATAATCAAAGTTAGGCCCTATTTCTGGAGAGAACTCGCTTACAGCTAATAAAGAAGCAAATGATGAGTATAAATTATTTTTTAATTGTTGACTAATCGCTCTAAATTCAATTATATGTTTCTGAAATAGTATAGAATCATTTGATTTCACATCATTGCGTATATTATTTAAAATAAGCTCATACATAAACTCTAGATCATTTAATTGGTACTGTCGTTGTTTTAGAAAATTCTCTGAAAAATATGACTTTTTCAGGTTGGTTTTTTTCTTATTATTGGAGTATAAAAATAAATTAGAAGGAATAGTATTATCGTTATAAATATTACCATTTACAATGTCTGGAAACGCAATTTTAAAAACTTCAAATAATTTTGATTTGGTTAATGAACACCCTTTATCTGCAAATGAATACGCATTAACTGATCCCAAAGTATGAGCAGCATCTACTAATAAACTTGTGAGTTCTGCTATATGTCCCAAACCAATAGCAGTTCCACCATATACCATCCAAGGTTTAACCTCTTCGAAGAAATTCTTAATTAGATTGTCTCCCCTGGCATTATAAATATCTTCGATTATTTGGAAATTTTTATCCTTATATTCTTTAACGAGAATTCCCTTATCTTCTTCAGGGAATTCGATACCGATCAAATCAGACACCTCAGCGATTGTTTTAGTACCCACCTTTCCCTCAAATGCAAGCTTTACCGCGTCATTTATAAGTTCATTCGACCAATTTATATAAAGATCGAGTTCTTTTTTGTCTAGACTATAATTTATATGCATTCCAACAAGCTTCGAAGTATTCTCCATATCTAATCGTAGGCTAACATCAACTAAGATTGGGAAGACATATTGAAATAAAATATTTTCAATTAATTTTTTTGTTTCAGAATCTTCTTTATAATCTAATTGACTAATTGCGTTCCATATCGTTCTAAGCATATCATTTATTAATTGCCTAATTCGTTCGTCTACTTCTGAAGGTTTCAACCCAACTGTGTTATCCAATACTTTTTCTATTGGGATAGCTCCAATAAGAATTTCAACAACGTCAGAAATCGATTTTGATTTTTCAGCCACCATTTGGGCCATCCCATACCCAGATTCTTGGATTCTCAATGGAATGCCAAAATATTTAATGCGTAATCCAAGAGGCGCATGATAGAAGAAATTAACGTCACGTAATAAATGGTAAAACCGTCCTAATGATTGTACATCGGTTTCAGAAATAACATCAACATTTTCGATTTTTTCTATTAAAAATTTATCGAGTTGTTCAAAATTATATCCACTGATAGATGGTTCACAATTAATTAATTTATCGACAGCATAATAACCATGGAGTTCCAACTTTTTTAGTTCTTTCATAAAATCTCTAATTACGGCTACTATATCAAAGTAGCCAGGTTCTTGCGTATAAATTTCTAATTCATTACTTTCAAGATTATCAGTGAAGGTTTTGATTCTCGTCAAACCAGTTTCATTTCCCAAATCAAGTTTGTTAGTACAAATTCCAAAGTTTGTTGCCCGGCGTTCCTGAATAAAATTAGCAGGTCCTGTCGAATTAAAGGTAATTATATGTGTTCCATCATTTACTATCATCCCATCTACATCTACAACTTCAGCTTTAATATCAATATAAGATTCGCCATTAGCTATAAATGGCTTAGGCGTTATTATCGATAATATGATTCTATGTGCTATATTTGCTGGATATTTTATAACTTCATATTTAACAAGATTTGATTCTAATTTAATGGGATTCGTTATATGAACCGATAAATCGTGTTCTAATTCCTGCTCTGTTGGAAGTTTGGGACTTTTAAATTCAAAAAGTGTATTTCTATCCTTTTCAATTTCAAAATGTGCATAAATTTTAGAATCAATTATCCAATCCCCCTCTAGCATACCAGCAAAGCTTCCATAAACTTCGGCTCTTGCTTTGAACTCAGTATTTGAAAATACTTTTGTTAGCTTTTGCCCTGATGGGTGAACAATTTTGATCCAATTTAAGGGGTTGTTTTGAGAATCTATAAGAGTAAACACCCCTATTTGATTTGATAATATTTTTCCCCCACTATTTTTTGCATATACTTTCCAGTAAATTGTTCCAGAAAAATGGGAAATTGAAATATTTTTTCTATTTTCAAAAATATTATGAATAGCAATTGTTTCTGTCTGATTACCGGTAAAATCATCTTTCATAGAATATACTAAAATGTAATTTGTTGCCAGATTTGATTTTTCCCATTTTAATTCAATTTCTGAATCATAAATAGGTTCTCCATTTAATGGGTATACTAAATCAAAATATTCTGGTACAGAACACACCTCTACTTTTTTGAATTTGTGATAATTGCTAGGTTGACCCTTGTTTCCATTTTCATCTACGGCAATTACACGCCACCAATATTGACCTCCATTTTCAATTCCATTTATTCCATCTGGTATAGCAATGTGCTCCGATTGAGCAGTCATTTCAGTAATTAGTTCTGTTAAATTGGAATTGCGATAAATTTCGACAATATATTTATTCGCACCCTCTAATTTATGCCAGCTAAACATTTCCGGTAAATTAACATCTGAATTATTTGCAGGGAGATTTAATGTTGTTGCAGGTAAAAGATTGGAAGAACTACTTTTTGTAAAATGCCACGTTTCACTCCAATAACTCCAAGTCCCATTGGGTCGTCGAAATCTCATTTTCCAATAATAAGTAATGCCATCTTCCAATAAATAACTTCCATTATAATTAATAGATGTTTGGTTTTTAGAAATATTAGATGCACTCCATTTAATGTTATTAAAATTTATATCTTTTGCAAATGTTAGTTCATAATATTGAGCATCAGTATTTTTTATCCAAATGAATTCGGGGTTATTATAAATAGAAGTTTCATTCTTTGGACTATTCAAAACCATTGGCGCCAACACTACTAAATTTATTTCAATCAATTTTATTGGTTCATCAGGATCGTTTGAATTTATTTTTACTCGACCTGTATATGTACTCAATGGGAGATTTTCAGCATTAATATTAAATCTTAATTCTTCACTCTTACCAGGAGAAATGAAGAAATTTAGTGGATTAAAATTACCAATCCAGGTTGGTCCATTATCAACCTCTTCTTGTATGCTCTGTACGATTAAATTTGCAGTACCTGAATTTGAGATAACGATAGTCTTTACCTTATAATGACCTTGCTCAAACATCTCATCAAGTTTATCATAATCTAATGTTATATTAGGTTCTGCTGCACCAGTAATGGTAAAAGTCCGATTAGATTCTCCAGAAATGTTCTCACTAATAGTAGTAATTTTTATTTTATAATCAGTACCGCTGGGAAGATCAAAAGATGGTGTAAATTCTATTTTCTTCTCCAAAATTGGATAATTTTCTGTTAAGCGTTTTTGTAAGTTACTTCCTTTATAAAGATGAACTTTAATATTTTCACTTATATTTTTAAAAGACCATTTTATTTCATAGGTATTTCCTTTTATTAATGTTTGTCCTCCGTCGGGCCAAGTAATGACAATTTCTTTCAATTCTACTTTAATGTTTATCTGTGCTGTCTCACCAAATTGCTGTGCATTCGGCTCATGAAACATCTTCCAGCTACTCGTATAGTTACCTGTATTCGTATTACTTGGAACAGTCATCGTGATCGTCTTTGTCCAGCCCTGACCTGCTCCTATGACACTATTCTGTACATAATGTTTGGATGCGCCGCCATAACTCCAGTTCACTCCACTTGTATTTACCATACCTGACGCCTCACTGCCTGGATACGTCTGCCATATTGCTGTGCCATTGTTATTGAACTTGACATCTACATTAAAATTCTCCCCAGGTTTTACATAATTTCTTCCACTGGGATAATGTACTGTCGCTGATATAAAATCACTGTTGTAAGATGGATTGACAACTTGGAAAATTCTAGGATTAACACCAGAGCCAGTTGTCGCCCATGGAAACCATGTAGTACCTACCCTACCTCGTGCTTCTGCTTTATAGGTTCCAGGATTGCTTAAATGATCAGAATTAGTATAAAATGATGCTGTGAAGGTATACGTTCCATAAGCAGGAATATACTTATTGTATATCGTTCCGTGATCAAATAAATGATTATTATTAGCATCTAGTATTGCGCAGGTGATTTCATTTAATGTTACTGATTCACCTGTAGTTTCTCGTATTGAAAATGTGACTGAGAAAATTTGTCCTTTTGGTATGGGATTGGGTGAGACTGTGACGCCGCTATATACATAAGTAAACCCACCTAGAGCAGATTCAGTGGTTTGTGAAAAAACATTGATAACCAATATTAATACAAAAACTAATGAAAGCAAAGCTTTGACCCTAAATTTTGGAAACATGACTTATTTCCTTTTATGATTATTTTTTTGTGGGCAGTTTTAAATAGGTATTTTACGTTTAAAATATTTTTTGTAAACTTAATTATTAACTACTAAATATTTTATTTCTATCGTAAGTTAAAGATAATTATTTAGAAGGCTGAAAGCAGTAACTTAGGTGAGGAAAATAGTTTAGAAATCAGGTCAAACTCATTATTAAGATCGAGAATAATATTCGTCAGTTGGGTTCGCCTTCTTGACTTAACTATATAAAATATTTCGCAGAAAGTCAAGGATTTTTTTACTACAATAAATAAAAAATTGGTATCAAGGAAATTATTACTGCTTTTATGAAAATATTCATATTTTTCGATGGCAAAAAAAAGCCACAAACAAATAATTCCAACAAATTGTCTGTGGCTTCAATGGTTAGAAATTTACTACTCGCTCAGTTAATCCAATCTATCTAAACCTGAACCCTTGTGCTCGAAGAGTACTTGTGCTCGAAGAGTATTGATCTCTATCTATTACTTTACCTTCACCTAAAACTCCACATCCAACAAATCCAACACTCTATCAATCGGATTTAAAATTGTTGAAGTATCCGAACCAGCGAACAGAAGTCCTACCGCCAGCGGTTCTGAACCATCAACAATTAGAGAGCCGGAATCACCAGGGTCGGACATATCTCCAGCTACAATCTGGTGTTCATAAGTTGCTACTTTTCCGGCGCCGTATCCGACATCAACGTTGGAATCAAGGATTTGAACTGTACCAGTTGTTGTCGCAGTTGTTCTGCCGCTTTTGCGCAATGCCATTCCAACTTCAGCTTCTTTTGTGCCGGTGATGACCCCGATATCAATAATATAATTATCAATAGCACCAGAAACAGGTTTCGCCAGGGCGGCGTCAATTTCATTATATTCAGATTGGATTTTTGAAGGAACGAGCCTTGTTTGAGATCCAACGATCTTTGCAAAGAAATTAAGTGCTCCTGAAAAACATTTCGCAATTGAACAAATACTGCCATCGCCTCCATTTCCACCGCTCTGGAATTGGATTCTGTTGAAACGCTCCAAATCAGCTATTCTGTCCTGTGGGATGTGTCCACCATCAGCAGGACCGGGCTGCAAAATTGCATCTCCAATGCTGGCATCGTTACTGTTTGCCATTACGTGATTATTGGATAGAATAAGCGTTTCAGCGGTAGTTTTATCTTTCACAAAAGCGCCCAGTGTTCCTGCAGTTATCGCATAATGCCCGATACTAACTCCTCCAGGCGCTGGTCGCCAACGATCTGTTCTGGCTTTATAAGCGAAAATATCTCCCACCTCAAGCACATCGAGAGGAATATTATTCAGTGCTTTCGGGATCAAATCTTTTTGTAAAAGTTCGGACTTTGAGACTTTTTTGCGTACCATTACTGTCAGGCACAATTCGCCGGTATCCTTACCAGCTACGATTTTATGCCCAATCCCAATTCCGTTGACATTCAGCTTTTTCTTAAGCGCTTTGAGATTTTGAATCTTTAGAATTCTCACTTCTTCTTTTGTTGCCATTGATTTGCTCCTCCTGTTTTTTGGAAAGTAACGATTCATTTAAAAAAAGTTTTAACCACGAATCAGCCAAAAGCCTGAGTTACAGTTTCAAAAATTTACACTAATTTATCTTATTAGAAATAATAAAATTATAATCAGTGTAATCTTGCTTCAGCCAATTTAATCAATAATTGATGCGATGAATTTATTAATGTAATTCGTGATTATAGAATTAACTTAATGATTGTATAGTTTCTCCTCCAATAATTTTACAGGGATAGGCCCCTGCTGTAATACATATTTGTAAAACTCTCTTTTATTAAATTTTCTCTTTTTAATTTTATGACAGGTTTCTTCTATCTGTTTTAATTGTCTAATGCCCCAGTAAGTTAGCAAATTCTGCCCCGGAAAACAATTGTATTCCTTGAAAGCTTCTTTTGATTGGTTCAGATTAAATAGTTTACTAACTTTAAACAAGCTATCGACTTGTCCTTGAGAATATTGTAAAAAATAGTATTTCAATTCTACAAGCGCAAAAAAAATTGTCTTTGCATAATTTTCAAGTAAGGAAAATTCCAGCATTGGATCAAATCCACCGAGCCCTAATTCGATTAAAGCGGATGCAAAATTGAAAGGCAATCCTGCTAATATTGTTTGTTCAGGAAATGTTTTCACCGCGCCGGGAAGCTTTTTCCTCATCTTAAACCAATAATTATAATGAATCGGAAAACCATCTAACAGCATTGCTGCTTTCAATGATGCTTTATTATAATTACGAAGCAAAGACAATTGAGCAATCCATTCTTCATCATTGGGAATGGGTTTTAATCTTATTGCGAAACTAATGTCATCTCCCATTAGTCCTACCGGCACTAATTTAATTAGTTTTTCAGGAAACATGCGGTCAGTTCTTCTCCAACTAATACTAATTGAATAATCAATTGGCAAAGATAAAAAAGCAATTTCATCAATAAATCGTTTATAGTAATTGTCCATCTCCCTGCAAAGTGGAATAATTTGATCTTTGCGTGGCACATCTTTATTTATTTCGTCAATCATTAATTTACATAACTTTACATCCCCAATATTTTCATAAGATTTATCTTGTTCTTTAAAATAATATCTTGCTATGGCTGCCATTTTTCGAACAGTATTTTGATAATCCTTTTCAACAGTTTTTATCAGAGAGTCTAATTGAATATCTTCTTCCAACAGCTCGGTTAATAATGATTGATATAATTGAGTATTCAAAGGGTTTGAGACAGGCTGTATTTTATTTTTTGTATTTGTTAAAAATCCTTGAAAACTGTCCAAAGAGTCAAACATTATTTCAGAATAATAATTAAGACTATCCAATAGCGACGAATTGAATACTTGAACTTTTGAAATTTGAAAAGCTACTCTATTCTTTAATATTTCAATTTGGTCCAATGCACAATCAATATTAATTGGATCAATGGTTGTTAAATTATCTCGTGCATTATTTAAAAATTCCGGCGCCATTTTTACTCTGCCAAGAATTTTTTCGGGAACAACATTCAATGAATCTGAAGATTGACATAATAATGCGTCAAAAGCATCAAATAATTTCCGGACATAAAAATGTGAGTCGTACTTCCATCTTTTCCATTCATTCAATTCTAAAAACAAATAATTTACCTGTTTTTTTACAATAAAATAATTTACCCGACTGTTGAAAGATATTGAACTGGTATCAACTAAAGAAAGTCTATCAGAAAATATGTTAAGCTGATTGATTATTTGTTCGATATTTTCGAAATTGTAATTATCCAATCGATTATCATATTTATGAATTCCCATTAAGGAAGCCTCAATCGGAAATGATTTTGCATAAAATTGAATGAAATCGTCGGTGAGATGATTTACTTCCCAATCCTCAACAATTTGTTCGCACTGGGAAAAAATTAGAAATGTTGATATGAAAAAAATGAAGAAATAAATTTTAGCAGAATTAATAAGTTTCACATTTATCTCCGCAATGTGAAAAACATATTCAAGAAATATTGGATTTGATCTTTGTTATTTTTGGATTATGCTCACACACAATGACAGTAATAGTTACATTTTAATCCTTATCAAACAAACAGACTAACATCCCCTTTTCCCTTTCTGAGCACAACAAATTCATCGTCATTAGTTAAATCAACCACGCTCGAAGGAGCGCCGCTTATGAATCCAGCATCGATAACCACACTGAGCAGGTGTCCAAGCCTGATGTCAATTTCCTCGGCATCAGTAAAAACATCAAATTCACCGAAACTGGCGCTGGTACTGACAACAGGATTTCCCAACTCTCTTAACAATGCCTGGCAGATATTGTTATCAGGCACCCTTATTCCTACGGTTTGCCTTTTACTAACCATTAACCTGGGAACAAGGCGCGTTGCTTTTAAAATAAAAGTATAAGGACCAGGCAGCAGATGGCGCATCACTTTGTACGATCTATTGGAAACGTGGGCATATTTGCTGATGTTTTTCAAGTCAGGACAAATAAAGCTGAGATGATCTTTGTGCGTTTTCCTTTTTAAAATACGAATTTTATCAATAGACTTTTTCTTAAAAATATCACATCCGATCCCATAAACAGTATCAGTCGGATAGGCTATAATGCCACCATTTCTCAGTTTATCGACAACTTTGATTATCAACCTTTCTTGAGGATTATCAGAATTTATTTCGTACATGATTGCCATTGCAAAAAAATTTTATCCATTTTTTTTATGAATCTTTTTTTTACTTTTCTGGAATTTTGCCTGATCTTTTTTGAATTTTTTTTTAGGCATTACATTTTTCTTTTGTCTGTTTGGGATTGCCTTCATTGTTTTTTCCGCTATTCTATAGTATTACAAGTTAAATCTTCATAGTTCTTTTTTGAAATTTAAAATGGTAACTATACAGGCATAGTTTTTATTCGCTAAAAAACAGAAGGTAACTATACAAGCGTTTTTTGTGCAAAAAAATTTATAACTAAACACTGAAAACACCGAAATTAACCGAGTTAATTTTTTTATTTTCTAAATGGTTTTTTCAGTAAGATTCAGTGTTTTTCGGTGTTTAATTTTGCGGCTCGCCGCGTTAGGATGATGTGAAAAATGGTTGCCATTTCTCTTTATCTGGTGGATTTTGAATTAAACTAATAACGATCAAACAAAAAAGTGAACCAAATAGTGCTGGATAAATAGCAGGTATCCCAAATAAAAAATCACCTTGAATTTTACGCGCAATTTCCCAGATTATTGTAATTAACATACCTGCGAGAATTGAAGCCACTCCAGCATGCGATGTTGCGCGTTTCCAGAAGAATACAGCCATCAAGGCTGGGGTTAAACCTGCACCATAAACTGTGTACGCCGCATAAGCAGCATCCAAAATTCTCGGGAAAAATTGGATTAACGCAAAAGCCATTATTCCCAGAATAATTACCATAACCCGAGAAAATAAAACGATGGAATGATCTGAAATTGCCGGATTTATGAACCGTTGATAAATATCATGCATGACATTTGTTGCCGGCACAAGCAGAAAACTATTTGCAGTTGAAATAATTATTGCCATTATTGCAGCAATCAAAATGCATCCGATAATAACTGGCATTCCCTGATGAGCGACCAATATTATGATTTTTCCGGATTCATTCACGGGTAAATTTTTAAAATAACTACTGCCGATCACTGCCAAACTTTGTAATGCAACGCCAATAACGATAACGCCGATTATCCAGCCGATAACCGATTTTTGGGCTTCCTGTGGATTTTTTGCCGAAAAGAACCGCTGGTACATGTTTCCATTTCCCAAAGCAAGAAGCAAAGTTGGCACAAAATATCCCATTGCCTGAATTGCCGTCATATTCCCTAAAATTGCGTCTTTTCGGGGAGGAACATTATTCACGATGTACTCCAATCCTCCAACATGGCTGATAAGAAATGGTACTGCAATAAATACTCCTGTAAGAATTAGTATTCCATTGATAACATCTAAATAGGCAACCGAAAGCATGCCTGCAGTCAACGTATAAAGCACGACAAAAACAGCCACAATTATCATTGCCGTTTCCATGGAAATTTTTCCATCAGAAATAATATTCAAAACCCAGCCGCCGCCGCGAAACTGGTAACTGACAATAGTGATGTAGGCAATAATGGTCGTAATTGTTGCCAGCAGCCTCGCCCATTTATTGTAGCGAACTTCAAGAATATCAGGCACTGTGTATTGACCAAAAGTGCGAACTCTTCCGGCAATAAAAAAAACAACTATTATTCCCAACCAGCCTCCAGCGCTGCCAATTAAAGATGAATAACCGTGATGGTAGCTGAGATCAGAAACACTGAAAATATCTCCTGACCCGATCCAGGTTGCCAGCAGCGTTCCCACTAAAATTGGCGCAGTCAATTTTCTCCCGGCAACCATAAAATCTTCCTGGCTTTTTACTCTAAATGCCAGAATTGCACCGACAGAGAAAAGAGCGACAAGATAAGTTGCAATCGTGATAATATAAACCATGGATTTCCTTGATTTCTTTATGTTGAATTATACCAGTTGGAATTATATAGCAATATAAGTTCGAAGTGTCTAAAGTTTGAAGTGCCTAAAATTATTTTTATCTATATTTAGCGCACTTTAGTATCTAAAAAGTTCATTTCTTGTACAATCTTCCTTCGGCAGATTTCTATTATAGATCGAAGATGCACCATCTTTTTGGAGCATTGATTCGCCGAAGGAGAATGTGCAAAAATAAATCACGCAAAGACGCAAAGAAAATCAAAAAAAACTTTGCGATTCCTTCGCGGTTTTGCGTGAGATTTTTTTTTGTTTTGGTTCTGGCTTGTCCAGGTTAGGCACTTTAATTCGCTTTAGCCATTTTCGTATTTCAAAATACTTATTTTTATTTAAAAAGTCAAGTTGAAATAAACAGAATGATTATTTTTTATTACATACAATTTCATTACAGAAATTGATCTATTAGTGAACATTGAAAAAATATTAATTATGTAGTTTTCATTCAAGTGCTAATTATTTTTAGTGACATTGCGATTATCATATTAACAAAATTCACATAATACAATAAAAATAAGGCTCTTCTCCAATTTGGAAAAGAGCCTTATTTTTTCTGATGCAGCCCCTAATGTTTTAACATTTGCTTTTATGTCATGGTTGAATAAATACTAACTGAAAACTAAGCACTTGAACGCTCTCCGCGCCATTAATGGGACCATCAACGATAAACTGTGGGTACATCTGTGAAATTGTATAATAATGGTGCAACTCAATTGTAATAATGCCCGTTCTTAAATAAAATTGCCCCGTGTCCCTTTCTTTTACATGAGGAGCGCCTGGATCATCTGGAACCACTTTATAAAGACCGGCATTGGGTTCTTGAGGATAATAAAAATTACCGCTTTCATCCTTCATTATTATGAAGAAACTTTCATTTTTCTGATAGTCTCCACTATTATACCAAACTTGTGCTGTAACCTGATACAAGCCTTCATAAATAATTTCTGCCTGCCCGGCATTTTTTGCTACTTGCGGACATGAATTATGAAAAGCGGCTACCGTTGCCATTGAAGATACGTAAATAGGGGACACTTGGTTTTGAATAGTTGAAGAAACGACTTCAATAGTTTCAAATGCTGTTGCCTGTCCCGCCTGATTGTAAGCTGTTGCACCAATCTCTCGCTTACCTTCAGAATAGAATATCACTTCAGCTTTTCCGTTCAATCCAGGCAACTGAACGTAATCGACATCTACTCGATCGGCGTTTTGACTGTGCCATTCAATGTGCGCTGGTTTCCCAACCTCGACACTGTCAACTACAGATAGAAAAATGATCGGAGATTCCGGCTGTTCTGGTTCGTTAACAAAAACTGAATCGGTTTTAGTGGTGATTGTTTGAGCTTCCCCATAAGCGACTGCCGTAAAAATTTTCAAGCCAGGGTTTTCAAAATAAACATCTTCAGTGCCAGCAGGTCCCCGAACGCCAATTCCCTGGTCAATAATTACCTGGTAGCCATCACTGGACCAGGAAACAGATATTGGCTTGCCATATTCAACCGCCTCCGGCGTTACCGAGAAATTTAGTGAAGGCGGATTAACTTTGGAATCGCTTTTTGTCCCAACATGTAATTGAACTGATCGTGATACTGCTCCTGCTGAATTAGTAACGATAATTGTGTAATTAGCGCTTACATCCGGAGATACATTCTGGTTACCATTTTTTCCAACTTCACCGATTCCCTGATCGAGAATAATTTTAACATTCTCACCCGAAACATCCCAATGCAGCACAGCAGTCTCACCTTTCAAAATTGAATCCGGAACTACTGAAAAAGCATTGATCACTGGTCGAAGTAAAGTCGGATTTTCTTCATCTTCAACAACTAAAGTATCATAATCAACTGCTGTACTTCCCGGCCCGTAAGCATGCGCTTCAATTTTATAAACGCCGGGTGTATCGAAATTAATCTGCCAGGCACCATCAAGTCCTGGATTAGAAACATAATCCACAGATACAGAAATTGCATTTGAAGACTGCCATTTAATTGTTGCTGATTCAGAAATTTTTATATTTTTAGGATAAACGCTCAATTCAATTACAGGCGGAACATTCGGATCATCGACAGGATTTGAAATGTTAACACTATCAATTACGCTTTTACTACCAGCAGTATTATAAGCAGTGGCTTTAATGTATTTTTTTCCAGCCAATTGAAAAACAACTTCACGCTTACCGCTTAATCCAGGATTTTCGATATAATCAATATCTATGCGTTGGGCATTATTCGACTCCCATGAGATGACCAGGGGTTGATCAACAGTTCCAGAATCCGGTAATGCTAAAACGACATCCGGTAATTCGGAACCTTTTTGCTTCTCCATCTGGATGTTTTGAATGACGATACTATCAACCCGAATCTCAATAGCAGTCAAAAACAGACGGTAACCCGGTCGTTCTGCACTTAAAAAATACCCGCCCGGATCCAATACATAATTTTTTTCGCGTACATAAAATAAATCAATGATATCGCTTTTGTCATTGCTCAAAACAGTAATGACCGAATCTTGATCAACTGTAATGAACAACTGTCCCTTATTCAAGGATAATTTTTTTAGTAACGCTTCAATAAATACAGATTGAGATGGATTGATTGCAATACTTTCCGTGTATAATTCAAATCCATTTTTTTGAATTCGCAACGAATGAATGCCAGCATCCACATTCTCCTTTGTAAAAGGAGTGTAGCCTGCAAAATCTCCATCCCAAAATACTTTTGCGTTATCGACAATTTGTCCTTCAAAATCAGTAGAGGAAATTATAATTTTGCCAAAGCCTTTTTCTAATTCGGCATTATCAGTATTACCTTCAGTTGGTAAGGGCGCTTTACTACACCCCCAACCCAATATCAGCAAAAAAATAATCCCCCAGCACGCTGCAGTACTTTTGCTGTTCATAGCCTTACCTCACTGATGTTAGTTAATTAAAAATTTAAAATTTAATTCAAATAGAACTCCGCTTACCCATTGATCGGATTCCGTTAATGTACTCAACCTTGAAAATGAATATCCAACAAATGTTTCAAAATATTTCCACTTAAGGGAAGGTCCCGCTGTTATTCCCAAAATTTTCATCGTCCAATTATCTGTTTTTGAAAGAAATTCCCAGCCTGAAAAAGCGCCAACTTTATATGCCAAAGTTCTTCTCGGAAACAATGAAACATATCCCATTAACATTGCATCGCCTCTTTTGCCAAGATCATCTTTTCTGCTCCATGGTGTAAAACCACCTTCCAGATCAAATGCCCAGAATTGTCGTTTCAATGAAATTCCGATACAAGGAACTAACAGATCGTAAGGAGAACCAGTAGTCCATGCTAAAAAGCTTGTCTTTATTTCCCAATCGAAGTACACAGGTTCAATATTATTATTTTTGGATGAATTTTCTATTATTAAAATTTGATTTATTGAATCTCTCGCCGCTGCAAGTTGATCTTGTTTATTCTTGTTCAATTTTGATAGCATGTTAAATAGTGAATCATTCATAGCCTGAAGCTTATCCACTTCTTTGCGTAATTTGAAAACATCCGGTGGTTTTGGCGCCCATACGACTTTAACCCCACGAAACAGTTCATCCGTTATTCCAACTTCGCCTTTGTTGTAAAGTTTTTTCAATTCTAAAGCTCGTTCTAATTTTTTTGCCTGATCAACTGCATTTGAAATTTTTGGATTTTTGCCTAATCCTTTCCATTTTAAATTGTCAGCAGCGCCTAAAAAAGTTACCACAATATCATCACGTTTCATCAAACTATCTAAAAAAGCCAACGCTTTTTTATCTATTGACTTATCATCAAATTTAGCGCTGCCTGGTTTATTTGTCTTAATCCAGATTGAACCAGATTGCTGGGCCCAAACAAAGTTAGTTAATAATATAAAAACCAAAAAAAATAATAATATTTTACAATTCTTTATTCTCATTTTAAAATCCAAACCTACTTATGAAGAGCTTGTTTATTTTTTCAGAGTTCTGGATAAATCAATACTAATTGATTGTATTTTTTTTACTTAATTACATTAGCTGCTATTTATCCAGCAATTAATGTGCCAAACTTGCTAGTATGATGCTGAATCATTGATTAAATTTTATTAATATTCAACTTTATAGTATTATCAACAAGTTACACATTCCAATGTCTTAAGCCAAAATGTTAACGCCATATCTCAATCATTTTTATTGACTTAGCAGATTAAAAACTTTTTGTTTTTATAACAACTTATTTATTAAATATTACTAAATCAACAAAGTCATTAATGATTGCTTTAATATTTTAAAATTAAACGGTTAAATATTTCATTTTGAAATGAAATACAATTTGTTAAGTTTCCAACCTCATTGGTGACAAAGTTAAATTGCTGCCCTGATGATCAATTGTTAAGCTAAAATTTGTGAACAAGGAAACAAATTATCTTGACATAGGGAAATTAATTGTATATATTTTGAGGAGTTTAAAAAACAAGGAATAAATTTGCGACCTACCAAAATCCCAAGAGTAAAAATCTGCTGTATCCAATCCATAGAAGAAGCCTGGATGGCGATTGAATATGGTGCATCGGCAATCGGATTGGTATCACACATGCCCAGCGGACCTGGAGTTATTAATGAAGACTTGATTGCTGAAATTGCAGCAGTTATTCCCCCAGGAGTTACTTCTGTATTATTAACAAGTCAACAAAATCCTGCACTGATCATTGAACGGCATCAAAAATGCAAAACAAATGCAATTCAATTGTGTGATCGTATCAGTTTAGTAACTCCTAAAGAATTGCAGGATACCATGCCAGGTGTGGATATTATTCAAGTAATTCATGTTACAGGAAAGGAATCAATTGATGAAGCTGTTTCAATTGCTCCATTTGTGAACGGGATTTTTTTGGATTCTGGAAATAAATTTTTGCCAGTAAAAGAATTGGGCGGTACTGGCAGAATCCATGATTGGAGCATTAGCCGCATGATTCGAGATAGGGTAGAGACGCCTATTTTTTTAGCAGGCGGGCTTACTCCTGATAATGTGGCTGATGCTATAAAACAAGTCGAGCCGTTTGGAGTTGATGTGTGCAGCGGTGCGCGGACAGATGGGAAATTGGATGAGGAAAAACTTAGGGAATTTATGAACATGGTCAATTCGATTTGATAATTTTGAAATTGCGTATTATTTAGGTAGGACAAAATGGCATCTTGTGCTACTTATTTTATCAACCAAAAATAAAGCGGAGATAAAAATGGAATTGCTACGGAAAATAGGAATTGTTCTTCTTGTATTAAATAGTTTGTGTCCAACAGATTTTGTTATCGCTAAAATTGATGATGGGCTTGAGAATGCAATTAAACTTTTCGATGAACAAAAGTTTGACCACGCAAAGAAAATTTTTGAAAGGATTGCTAATGAACAGTCAGAAAATCCGATTGCTTATGACTACCTGGGTAGAATTTTCTTGGTCTGGGGAGATTACGATAAATCAATTAAGTGGCTAAAAAAAGCAGTAAAAATGGACGAAAATAGTTCCCAGTATCATTTCCACTTAGGACAGGCTTATGGGGTTAAAGCACAAAAAGCAAATATTTTTAAAAAGCCCGGCGCAGCTAATAAGGTAAAAAAGGAATTTGAAAAAGCCGTTGAATTAGACCCAAAGAATATTGAAGCCAGGTTTGGATTGATGCAATTTTATCTTATGGCGCCTGGTATAATGGGCGGTGATAAAGATAAAGCAAAAGAGCAAGCTTCAGAGATTAAGAAATAGATGAAATGCAGGGGCATAGGGCATTCGCATTATTTTATAGTATTGAAAAAAAATACGATGAAGTGGAAAAGGAATATTTAGCAGCAATAAAAAAGGAACCTGATGATTTATCTTTTTCTTATCGTTTAGCCAACCTTTATATTAAAATGGAGAGATATGATCAGGCTTTTGCAATTTACGAAAGTATTCTAAAAAAACATCCGGAAGAAATAAATATCAGTTTTCAAATCAGTCGATTAGCTTTAATTTCAGGAAAAAATTTAGGCATTGCTGAGGAATGTTTAAAAAAATATATTAAATCTGAATCAAACGAAAATAATAATTTAAATTCCTGGGCGCATTATAGGTTAGGAAATATTTATGAAAAAATAGGCAAACAAGAAAAGGCAAAATTTGAGTACAAAACTGCTTTAAAATTAAATCCCGATTTTAAAAAGGCAGAGAAGGCGTTGCAGAAATTAAAGTAATAAAAAAAGCCCGGCGCACCACCACCGGGCTTTAGAAGGAGAAAAGCACCAAGATGAATATGAAGGAACACTATGAGGGAGGACTTAATTATTAATTCAATTCTTAATAAATATAAATAAAATCGGGCGTGCTTTCACAAAATCCCATCATCACCACTCGCCTGGCTAGCGTCACCCAACATGCCCGATTTTCTGTTAAAAATTATTTTACTGATTTGCAAACTATTAGTTGAAATTCAATTATTGATTTTGTTAAGTTATGTTTTGTTAAATTAAGGTTAATTTTATTTATGTCTATCGAATTTCACTTTTATCTAATCAAATTACGTGCCATAAATAAATGCAAGGCTGTAACCCATTATATAATAATAAGATAGTAATTAAAATTATAAAAACTAAATAGATGGAATGTTAAGCAATAATGTAAATTATGTTCAATTTACGGCATAGTTTACGTTTAACTGTTGAAAAAAATATGTCAACTTCAAAAAATATAGACTGATAGTTACGAATTGTTAATGTTGTTCAAATTTCGACAAAATAAAATTTTATTTTTGCTATGTTCAAATACCGACAGATAATTTATATTGAATAACTCTTTTCTGAAAAATAGATTGATGAAGGTTACATTTTAAACCTTTACGAGAATAAATACATTGGGAGATAGTTCACAAGGAAGGAAAATAAAAAATAAAAAAGTGCGGCGTACTGGATTTAAAATGTGAAAGAATTAGAGAAGCTATCTATTTGTTATTTAACAACAGAGCTACGTCGCACTTTAATTAAAAACGATAAATTTAAACAAGGCTGTTTAGTCTAACTAAACCTCAAAAGTATCCAATCAATACATTAGGGTAACTATGTTTTGTCGGTATATTTTCACACTTCAACTCCGCTCAGTGTGAAGTCTGTACGCTGCTTCATGCTGAGTCCCGACAAGTCAGGAAAGCATGATAATTAATATTCTCTAATACCATTTTTTACTGAGCGGATACTCTCAATATTTAATTTTAAGAGTAAAATATTTATGTCATTAGCCAAAATTTGTTCCAATTAGATTTTATCTAATATATGTTTTTTAATTCGATTATGAATAAGGGTTCAGCGGAAGTTCTATTTTTAATTATTTGAGATATCTTTTTTTTATTAATATTCAAAACTTGCCTATCGTTCACGATCAAATCAAATTCCCCTTTTTTTAATACCAAAAGGGCATCTTGTGTATTCGATACAGCAGTAATATGACTTTCAAACCTGCTGAATAATTGAACCTGGTATTGCAATTGATGAAGATTCCTGTTAATTAGCAGAAGGTGCATTTTTTCATTAATAGCCTTATTCGTCAATGAATTTGAAATGTCTCTAACACCTGTATAACTAACCATTTATTAAAATCCTGTTCAATTGTCTATCTGAGAATAATCATTTGCAATTAATTTAAAACAAATTATGTGCCAGGATTGTAAATTTAGATTTTGTTTAAGTCTATTGATCATAAGTCGTTGAAAAACAAATACAGTTTAATAGGTCGGCTTATTTTATTGAAAATTTATAATTTTATTAATGTTCAAAATCTGACTTAATAAATGAAGATAAAGCAGGACTTATTGGACAACAAGTGATGAAATTACAGTGCTAAAATATTGAGTTACTTCAAAGATGGAATTTTTTATGTTAGTAGAATTAGCAAATAATGTAATAGTTCACCTCTATATCCACTTGATAATCAAAAGATTGATTTACGAATAAAGATTAAAGATTTTTGATTTATGAAAGGATACAGTGTGAAAAATATAAATCATAAAATTAAAATACTTCTAAAATCGTAACTCTTTAATCTTTATTCTGAGATCAAAAGAAGGATTTGCTAGGCGGTGAATTATTACGCAAATAATTAGTTGTGTTTGAGGTGGTGTTTTTCAATTTTACTATACAATGTACCCCGGCTAATCTCCAATAATTCGGCTGAATGTTTTAAATTCCAATTTGTCTTTTCCAACACTTTTCCAATTAATGATTTTTCAGCCTGGGCAAGTGAGAAGGATGGGAGAGCCAGACCAACCGATAAACCAGTCGCATGTACCTTGATATTTTGGGGCAATTCTTTTTCTGATAGTATTTTTCCTTTACAAAATACAACTGATCTTTCAATAGCATTTACTAGTTCTCTTACATTGCCGGGCCAACTGTAGGATTGTAAAATATTTATTGCCTTTTTTGAAATTTTACTAATGGGTTTGTTCATTTCAGTGGCATATTTTTTAAGGAAATGTTGAGCTAATACGGGAATATCTTCCTTTCTTTCAACAAGAGGCGCCATGGTGATATTTATAACGTTTAATCTATAAAATAAATCTTCACGGAATTTACCTTCTTTTACAGCTTTCTCTAAATCACGATTTGTGGCAGTGATCAGTCTAATATCCACTTTTATTGTATCGTTACCACCGATTCGTTCAAATTCTCTTGCCTCTAAAACCCTTAACAGTTTAACCTGGGTTGAAACAGGTATGTCGCCAATTTCATCAAGGAATATTGTTCCACCATCCGCTAACTCAAACCTTCCAATCCTTCTGGAAACAGCAGAAGTAAAGGCGCCTTTTTCATGTCCAAAAAGCTCACTTTCAATAATTGTCTCTGGTAAGGCTGCACAATTTACTTTAATATATGGCTTACCTTTTCGTTTGCTTGAGTAATGAAGAGCATTAGCAACAATTTCTTTGCCCGTCCCACTGTCGCCCGTTATTAAAACTGTTGAGTCTGTTGGAGATACTTGTTTTATTTGATCATATACTTTACGAATTTGAGGACTAACACCAACAAAATTTCGAAAGCCAAACAGTTCGTCAAGTTGATCCTGTAATATATTTTTTTCTCTTAAAAGAGTTTGAGATTTAATAATTCTGTCAATTACAAGAGATATTTTCTTAATGTCAACAGGCTTGCTAATATAATCATAAGCGCCTTTTCGCATTGCTTCTACAGCAGTGTCGATTGCTGCATCACCTGTAAATATGATAACCGAAACATTGGGATCATTTTCCAAAATTTTTTCCATAAATTCAATCCCATTCATTTTGGGCATATTTAAATCGAGGAAA
>Ga0208771_1000659_pt1 | contig 20455 bp, 20 predicted proteins | sample AntAceMetag02UKX_FD_184775 | JGI IMG/M metagenome (GOLD analysis project Ga0208771, IMG submission 184775) | Saline lake microbial communities from Ace Lake, Antarctica - Antarctic Ace Lake Metagenome 02UKX (SPAdes) (version 2) | ecosystem: Environmental > Aquatic > Non-marine Saline and...
AAGCTATAATTGCTTTAAGTTTATGTATTTATTGTAATAAACCGGCCAAATTTAAAAAAGTTCCATACTTTTTCGATTTTTTTTCATATAGACATAATTTATTTACCATTATTTATTGAGCGGATACATTTTTACCTTACACTCAATTGTTTACATTGCCCGGTGTGGGATTGGCGAATTGAAGCCAGGATTCAGCCCCATCGGTCTGGCGTCCCAAAGAAAAATCTTTTCGCTATTCAAAAAAAGTCAGGGAATCAATTATGGTTTCACCATCTTTAGCTGTGAGAATTATTGCTTCTCCCGCGCCTGATAATTTAAATCCGACGTGCAGAACGCCCTGCTCGATGTTTTTATCTGCCCACAGCAGCAAAAAATTTCCTGACAGGATTGTTGTTTTCATCAAGTCTGTATCGGGAATCTGGTATTTGATTTTATTTGTCAAACTATCTGAAATGTACATCCCACCAACATTAATTGGCTCATACGTGCCATTGTACAACTCTATCCAGTCGTCAAATTCTCCGTACATGTCAGCATTGGTTTTATCATTAAGTGCAAGAAATTCGTTGATTACCAAACTACCTGGCAGCAGATTTTCAGGTTCAGTTGGATTATTATTATTACAGTATAAAATTAAAAAACCAACAGGTACAACAAAATATTTTAACCATCTCATAATTGTATTCCTTTCCGTTCAACCATGTTGTTTTTATTGATGAAACAAAATTAACAGGAAGCCACTAAAACCGTTCTTCATCAAAATACAGATTAATTTGTTTGACCCCATCCACATTTTGTAATTCCTTAATGAACCTGGTGTTGTTTTCCTTGTTTTTGAATTTTACATAATAAGAAAGCTCTAATAAATTATGTTCCTCAATTGATTTCACGTTGATAACTTTATGTCTCTTACAAAACTCCTTCAATACAGATAAGTATGTTGGTATTTCCTCTCCATTTGGACTAAATGAAAATTGTAAAAGATATTCTTCCTGGTTTGGTGCAGTGAGATTTGTTTTTGACAGAATAAATATAATAAAACCGATAAAAAGCGTGCCGATAATAGCAATCTTGTGGTAACCAACACCAGCAGCCATTCCAGCACAAAGTCCGAAAAAAATAAACACAATATCCTGTGTGTCTTTAACAGCAGTACGAAAGCGAATAATTGACATAGCGCCGACTAATCCAAATGCCCGTGCCAGGTTATTACCGATAACCATCATCATTACAGAAGTGATCATTGCCAGCAAAACAATTGAATTGACAAATGACACGGAATATCCAGGTCCCTTGTAGGTACGCCTGTACAACCAGGTAATAAAAAGTCCACATAGCAATGCGATAAAAAGATTAGTGATAATATCCGATCCTGTTGTCGGAAACAGGTTCATATTCTGAAATTCATTAAACATAATTCCAACTACCTTTTTTTAATTTTTTTGATATTCATTTTGAAATGTTTCATTGAATACATTCTTCGAAAATTGCTTGACTGCATTATGGGAATCCAAACAAATGGTATATTTGGAAAGCGCCATCCGCTGCAATTGATATTTTTTAATAATCGACTGAATCCATGCAGGCAGCCCGTTGAAAAATTTAACTTCAAAAATAAAGTTTTTTCGCATGGCATATTTCACCTGATGTTCCTCATAAAGCATATCCTGAGATGGAAATGATGTGCTGCGCAAATTTTTATCAAAAGTAAAGCGTAGCGCTTTATTGAATTTGCCGAAAAATGCTTCACGATCGTAAATAACAAGCACTGCCGGGCGAAGCGATTTTCGATAATAGTGATAAAAAAACCGCTGTGCGTCACTTTTTTCCACGCCATTGCCTGAAAATGAGATTACATAATTTTCAAGATTATGGGTTAAAAACATTTGTTTTAAGTTAGCATGCAGAAGCGGAGCACGGTTTTTCTCAATAAAATTTTGATACTTCCGTTTAATTTCCAAAAAGACGATGCTATCTTTCCCTGGTGTGTCATACCCTCGGATGCGAAATTTTTTACGAACTTTCAATCCTGCAACCTTTTCATGATAACACGCAAAGCCGGGAGTATCGTAATAGATGCTCCGCACTGTATATTCTTTATTTTCTTGTTTGTTTGCAAAACCATCAATTTCCACAAATGGTTTCATGTCTGTACGAATATCGTTTAACAATTCTTTTGGCACCAGGTATTTGTATTCTAATCGATTTGACATTTAATCACCCTGTTCAAATATTTAAAAATTTCATCATAAGTTTAGATAAAATTAGTGGCTCACAATTAATGGAACACCTCACAACCATTCCCATTTGCAAATTTTTTGCAGTTTCCGATACCAACACCGTAGCCATTACCGTTTGGCGATTGTTCAAAATGATAATTTCATCTTCAATGGAGACGACTTTGCCATCTAAAATATTTTTAGAACCATCGGGCATCAGCTTAACCATTTGATTTTCATGAACAAAAGAACAATCTTCATATTTTATCGGAAAAAGCGCTAAACAGTTGATATTTTCAATGACAGTGATAAGTGTATCAGATGAATAATTTTTTGTTATCTTCCCGTTTATTGGGCAGATAATGGTAAACAAATTTATTCGTTTTTGAAGAACATCAAGTTCATTTTGCAACTTATCAATTTTTGCCTGATTAATCTCAACTTCTTCTTTTTTTGCACCACTTTGCATCGCTTCTAATTTTGCTGTAGCAATATCGATTTCAAGTTTAGCAAGCCTTGCTTTATTCGATGCGCTTTCATATTCTTCCGATGAAACAAGATTTTTATCAATCAATTGTTGATAGCGTAGTAATATTTTTTCTAATTCTGCTGATTCGGTTTTTGCAAAATCAAGCTCTTTTTTCGCTTGTCGAATCAAAGCCTCCTTTTCCCCTGAAATATTTGATTTCATCAAGGCTTTGGCAACTTCCAATTCTCCCACCAATTCCACTAATTGTTCATTTACCTGGCTGGATTCAAAAAACGCAATCGTATCTCCTGCCGAAACATATCCTTTACCAATAATCGATGTATTCATAAAAAAGTGAATATTCTCGCCGCGATTGACTTGAGTAACACTATAATTTTCGTTTGTCCCGATCAAATAATTAAATGTATTGGCGATGAGTTCGCCATCCGCTCCTTTTGTCAGCATCCATTTTTTTACCGGAACAATTTTGCCATACCCTTTGATTGAATAAGGAATTTTAATCGGGACAAACAATATAATCCCAAATAGCAAAATGGCTGCGGTAAAAACAATTTGATTTTTTTTAATTTGTTTCATTGTTGTTTTCTTCCTCATAAAAATAATTTACTATTTTTACAATGATACTATCGCAACAGTACCATTTTTTTTACGTCCCTTTGTGAACCGATTGCCAGTACATAGTAATAAACACCACTGGGGAAATCATCTGCATTCCACTGGAAAACAAAACTGCCTGCCTGAAGTTTCTTTTCGACCAATGTTGCTACTTCCTGACCAAGTGTATTAAATATTTTGAGGGTTACACTATTTTCATTCGGCAGCGAAAAACCAATGGCTGTACTTGAATTGAAGGGATTTGGATAATTTTGTTCCAAAACAAAAAAACGCAATTGGTTAGAATGTGAATCTTCAATTCCGGTTTGTGAACTCAAATTTTCATTAGTAAAACTCGGCGTCATTTCCATGAAATCACCAGTTCCATTGGGATAGCGCCCAAAAGATATATCTGACGTTTGTTCATCAAAAATAATTTCATCAATAACATTGCCTCCAGAGTTGACTAAATAAATAGATTCACCGGATGCGGAGAGCTTAAAATTTGCATGTAAACCGCCCTGTTCTACATCATTATCTGCCCAGATAATTAAATAACCGTTTGCTGCGATAACAGTATCCGGAAAGGCCCACTGGGTAAGATCGTTTCCATCGTCAGACATAAAATAACCGGCTAATGATATAACATCATCCGTATTATTGTACAATTCAATCCAGTCATCATACTCACCGTCCTGGTCGGCCGCGGTTGAATCATTACTTGCCAGAAACTCATTGATCACCAGATCACCGGAAACTGCCAGCGTATAAAATTCGTATGCAGCACGGGCCGGCAGGAAGGAAGCCGCATCATCATTTTCTGCGTATATATAATATTGAAATCCGTTGGTTCCCGTTGATACGGAAGCTCCGTAGATGCCGTCTCCGGCAGACCCATCATTGTTATTGCCATCGTCCAGCATTTCTATTTTTTCGAAAGCAGCACTTACACTGTAACGTAAGTCTAACTGAACCAAACTGCTATTCGATACTTCTACATTGATCCACACATCTGTGTTGGGACTGACATTCAATGGACTAAGGGAAATATTACTGATGGCAGGTGCGCTTGCCTGAAATTCGATCTGCGTATTAAGATATGAAATACGGTTATCCATTAATTCAGCAATTCCAATGATTGACTGATTACCAGGGCCGGGGGGGCCGCATCCTGCGCTGTTATCAATATTATTTGTAAAATCGGTATATGTGTAAAATTTATTGGGATCGTTTTGCACTTCCGAATCAATTATATCCTGAATTTCCAAAGCCCTTGTCCGGTACAATCCATTTTCGAAATAGTCAGCTATAATTGTTTTCATATGCACGACATATATTTTGCGGTAAGTATCATTGTTCAAAATTTTACTGATTACAGGATATTCGCTCTCATTTATATTAGCGAAAGGACTCAGTTCCTGTAACTGGCGGGTACCCAATTGACCCAGCGTTTGATGATTAGTAAACACGCCGAAACTTTCATTAAAATCCCAGGGTATTGGATTGAACCTGCCGGCATCGTCTTTGTAGAGATAATAATTCTGCGGATTATTGATCGGGCCGTCCAGGTTCACCAGCAGGTTCTCCAGGGCAAGAAACCACAGATGGCGGTCAACATTCAGCACCTGCTCCACATCTGTCTGTTGATTATTTAAAGTATCGAGAAATGCAATCAAATCCTTCCAGCCGAAATCGGACTCCAAGGCGTAATAGCTATTGTAGCTGCTCGAATCATTGCCAAAGTACTTCCAGACGCTTCCCATATTCCCGGGCATAGCGCTATGGGAAATTTCACCTTTTATCCTGGCATTTTCATCACTCGCAAAATGGGTTCTCATAAAATATTTATCCACATCCTGATTGCTTGTATAGAGCCCGAGATACGTACTATTAATGTACACCTTTGCGTAATTGGAAAGGCTTGCCGGCATGTAATTGCGGGCAATTTCATAGCTCAAAACTTCACGTATAAAACTGGGATCTTTATAGACATTGGCAAGTTTCAACGTTCCAAAATTATCCATTTTTTGATTTTTAATGATATGGTCTAACTTGATATTCAAAGGATTTTTATTTTGGTTGGCCTTATAGCTGCTGTTACCTTTATAACGGACGCCAACACTGTCGAATTGAATATTATTAATAACCGCTGTTCCAAGCAGCCGTTCTTCCAAACCTGCGGATACGAGCTGGTCCAACATTGAGTCCCAGTTGTCCTGCGGAAAGGTAATTTCAATGACATTGATCGTATTAATATCATAAAAATCCTGAGCAAATGTTTTCACAGTTAACAGTGCTAAAAAAGACACAATAGATAATATTCTTTTAATCATTTTTCTTTTCCTTTTTTGTTGTTGGATTGATTCAATTATTTAGTTTGTTTTGAGTGATCCCATGCCCTTTCACTTATTGAGACGTCAAACAAAAAAATTACTTGCGATTTTTTTCAAGAGACATTTCAATGCAGCGTTCAGAAAGAATTGGAGAGCTCGAAGCGTGCCGAGAATATAAATTTTTTTGTAGTTTATTCTCACCTGGAGATCAATTAAAAAAAAGCCCTTTATTAAAAAATAACAAAGGGCTTTAATACAAATAAAAATTACACAAAAATGTTAATGAACTACAGCAGGAGGTCGTTCTTCCGGATGATGATTTGATCTTCGCTCTCCTTCCCGACGCAGAGGATGTGGCGGATTTTCTCCCGGATGATGCCCCTCAGGTGGTTGATTTTTTTGAAATAACTCATTTAATAATCCGTGCAGCTTATCGATCTGCTCTTCACCACACAATTCTTTAAGATCTAACAAGTGGTTAAAAGTAATTCGTTCAATCTCAATTTGTTTTTCTCCAATCAATTTTGAATATTCCCATACTTTCAAAGTATCAGGATTGTTTTTGAATATTTCATCCATCATTTCCTTTTTTAGCCGGGGAATTTCCCGGACGAGGTTTTGTGTTTGTTGGTAGTGAGCTTGCCGTAATAAATCATAACGTTCGATTTGCTCGTTTGATAAATCGAGTTCTTTCTGCAAAAGTTCCAATGGTTTTTCACTTTGTCTCGGAGATCGTCTCTCCATCTTACCAGGTTTGAATGCGCGATTGAACCAAATTATGGACAGCGTGAATAAATTTATTACAATTAACAGAACAATTATCCAGAGACTGAATCGTTTATTCGTAAAAAAATCCATAGCTTTTTCCTATTCATTTATGAGTAAATTGGGATTGTACAAATCCGAATCCAGGGTAAATTCCTGTGCAAAAGCATTAACTATCTGCTCTCGAGATGTGCTTATTTCGCCTGGATTTTTCAAGTACAAGGTAGCGGTGAGAATATTTATTGCGATTAGACTAAAGAGTAAAGCCGGCTTTAATATTCCCAACGCCATTTTGCCGGATTCAGATTTTCTACTATAATTTTCCAACTCTTCAATGCCGGCTTTGACGCGCGTGTAAAAAAACGGATTACGCTTTAATTGTGTTGCTTGATCAAAACACTTAATCGTTTTTTTTACTTCCTGGTTTATTTTTACTTTTTTATTCATTTTTCTAACCTGGATAAGTCAATGTTCTTTTAAACTGAAGCGATATGTTTATTTGAAATAAATTTTGCATCGAGTAAAGATCAAGGTCGAGATTAAGATTTAGAAAAAATTCTTTTTTAAATTGTTTCTTAATCTCGATCTTAATCTCGACCTTATAATTTTATGTCTGTTTTCAAAGTCGAGAATCTTTTTGTTCATTATACAATAATTTCGATGTTAAGAAACTAATGGCTCCTGTGTCCCAAAATATTTGACGTTATTTATTCAAAAAACTTGTGGTTTTTTTCTCACAAATTTTGACCATAATATAAATACAATTTTTCTTTTAAATTTTTCATTCCCCTGTGGATTAAAGATTCCACCGCCGATAAAGATGTGCCCATAATTTTTGCAATTTCTTTGTAGCTAAATCCTTCGTATTTATTCAATGTAATAGCAATTTCCTGATTTTCTGTTAACTCACTCACACATCTATGCAAAATTGCTGCGCGTTCCAGTTGTTCCAAAACCTTATCAGGATTCGTTTCAGTTGAAGCAACCGGCTCCTCATGAGCTTCCAGACCAAACAAGCTTTTAAGCTGCGCCATTCTCTTTTTTCTTTTCATTTTTCGAATTGTATCCAGACACTTAGTTACAGCAATACGATAAATCCAAGTCGATAATTTTGCATCACCGCGAAACCGATTAATTGATTGATAAACTTCAACAAAAACATCTTGAGCCGTGTCTTCCGCATCTGCCCGGTTGTTGAGAAAACGAAAACAAATATTGATAACCCGGTCTTGATGCTGTTGTACGAGTTTTTTAAATGCTTCTTCGCTTCCTGATTTAAGATCATTTAGAGAAATATCTGTCATGGAATTCCAGTTTCAAGGTTACTTCAATTATTTAGACGATATTGTGAAGGAAGACTTGCGGTGAAAAAAAAATAATATCTAATCAGATGATTTTCAATGAGACTATTGGTTTAAATATCCCAATGAAGTCAAAAATTCATCCGCACCAGATTATAAATATCCAATGGAGAATTACTAATTGAGAATCCGCACAAAAAATTGCGAACGACCCATTGAGAATGAAGATGACAATCCTTTTTTCTCACGCAAATAGCATTGGGTCACACCCGAATAATCCTATCTGCCGTTGCCATTACCTGAACTGTTTGATCCATAGTTCCCACTTCACCAATCTGCAACTTATCATGCAGATTAAGATGATCGAGACAAGTGCCGCAAGTAGCGATTTGAGTTCCTTTGTCTTCAAGTTTTTTAAGGCTGTCAAGCACTTCGCTTCCTTCAGATGTTAGCAAAACGCCCGCGTTTACACAGCCAACAACATCAATTTTAGTGTCAGATTCAGCTAATTTATTTAGAAAAAGCTTTAATAATTTTCTGCCTAATTGTGGGTCACCGATACCCATCATATCAGAATTCAAGTAAAGTAAAGTCATGTTTTGTCCTCTCATTTTTTATTTAGTAGTTTTTTTCGATACATTAATTCAATCCCAGCAGAATTTTGTATTTTTGTTATTGCTCTTTTAAATTGGGAATCCTTTTGCTTTTCTGTTTTAATAATGGTATTTTTTATTTGAGTTATATTTTTCTGATCTGTATTATTGTACCGAATATGCGGATCCGATTGTTTTACAGCTAATATATTATTTTGTACAAGGTTTTTCCCAGCCTTGTGAAAGCGCAGTGGAGAACAGGCAGTATTGAGGATGACGTTGTTTTTTATTACGATATCCGTTGTCCCTTCATCCAAAAACATACCGTTTGATTCAGCTCTGCCCAAATTGATCGGCACATCGTGGATATAGTTTCCCCGAAGCTTTGTGCCCGGCTGAAATCCCAAAGTATAAATTCCGCCGCCATCCGAAAGAATTTGCATTACATGATGAATGTGATTATTCTGAACAATATTCTGTTTGCAGGGAGTCGGTGTTGGATTCCAAATCCAGCCAACGCTGATACCGGTATATGGTAAATCACGAATTTCATTGTGCGCGATTTCTGTTTTATTGGCAAAGCCGACCCAAATACCAACAGCTCCGAAATATTCCGTACCGCAATTTTCTATTAAATTATTTTTAATAGTAGTTCGGCTTGAAGCTTGTTCAGGCGCTTTTTGCCACCATTGCTCTTTATCCCTTTTTTTTCTCCTGGCTTCACCAACCATAACGCCGTTTCCACCAATATCACTAATTATTGAACCGGTTAAAGAACAATCCGAGCACTGTCTGCCAAAGCCAATTCCAGCGCCATCCACATGACGGATGATTCCATTTTCAAAGCTACAGTTCTCCACCATTTCAAATTCAACAGCCGGCGCAATATAATTCCCCATGCCCTGCCATTCTTCGTTTGTATGAAACGTTGCCTGCACACCGGCATACCCATTTTCTGGAAAATTAAATGCACAATGTTTGAAAACCAAACCCTTAAAATGTAGATTACGCACAGGACAATTGTTGCCCGGATCACCCCTGACAACTAATAATTGGTTGGCAACCGGAGCAATTGCATTGATTTGTTTGATTGTTTCACCTGGACGGGGATAGTAAATTATTTCATTTTTAGAAATAAAACACCATTCACCTGGCTCATCACAAAACTGTGGAGAATTTTCCAGAAAATAGCGCGGGTGTTTTTCATATCCATCGATGACCATCATGAAATGCTGTCTTCCGATTTTTGAGAGAGGGTAAAGAAAATTATTTGTAAAGTCGATCGTTGCTACAGGAATTCTTGAAATTGACCAGTCATGAATGAAAACCAATTCAATCCCTTCGGCTGATATATTTTCCGGAATATCTTCCTGATTAAAAGAAAAATAGGACATTCGATCTTCGCTTGCTTCTACCACTCGGAAATATCCTTCATTTGGATGCCGCGCTCGTTTCGCTCTTTTGCCGTTCACAAAAAGTTCTCGGCATTTTGAATCAGACTTCTCTACTCTGGCTTGCCACATTCCATCTGCTCTTTTTTCCCATCCCTTAATCGCTTTTCCTCCACTAAAAGCTGGAATATCATTTTCGTAAGCGGTATAAGTGATTGAAAATTTATCGCTACCCGAATCTTGTTTTCCAAATATTATCGGATCAGTAATACTGTAAACTCCTCCTTTAATGTAAACAGTGATATTTTCATTTAGACCCTGTTTTACGATTTCTCTTACAATATCGCGAGCATGGGTTATTGTCGCAAAAGGTTCATCTTCTGTACCAATATTTTTGTCTTTACCTTGTGGGGAGACATAAAAATCTTTTGCAATGGAGAAATTTAAAATCATAAAAGTGGCTAAAAAATTTACAACTAATATAAATAGTAATTGTTTAAATTTCATAATCTGATCTCCCTATTTTAATAATGATATCTCGCCTGAAGAAAATCTATACGATTCTGGCTTACTAAATAAACAATTCTGTGTTCCTGGGTAATTCTTCTCGACCAGGTACCAGGTGGTAAGTATTTTAAAAGTTCTGGTTTTCCTATACCATGAAATGGACTTCTTATAATTGATTCAATTAAATCAAAAATCCGTAATGCAATTTTGCGATCTGTGCGAATCCAATATTTTAAATCTTCTCTGAACTCAAGATGGAATACCGCATCCCTGCTAACTTTTTGGGAGAATTTTTACTTTTTTTCTTCGCCAATATTAAGTTCTTTCTTGAGATTTTCCAATGTTTGAGGGGTTTCGTTTCGAGCTAATGCTCGATTAAGAGCTGTTAAAAATCTTTGAGCATTTTTAGGTGAGCGTAACAGATGTACTGTTTCTAATAGACTTGTAAGCTCGGAAGCAGAAATTAGTGCTACATCTTCAGTATTTCGCCTGTTAATAACAACAATTTCTTTGTTTTCAGAAACGTTATTACACAAATTGGCAAGATTAGCGCGAGCTTGAGAGTATGTTGTATGTATTGCCATTTTAAACCTCATTACTTGTACAGAAACAATGTACAATAAATTATTACTTTTGTCAAGATATTTGTGCAAAATTTATAAAGAACAAAATTTTTGCTTCCTTTCTCACTAACTTTACTACTTAAGCTTTCCTTATCAAACTCCGCATAACAATCTTAACAAATCTCCAGGCATCAACAAACCGGTTAATATGACTGGGCTGATCATTGTAAATTGTTCTTATCGGGACATGGCAAATTTTAAATTTATTTTTTAGCGCTTTCACCAGCAATTCGGATTCTGTTTCATATTTATTGCTAACTAGATTTATTTTTCGTAAAACATCAGTTTTGATTAAGCGGTAACCGGACTGACTATCCCGAACACGTAAACCGGTAAACAGCGAAATAAGCAGCGAGGTTGTTTGATTACTGAACTGTCTGTCCCACGGCATGGTAGAAACATCGTGCATACGACTGCCAAGTATTAAATCAACATTGTTTTTTTTAAAACTGTCTAAAAATTTAGGAATGTCTTCGGGCACGTGCTGCAAATCAGCATCAAGGCAAATGGCTGCCTGGTATTTTTTTTTAACAACGTATTGATAACCCTTTTTTAATGAAAATCCTTTGCCTTTGTTTGAAATATTTTTTAAGAGTACAACCCCTGTTTTTTTTATTTTTTCACCCGTAGCATCAATAGAACCATCATCAATTACAATAATATCATGCAAATCAATAAATTGATTCACACCATAAATAACTTGTGAAATAGTTTTTTCGACATTGTAGGCGGGTATGATGGCGCTGATTTTAGACATTAATTTTAGCCATTTATCAATTCCAAAGCACTTTTAGCAATTTCTTCTGCAGCATTTTTATAATCAAATTTATTACAATTTTCTCTAATTGCTGCAAGTTTTTTTTCATCAAAAATAAGTTTTTCTATCTTTTGTTTCAATATTGTGGGGGTCAAATCCTGCTGTAAAATTTTCTCTGCTGCATCTGCTTCAACAAGAACAGTAGCGTTTTTTTCCTGGTGTGCTTCTGCAGCAAAAGGATACGGTACCAGAATCGAAGGCACTTTCATCTGCATTAATTCAGCAATTGTGATTGCCCCAGCCCGGCAAAAAGCTAAATCTGCCGCGACATAAGCATCTGCCATATTGTAAATAAAAGGTTGGATATATATTTTATGCGGGAATTTTTCAACAGCAGTTTTTGTCTTTGTATAATCCGGCTCACCAGTTTGCCAAATGATTTGAATGTCTGTTGAAAGTTGCGGCAAAGTTTCCAGCAGCACTTTGTTCAAAGCATTGGCGCCCTGACTGCCACCGAACAAGATGAGTGTTCGTTTATTCTTATCCAGTCCAAATTTTTTAAGCGCTGAATGTCTGTCAAATTTTTCAGCGTTGAGCCGGACCGGGTTGCCAGTAATTCTAAATTTATTTTTTTCCTTTACTTTATTCAAAAATTGAATTGCCTCTTCAAAAGCAAGATGGATTCTTTTTGCTTTAGAAGCGAGTAGGCGGGGCGTGATTCCCGGGTAACTGTTTTGTTCCTGAATTAAGGTGGGAATTCCCAAAAGAGATGCAGCGTAAACCACTGGCCCGCTCACAAAACCACCGGTTCCGATAACAATATCAGGTTTATGTCGCAACAAAAATAAAAAGGACTGAATAAATCCGATTTTCAGAGAGAAAAAGAAAATGAGTGTTTTAATACCAATTTTTCTGCTGAAGTATTGGACGTGAATGGTTTTAAGGGGATATCCTTCACGAGGCACAATTTTGGCTTCAATTCGATTTTTTACACCGACGAAAGTGATCTCTGCCCCCGGTAACAGTTTTTGTAATTCATTGGCAATGGCGATTCCGGGATAAACATGCCCGCCAGTGCCACCGCCTGAGATAACAACTCTAATTTTTTTTGTCATTTTTTATAATAATTATTGATCATTTTATTTTTAATAATTATATTAAAAACTCTAATCAAAATCAAGTCAAATTTTGTGATTATAATTCATTCGGTTTCGATAATATATCTTGATTTTTAAAATTTGACCTTGTAAGTTTATCTTAATGTTAAATAGTGTCTGTACGAAAATCCCAAAAATTTAATTAGGACAATATTTTCTGATTTATATTTTTTATACCTCATCCCCTTCTCCTACAAGGAGAAGGGGACTTCTTGTCTCCCTCTCTTTTTATGAGATGGCCGGGGTGAGGTCAAATTATACAATTTTCGTTCAAGCACTAAATAAGTTTTTTGTTGTATATTGAAAAGGGTAAAAATGAATAAAAAATCTGAACTTAAAAAACAATATGTTTTAAGAAACAAACCAGCCGGGATTTTTCAAATTAAAAATAATATAACCGGCAAAATATTTCTTGGCAGCAGTCTGAATGTTGAAGGACCATTAAGCCGACATCGATTTGAATTAAAAGTTGGCTCCCATCAAAACCAGGCGTTGTTAAACGACTGGAAAAAATATGGTGAAGAAAATTTTTCATTCGATATTTTAGAAACACTCGAACAAAACGACGATCCGAGTTACGATTACAGCGAAGACCTGACAATTTTAGAACAAATCTGGATTGACAAGTTGCAGCCGTTCGGAGAGAATGGTTATAACGTAAAAACAAAAATAAGGCAGGCATAATTATTTATATTGTGCACAAAGTGGTTTTGGAATTTCTCATTAAAGTCTTCTCTTTTTAAGAGAGGAATTAGGAGAGTTTTTAAAAAAAGAAAATTCCAGAATCACTTTTATACATTGATCTGGGATTGGCGTTAGAAAAAGCAGATAATCTTTCAGCAAGATTAATCGACACCGGCGGTTTGGCAAAAGGTGATCGTATTACGCACCGCTTTCCGCTTACTTCGCTTGAGGAAATCGATGATGAAGTGAAAAAGTTGATAAGATTATTTTTTTTTGACCGAAATCGGCATCTTGAATTCTCAAACGAAGACATTCCATCAATCGTAATCCGGAACCATATAAAATATTTATCATTATCCATTTTATCCCGGTTAATTGGTCTATTATTGCCTGTGCTTCGGTACGAGTAAAAACAACTGGCAACCTTTTCGGCTTTTTCGCCCAGACCATTTCTCCTAAATCGCCAATATCAATTTTTAGCACGTGCTTATATAAAAATATAATTGCACACAAAGCCTGGTTCTGTGTAGATGCGGAAACTTTGCCGTTAACGGCGATGTGTGAGATAAATTCATTGATCTCTTTCTCGCCCATATCTTTGGGATGGCATTTGTCGTGGAATAGGACATACCGTTTTATCCAATTAACGTAGGATTCTTCTGTTCTGATGCTATAGTGCCTGGTGCGGATTGCTGCCCGTACCTGGTCCAGCAATTTAGGTTTGTCAGTTGGAGGGTGATTCTGCAGATCAGACATGAAGTTCTCTCCTTAAATGGGATAAGGATTCGCATTTGTTGCGCATGTCTTCTCAAGGAATTACTTATAATATAAAATAATAAATCAAAATGTCAACAAAAATTATTAATATTATAAAAAAAATTGCATTTTAATAAAGGCTGAAATTATGATGCAAAGTAGATTCATAAATTATATAAGCTTGTAACCTTCTTAACAATTGGATCTAATAAAACATAAAGTTTCCCATTATAAAATTTGATAGAGCCACCATGGTTAATTATTTTATCTAAAACTTGCTCAATATTTCTTTTTATGGTAATGCTTTTGTAACAATTATAATGATCAATTAACTTTATAATGGGCTAGCTAATTCTTGATTGCCAGTACCATGGTTTTCTATGCATATGAGCTATAGCCCAAACAACAATGATTTCATTATTTTCTATTGTGAAAAGTATCTTATATGGAAATTTGGGAATATATGCTTTGTGAATATTATCTACTTCAATTAAATACCAATTTGGATTCCTTTTTATTTTCTTTATTTGTTCAATTACAGATTTTTTAAATTTTTTCCCAAGACCTTTTGATTGAAGTTCATACCATTCAACCGCTTCATCAAATTCTTTGGATGCTAATTCGTGGATTTTAATCTTCATAGTATAAACCTTCAAAATCTAATAGTCTTGCTCGACCTTCATTGAATGCTTTCATTCGGTCATTAACTTCAAGAATCCATGATTGGCGAATTTCATCTTCTTCATAATCTATACTGGCAAGAATTAATTCGGCGAACGTTAATCTTTCATTAGGTGGCATTTCCAATGCTTTCCCTAAAAGCACCTTATCCATAAAATTTTCTCCTTTTGAATATCTGATTTATGAATTTTTAATTTACATTTCACTTTTATAGTAATCGTTTTTTACTTCAAAAACAATGCTTTTTTAAAGGCTCAACCACTTTTTCAGCTAACATTGTTACCCTGTCTTTCGAACCTTTACCATCACGAACAATGATCTGGTAATAACCAAAATCAATATCTTTTACGCGTAATCTAAGGCACTCATTCAGTCTCAATCCTGAGCCGTAAAGCATCCTCGCCATCAGTTGATAAGTGCCTGTAAGTTGATCAAGAACAGCACCTGTCTCTTCGGGCGTGAGATAGGCTTCATAATTTTTACCTATTAAATTAATTTGCCAAAATATTGAATAATTGAAAAATCCGGAGTTCTTATAATTATCTCACCATCTGAATGCGAATAGCTGACCGCACCTGGTCAAGCAGTTTTGGTTTTGTATTGAGAGGAGTTTTGTTGTTGTCTTCAGCCATAATAGAATTTCACGGTTATGCTAAATTACCTCAGATTTTATTTATGAGCGAAAATTATTAACTGGGATAACTCTCTTTTTTATATCATACCAAATTTTACGCTTCATAATTCGAAGATCATATTCAGATTGCAGATTCAGCCAAAATTGAGCATCAACACCAAAATAACGCTGTAGTCTAATGGCTGTATCAACACTAATCGCCCGTTTTCCATTTATAATTTCACTGATTCTGTTTGGCGGAACAGCAAGAGCTTGAGCGAGTTTATTTATGCTTATGCCCATAGATTCAATGAAATCATCCTTTAGAATTTCTCCCGGTTTAATAGGATCAAGTAGATTATTTGAACTCATTTTAATACCTCAATGATAATCAACAATTTCAACATCATAAGCATTATCCCCAAGCCAACTAAAACATATACGCCATTGCTTATTGATTTTGATAGAATATTGCCCTTTTCTGTCTCCGCTTAGAGCATGAAATCTATTTCCTAGGTTTAACATGAGCGCCTGTAAACTTGGAGCTGCATGCAAGACCATTAGTCGTTTTCTCGCCTAGCGCTCAAAGGATTGAAATCGGCGAACACGTTGGTCATTGAACAGCTTTTTTGTATCTCGACAGGAAAATGATTTAATCATACTTGTAATATATTGTGTTTAACGTAATATGTCAAGCGAAATATTAACTAATATCAGACATGACGTTTTCTCCTTAAATGGGATAAGGATTCGCCCTGGTGGTGCATGTTGTTCCAGCGTATTTCTCTAATATAAAATAATAAATCAAAATGTCAACAAAATTTATTAATATTTCAATAATCTTTGTGGTTCTGTGGCTTATTTGTTTTTACCTGAATAGTTAATATTTTTGTATAATTTCACTTTCAGTTACACCTTACTTTGAGGCAGCCCTATCTAATTTTTTCAGCGCTTCCTGAACTTTTAAATCGGTTGGGTTTAGATCCAAAGAATTTGTCAAAGCAGTTCTCGCCGAATCAGCAGCGCCTGTCCGGGCATACGCCATCCCTAAAATATAAAATGCACCGGCAAGTTCATTTTTTTTGAATCGCTTTGTGTGCCTGTCTTTTTTTATTGCCTGCTTAATTTGTTTTATTGAAAGCTGTGGTCGATCTGTGAAAAAATATAGCATACCTAACTTGGCATTCGCGTAAGGTAGATGCCCGCTATACAACAAAGCCGTCTTTAAATTCTTTTCCGCCTGATCAAACTTTTTTTGCCGCATTTGCACATTTGCCAGTTCAATATAAGGAAAATAGTTGAACGCTGCTATTTTGATCACCGCTTCATATTCTCTGGCAGCATTTTCCCATTCTTTTTTTTGTAAAAAATATTTCGCGATACGGTAATGGGCTTCATTCCAACCAAATTTACGAGCATTTAAATCCGCTACTGTTTTAGCTAATAGTTTCTCATATTCACTGCCGGTGATCTTTCGCAGCACGATTTGTTTCTTGAAGGGGAAATGTTTTGTCAGTTTTTTTATTCTTTGATTTGCAATTTCAAGATCAAGATCGGTAACTCCTGCCATTCGGAGATACTCGTGGTCACTTTTGTCTAACTCCCAATTCCATGATTTTTCATCAACAATACAACTGTTTTCTGGCATCGCCCGGGAAAATGCTTTTGCCATGAGCATGTAACCCTTAAAATTAGGATGTAAATGATCCGTAAACAGATTACGATCCATAATATTATCCTGACAAAAAGGTGCAAAAACTTTTTCCATTTCAACAACAGGTACCTGGTAAACTTTTCCAACCTTTCGAATGATTTCGTTAAAATCACTGCTGGCTCGGAAACGCATCACGTCGTAGTCTCTGGCTTTCACAAAATAACGGTAAGCCGACTTTTTGTTTCCCAATAATTGCAAACATTTAGCTCGTCGAAAATTTAACAGCGCGGCAGAAGAATCAATTTGATTCGCTTTATTATATTCGATAAGTGCTTTCTCGTATTTATTTATCTTTTCAAACTCGTAACCAGCCGCAATGTATTTTTTCCATTGATCAATCTTAACCTGCGATAAATTAGACGCTAATTGATAACCGAACGGCTCTTGATCAGCCAGGTTACAAACTAAAGTACTGGCGATTATTTTTACTCCTGATCTTTGTGCTGTACTGAAAATATCCGCTAAATTCTTTTCAAAATAATTCCTGGCAATTTCATACAATTCGCTGTTATATTTTATGTATTGATCTTTAATAACTCGCTCCATCAATGTATGTTTTTTGATTTGTTGGGCTGGTTTGCTGCTCACCAATCCTATCACTTGTTTGACAATATTCCGCATTAAATTGAATGTCCGCATTTTCTGAAATTTCATGTAAAAGAGAATCCAATTTCTGTTACGACTAACCTGTTGCGTTGAACCAATGCCCAGCGCTCCATAAAATTCATTATGTCCCATGTAAATTAAAAAAAGGTCAGGCTCATAATTAACAAGCTCTTTCGTAAAATCCAAAACTGAATAACTGTTAATAGCTGAAATGCCAACATTGATCACTTCAATATCTTTTGTGGGAAATAATATGTCCAACCTGTCTTTGAGTAAGCTGGGAAAAGTGCCATTAAATTCATAAGGAAATCCTGCCGTGGTTGAACCGCCCAAACAGAAAATACGGTAGGTGTTTGCTGATTTCTCCTTTTTAAAAACCGCGATTCTGGCGTCGGGAATTGATATATCCTGAAAAGAAAAAAACCGTTTGGCTACTTTTTTGTTGATGTAACAATAATTTGTGCCATTTATTTTTTTTGTCAAAATCAGGTTTATATCACCGCCATAGTTTACAACTCGTAAAAACAATTCCAGCAGCAAAATAATAAACATCGAGAATAAAAAAATCACCAGTGAAAAAGCGATCTTTTTTTTGGTGCTTATTTGTGTAACATTTTCAGTCATTTTTCTATCCAAATATACTCGTGAAAGTTTGGTTTGTAACATTTATAATATTACCGCTATGCGATAGAGTATTACTGGTTAAAAAAAATAAGTTCTTTGCAACAAATTTTTGTTTGAACGTACAAATATATCGAAAACTTAGGAATAAAGCAAGTTTAAAAATTTTGCTTGATATTCTTGTTTAACATTTATACATTGTATTCCAGCGAAGTTGCTCTTCAATTCAATCAGTACGTCGTTCTTTAAAAAACATAGCAATGTGCAGTCATTGCGATCCGCCAAATGGCTATTAGCGTCAACCTAAAATTTGGAAATCATGCTAAACTTAATTAACATATCGTCCCAAAAGGGACTTTTACAAATTTTGGAGTTTTATCTGTCTATAAACATATCGTCCCTGCAGGACTGGTTTTATAACAATTAACATTAATAATATTTTTAAGCGCCGTTAGATGCGAAATGTTTATAGTAAAATATTCTCCCACATTTTTTAAGTACCGTTAGGTACGAAATGTTAAAAAACAAAAAATTCAAAACAAATTTTATGTACAGATGTAATTGTCAGTAAATATTTTAGTTAACTAATTTTTAATGACCATTAGGTTGACGCCAATTGTCAGCTGGCGGATCCTTGTAATTGCAGTATGAAACAAACGTTATTTTGAAAACACTCTACTATAGATTATAAAATACAAAAAAGGAAATAACTATGACAAAAGACCATCATTTTAAAAGTCAAAAACAAACTTTCTTTTGGGCAATAATTATTATTTTATTCGGTGTGCTTCTCCTTTTAAACAACCTGGATTATATCGACTTTAAAGATTTTTTCCGAGATTACTGGCCTGTTTTGATAATTCTGTTGGGGCTGCATCTGATTCTAAAAAGAGATCGTTTCCATTTCGATGATGGAATCGCGGGAGACAAAGATTTTATCTGTGAAACTGAAAAGGCTCTATATTCGAATGTCTTTGGAGATTTAAGGGTTCAAATTAATTCTTTAAATTTTGAAGAAGGAAAAATCAACAACACTTTTGGTGATATCAGGCTGGATTTAAGCAAATTGAATATCACTTCCGGAGAAAAAATTCTTGACGTTCACGGTGTATTTGGTGATATTAAAATTTCTGTTCCTAAAAACCTTGAATACGCAGTTTACGCGAGCATCACTGCTGGTGATATTAAAATAATGGGACAAAAAGTGGATGGGTTTTCAAAGAAAATGAGATACCAATCAGAAAATTACGATACTGCTGATTTGAAATTAACCATTCATGTTTCACTTATTTTTGGCGATATAAAGGTGTATTAGTAAAATAGTGAAATTAACTGATATTAAAAAAAGTAATCCAAGCGCGAAGATTGTAAACCAACAATTTCGGACAATAAAGTTCCAGAACATAAACATAAGATTCTTATTATAGCAGAATGATTGATGAGCCCACTCTAAAAAGCCTTAAAAGGCTTTATATGTGATATTGACATTATTATTCCCGACACAAGTGTCGGGACTATTCAAATGAATATATTTAAGTTAAGTACTTTGAATTGCCCCGATTTTTAAATCGGGGAATAAAATGTAACCGCTAAATCTGGGGCTTTAGCCCCTTTTTAGAGTGGACTCATTGATAGCAGAATAATTTTATTTATTAAGGTAAGTTCTAAAATTGTATTAGGTTGGTAATTGAATACTATAATCTGTTTTCGCCTGTCAATTTAAAGGTTGACAATTTAACACTGCTCAATTTTCTATTTTTTTAATTATTTCCGCCAAAAAGACCACGCTATAAAAACAGCGGGCAAGCAGCGGACTGGCTGATAAAAATTAATCTGGCATTTTAAAAATGATTCGAAATCAAAAAATTAATCTTTAAAACTATTAGCGCTATTCTACATTAAAACAAGTGGTTACAATTTTCAATACTTTTAAATCCAATTCTAAAATTATGGAATTGCACTTTTATTAGCTATTTATTTTGTTTCTCCGCTCAACAGATAGAGAACTGCCATCCTGATTGCTACCCCATTAGTGACCTGGTTTAAAATT
>Ga0208771_1000660_pt1 | contig 20428 bp, 13 predicted proteins | sample AntAceMetag02UKX_FD_184775 | JGI IMG/M metagenome (GOLD analysis project Ga0208771, IMG submission 184775) | Saline lake microbial communities from Ace Lake, Antarctica - Antarctic Ace Lake Metagenome 02UKX (SPAdes) (version 2) | ecosystem: Environmental > Aquatic > Non-marine Saline and...
ATTTAGTGAAAACGAAATTCTAAAAGTCGTTCCTTCATCTGTTTCTATTTCCATCTTTCCCTCGAGTTGATCCACTAAATTTTTTATTAACCTCAAGCCCAGAGATTTACTATTTTCTAACTGAATATCTTTTGGCAACCCGATTCCATTGTCCTTGACAATAAGTTTAAAATTATTATCTTGTTCAGATAAAAATTCGACCAGAATTTCACCTTTTCCCTCTCCAGGAAAAGCATATTTTATAGCATTGGAAACAAGCTCATTAAGTATCAACCCGCATGGGATAGAACTATCAACATCCAACGGAACGTTTTGAATATTCATCGTTAACTTGATGTTATTTATGTCCACTGCATAAGAACGATAAAGGAACCTGGTCAAATCCTTTATGTACTCGGAAAAATCTATCTTCGCTAAACTCTTCGATTGATATAATTTTTCGTGAACCATTGCCATTGCGTGGACACGATTTTGGCTTTCATGAATAATGTTTAGCGCCTGTTTGTTTTTCAAATTTTTCGACTGTAAATACAACAAGGAAGAAACTACCTGCAGATTATTTTTAACCCGGTGGTGAATTTCTTTTAACAGAACTACCTTTTCTTTCAAATCTTTCTGAACTTGTTCCTCGGCTTGCTTGCGCTCGGTGACGTCCACTCCTATACCCCAGATCTCCCAACCTGGAATTGAAAATTGCCCGGATATATCGGACCAGGCTATAGTTTTAATGCTGCCATCCTTGCAACCAATTTCACACTCCCAACTGCGGTAATCGTCTCCCTGATTCGCCCATTCAGTCTTCATTTGATCGCGGTATGTTCTATCTGGATACAGCAATTCCATAGCTCTGTGATTATTAACAATTTCATTCGCGCTATAGCCGGTCACTCTTTCGCATTCATGATTCCAGATAACGATATTGCCATCTGCATCAAAAGCATTCAGCATAACTGGCATGTTCTGAATCACCAGGCGTACTTTCGCCTCGCTCTCCCGCAACGCTTTCTCTGCACGCTTGCGATCAGCAATTTGTTTATTCAATTTCGCATTAATTTCTTCAAGTTGTTTATTTCGTTCCTTAATATTATACGTTTTAAATTTGTAACCCGCAAATAATAAAGAGATAAATATTACCCCGGCAAAGAAACGAAACCACAAGGTTTTCCAGAAAGGCGGGGTGATTTTTATTTTTAGAAGCGCTCCGTCCTCATTCCAGATACCATCGCAATTTGAACCTTTAACCCTTAATTTATAATCGCCCGCAGGCAGTTGATAAAAAGAGACGACATTTGATGTTCCTAAAATATTCCAATCTCTATCCATGCCTTCCATTTTATATTTATACAGATTTTTTTCAGGTACAGCAAAATTTAATGCAGAAAATTCTATTGAAAAAATATTCTCATTATGAGTAAGTTCAATACATTCCGTTTCCGTAATTGATTTTTTCAATATTGAACGACCATCTCCACTGCTTCCAATAGGTAGGGATTTATAAAATAGTTTAAAATCTGTAAAAACAATAGGTGGTTTAAAAGAATTATCTTTAATATTATCTGGAAAAAAGCTGGTTAATCCATTGATACCTCCGAAAAACATTTCCCCACTTTTATTTTTAAAGTATGCGCCTGAATTAAATTCATTGCTTTGCAAACCATCCCACACATCATAATTTCTGAATGTTCTTGTAATTGGATTGAATTTTGATAAACCCTTATTCGTGCTGAGCCAGAAATTACCCAATAAACAATCCGCAGAATTTGATTCTACCAAAATTCCATAAACTACATCATTCGGCAATCCATCCTTTTTTCTGTAATGAGTAAATTTTTCTGCAATCGGATCAAATTTATTGAGTCCGCCACCACCTGTACCAAGCCAGAACGTACCGAATTTATCTTCATAAATAGACAAGATTGAATTACTACTAACACTATTTGAGTAGTTAACATCATTCTGAAAATAACTAATTGTTTCGCTTTTTGGATCAAACTTAATAAGTCCTCCTCGTTCTGTTCCAATCCATAAATAACCTGAGCGATCCTCGTGAATCGTCCATATTTCATTTGTACTCGAATTATCACTACCTTGTTTGTTTAATGGATAACGAGTGAACGTTTTCTTTAGTCTGTCAAATTTATTGAGCACCCCCTGTTCAGTTCCAATCCACAAAACGCCAGAATCATCTTCATAAATAGATTGGACAAAATTTGAGCTCAAACTGTTACTGTCCTTTGGGTCATGTTTAAATTTAAAAAATGTTTCATTCGCACGATTAAATTTATTTAAACCACCACCATAAGTGCCAATCCATATTGCTCCTCTTCGATCTTCGCAAATTGAAAGAACACAGTTATTCCCTATACTTTTAGGATCGTTTGGATTATTTTTATAAACGGTAAATTCATTTTTTTTTCGATCATATTTATTTAGCCCTCCTGTATCTGTTCCAATCCACAAATAGCCCAGCTGATCAATAACAACCGACCATACAACATTGTCAGATAGACAATTTTGACCTTTATATCTATATTGATAGTGGACAAAATTCTTAGCGCCTAAATTCAATTTGCTCAAGCCCAAACCAGTGCCAATCCAGAGAACATCAGAGTGATCTTCATAAATTGACCAAACTTCATTATTAGATAAACTATTGGGATCGTCAGGATTACTTGTATAATGAACAAATGAACCTTTCTCCTTATTAAACTTGAAAAGTCCACCTACATCCGTTCCAACCCAAAGTGAACCCAAATGGTCTTCAAATATAGTTTGAATGGTTAATTTCCTTTGTAAATTGGAAGCAAAAGGATAACGAATAAATTGGTTTCTTTCGCGATTAAATGAATGTAAACCCTCACCTGTCCCAAACCAGAGTGTACCAGAACGATCTTCATATATCGACACAATTTCATTGTTTTTCAAACTATTTGGATTATCAGGATCACTAACATAATGATAAAATTTACCTTGTTCCCGGTCAAATCTGTTTAATCCTGAGAATGTACCAACCCAAAAATTACCAGTTTTATCTTCTAAAATCGAAATCACTGAATTACTTATTAAACTAAATTCATTATCCGCATCATGTTTATAATTTATAAATGATCCTTTTTGCCTATTAAATAAATTTAATCCACCGTTATCGGTTCCAATCCAAAGATTTCTAGAACTATCCTCGTAAATTGACCATATAATATTATCACTCAAACTTTCTAAATTTTGAGGATCATTTTGATAACGAATGAATTGATTTTTTTCACGATCAAATTTATTTAAACCATTCAATGTACCAATCCATAATTCTCCGTAACTATCCTCAAAAATTGCCCAGATTGAATTATCACTTAAACTGTTAGGTATTTCTGGATCATGACGATAAATTTCAAATTTGTACCCGTCATATCTATTCAAACCATCATCCGTTCCAAACCACAAAAATCCCTTGCTATCTTGAAGCATACATTGAACCGTAGATTGCGATAATCCATCGTTAATAGAGATATGTTGAAATCGATAATGATGTTCTTGGGCATTCAGATTGGTTGAAAGGTTCAAAAGGAATAACTGAAAGCATAGCACAATAAAATTTTTAAAAACAATTGTACTGAATTTTGAAATATAAGTTTTAGGCATAATTTTTTTCTCGTAGCTATTTTTTTTCTAAACCGGCAATTAACACTTAACAAGTATAAGTACTAAATTAAGACAATTCTGGATATAATTTTTTTCGACATTCCGGACAAATGCTATGTGTAAATTCAGCTTCAGAATGATTTTTTATATACGTTTCAATTTGATTCCAATATCCTTTATCATCCCTTATTTTTTTACAAGAAGCACAAATGGGCAGCATTCCGCTCAATGTTTTAACTTCAGCTAATGCTTCTTGTAATTGATGAATTAATTGTTCTCGTTCATTTTCAGCTCGTTTGCGCTCCGTGATGTCATGTCCCATTCCCCTGGCGCAAATAAATTTGCCATTTTTAAATCGCCCATTAATATTAAGTAAGATATTAATTTCACTTCCATCTTTTGTTATAAAAACAGTCTCAATATCTTTAACCGTCTCCATTTTTTTGACTCGTTCAAATACATCTAAACACACAGGCAAATAGTCAGGGTGAAAAATATCACAAATATTCATCTTTTGTGATTCTTCTTTTGTATAACCCAATTTATTACGCCAGGTGTTGTTCACATATATAAAATTACCATCAGTTCCCACCTGCTGAATTAGTTCTACTGCATTATCAAAAAAATCATGAAGATTTTCCTCGCTCTCTTTTAGCGCTTCAATTGCCCGTGTTTTCTCTTTTGTTAATTGAAATTGATTCCATACATGTTTAATTATGGTTGGCAATAGATTGAGATAACTACTATCAAAATCTTTGACAATATAATCGCCAGCTCCTAATTTCATGGCTTCAACCGCAACATTTTCACTCCCAGCGCCAGTAACCACAATTAGCGGCGGTAAAGAACCATTTTCAGATAGTTTTTGAATTACCTGTAATCCATTATAAATCGGCAGTTCGTAATCAACAAGTACCACATCATAATTACCGTTATAAAATTTATCCAGCCCCCCCTTTCCATCTCGGACAATGTCAACTTTGTAATTCAATTTCTCAAGCTTTATTTGAATAAGACGAGCCACAACTGGATCATCTTCAATGTAAAGAATGTTTTTGGGCTTTAATGTAGTCATTTCTTTTACTCTCCTTATTAAACAATGGTTATCGACTTTGCTTTTTGTTCTTCACAATTTTCCATTACTTGTCAACGTGAAATAAAAAGTCGCGCCAATATTTTCTTTACCTTCCGCCCAAATTTTTCCCCCGTGACGACGGATAATTCGTTGAACCGTTGCCAGACCAACTCCAGTACCAGGGAAATCTTTGTCTGAATGCAAGCGTCTGAATGGTATAAATAAATTTTCAACATTTGACATATTAAAGCCAGCGCCATTATCTTTAATAAAAAACACAGACGTCGGCTGGTCCTTTTTTACACCAAATTCAATTTTCACAGCAGGCTTCTTCTGAGTAAATTTCCATGCATTGTTCAATAAATTTTCAAAAACCACTCGCAGCAAATGTCCATCTCCAGTAGCCTGCAAATCTTCATGGATAATAAATTCCGCTTTTCGTTTTGGATCACTTTCAATTAATGTATCAACGATATGTTTGGCGATAGCGCTGAGATTGACTAAAGAAAAATTCATTTCACTTCGTGTAACACGAGATAGTTTTAAGAGATCGTCAATCAATTGGGACATTTGATTAACTGATAATATGATCCGATCAAGATAATGTCTTCCTTCATCATCCAGCATGTCAAAATTCTCGCTTAAAAGCAATTCGGAATAGCCTTCAATTCTTGCTAAAGGAGAACGCAGATCATGGGATACTGAATACGAAAAAGATTCCAGCTCTTTATTAGACGCTTCAAGTTGAGCCGTGCGCTGAATGACTCTCTGTTCAAGATCTCTATTTAATTTAACTAACTTATCTTCAGCCTTTTTTCGTTGGGTAATATCTTTTAAGGATTGAATAATGCCAACAACATCGCCATTTGTATTTTTAAATGGATAGGCTGTTATTTCAAACCATTTCGTTAGCGAACCATCCTGCATTGCAATACATTCTTGATGGATAAAACCAGTTTTAAGGGCGCCGTTAAAAGGACATGAAGGACATGGCGAAATTCTGTTTTGATAAACTTCATAACATTTTTTTCCAACAATTGGTAATTTACTGCTAAATTGATTATTAAGCCAGGAATTTACTCGAATGATGATGAAATTATTATTAAGAACACTAATTCCTTCCTGAACACAATTGAAAATATTTAATAAAAAATTATTACTCTGCTGCAATTCCTTTTCGGATAATTTTTGCTGCATAATAATTTTACTGTATTTTAACTCTCGGTTTATGGCGGGAAGAAGCCGTAGCAAATTTTCCTTTGAAATAAAATCACTCGCGCCATTTTGTATCGCTTTCATAAGTAACTTATCGTCTGATCTATTACTAATAAATATAAAAGGCAGGTCAAGATTATGATGTTTTTTATATTCCAATACTTCAAAAGCGTCCAATTTAGGCATATCATAATCAACTATTATTAAATCCCAGTCCTGCTGACGAAGTTCATCACCCAATTCATCTTTTGTTCGAACCTGGTTCCATTTTGGATCTAATCCCCCCTTCATCAATTGATTTTGAATTGATTGAATTGTCCCGGATGAGTCCATAATAAGCAAGATGCGTGGCGCTTTTCTCATAGCCGCTCCTAGATAGTGTTAAATGGCTGGATATTAATGACCTTGTTGAAAAAGTACCCTCCCGAAGGTTTTATTAAACAGAAACATCAATACATGGTAGTGATTATTTTTATATACCCTATATTTGGTTACACCAGAAACCTTCGGGAGGGTTTTTGGGACTAAATCAACAGAATCATTAATGAGTAATCAGTTATTGTTAAAAAGGCAAATAATTAAAGTCAAAATCATTAAAACAAATACGAACTCATTACAGTGACTATCATCATTTTGACAATAATCAAATTGCTTTTAATTAATTTGATTCAATATCACAATTTTTCTTTAGAATTATTGAAACAATATAAATTTCATATTGAAATGAATTTATTTCAATATGAACTAACAACCTGTTTGCAAATTGCTGCTCAAAATTCTAAAATCTAAAAACACTTTATTTAATCGTTGGATAGGGAGGTACTGGTGCTTTTATGTTATTATTTTTATTAACTTTTCCTGAAGAATACTTATATTAAGTTTGTTTAAATATTTAGAGAAATTTTTAGTTATAAATTTTATTGAATTTTTCTAAATTACCACGCTATATTTGCAAAAAGCATTCCAAGTTAATTTTTCATAACAAATTAAATAATAAGATTTTGGTTTCAGGATTATGACAGTAGGTGATAAAAGAATTTAAATTGTATTCTGTTAATAAAGAAGCTACTGATGTTTTATCGTACCAGGTAGAATTATGAGGAGGGGTGATTTATTTAGAGTATATAAAAGCTCTCACCGAGATCCTAAAAAGTTTGGATTTATAAATTTAAATTCCTACAAAAACCTCACCTGGAAAACATTCAAAGTAACCGCGCCAAATTCTTCTTCTACTTTTCCGTTAAGAATATAAGGACGGGAGTGACTGAGCATGTAACAAAATTTTTGATAGACTTTGGGGAAAAATACGGCTTCATAAATTTCTGTTGTATCTTCAAAGCTGATGAATTCCATCATCTCATCCTTTTTAGTGCGTGTCATTTTTCTGGTTACCAGCCAGCCGATTGTAGTAATGGTTTTTCCGATAAAAAACCTTAAATTTTTCGCTGTTACATAAAAGAGCTTTTTAATTTTGTCCTGGTAGAGCGTCAGCGGATGCCTGCTAATCAGGAATCCCAGCGTTTCGCATTCATGTTGCAATTGCGTTTCCAGATCATAATCGGCTGAACTGGGCAGTCTGCCGGGACTATTTTCAAATAAGGACATGGTTCCTTTTGATTTTTTATATTGCTGATTCTGCCAGAACAGCAACCGCCACATCAACTCGGGACGTGTTTTGCGCGGTTCGATTTTATCAAAAACGCCAGCTTTATTTAAAATCTTTGCATCATTGGGATTAATTTTTGTACGCGTTAAAAAATTGTCAAATGATTTATAAACTCCGTTTTTTTTGACGCTCTATCAGAATTTTATCAACAGCTCCCCGCCGAATCCCCTTTAATTGCATGAATCCAACCCGCACCTGTTTATCTTTCCCAGCATAGTGCCATTCACTTTTGTTGATTTCCGGCAAAAGAACAGTAAGCCCCATGCGCCGTGCTTCGGAAATATAAGCAAAGGTGGAATAGTAGCCACCCTGGTTGCTGATAACTGAAGCGATAAATTCAGCAGGATAATGGGCGCGCAAATAGCAGGATTTGAATGAGACCAGGGCAAACGAGGCAGAATGGGGTTTGCAAAAACTGTAGCCGGAAAAACTCAAAATCATCTGCCAGATGCGGTCGATGGTTTTTCTGTCCACGCCTTTGCGGACTGCACCGGAATAAAATTTCTCTTTGAAGTCTATCATTTTTTTTTCGATGCGTTTTTTGGAGAGAGTCCGCCGTAAGTCATCAGCTTCAGCCGCATCGAAATCAGCCAACGCCATCGCCACTTTGGAAACATCCTCCTGGTAAACCATAATGCCATACGTTTCTTCTAAAATTTTATCCAGCAAAGAATGAAGCGGATCATAAGGCTCGCCTTGCAGCCGCTTCAAGTACTCTCGAATGTAATCGTTGGCAGCTGGTCGAATAATGGAACTGTGAATGATTAGGTGTTCAAAATCCCCGGTTCGTGCTTTTTTTTGCAGCAGACGCATGGCAGGCGACTCCACGTAAAACACACCAATGGTATCGCCGTTTTTAATAAGCGCCTGTGTTTTGGGATCGTCAATTGGATTCCACAACGCGTACTGAATTTTAACGCCATAATTCTGTTCGATAGCCCTAAGCGCATCCCGAATGACAGCCAGAGAACGATTTCCCAACAGATCAATTTTAACCAGCCCAGCTTCCTCTGCCTGATCCTTTTCCCATTGAATAATATTGACTCCTTTGGGCGCTGGTTCCAAAGGTACATAATTATTAATATTTTCAGGCGTGATGACAACACCACCGCAATGAACCGACATATTGCTCGGGCAGCCCTGCAGCTTCTCAGCTAGAGATATAATCTCATTCCAGGTTCCACTAATTTCATGATGACGATAGGCAGGATGGTTGTCGATCATTTCCCGCACACGATCTGCCCGCCAGTAGCTGGATAATTTTTTTGTCACCAGGTTAATTTCCGCTTCTGGCAGACCATAAACTTTGGCGATCTCCCGCACAGCCGCACGTGCTTTAAAACCGACATGATTGGAGATCATCCCAGTATGATTCGAACCGTATTTCTCAAAAATATAATCCAGAACTTCATCGCGTTCATCCCAGGGAAAATCAACATCAATATCCGGCGGGTCTTTTCTACCCATGTTCAAAAAACGCTCAAAAAACAATTTATGTTTTATGGGATCGACGTGGGTTATTTCCAGACAATAGGAAACAATACTGGCAGCAGCCGAACCGCGCCCGCAGGTGCGCCGCGATTGCTGCACAATATCCTGAACCACTAAAAAATACGGCGCGAAACCTTTATCCTTAATAATTTTTAACTCATATTCCAGCCGCTCCCTTACCTTTTCAGTAATTTCACCGTAGCGCTTTTTCGCTCCCAAATAGCACTGTTTCTTTAAAATGTCATACGTTGTGCCATTTGAATAACCATTGAAAGCTGGAAAAATTGGCCCGCCAAAATCCAATTCATGCAAACACAAATCAGTAATTTTTCGCGTATTTTCCAACGCCTGCGGACAGTCGGGAAAAGCCTGAGCCATCTGCTGCGAATTCTTTAACCAGGCATCTTTTGGCGCCAATTCGCTCTCATCAAGTTGGGAAAGTGAAGAATTACAATCAATTGCCCTAAGCAACCGGTGGAGTGGATAATCTTCTTGATTTATAAAATAAACGCCATTGGTCGCCACTTGTGGAATTCCAACAGACCTGGCATATTCAAGCAACTTCCGCCGGCGAGGTCCCGGCTGGATTTCAATGTACAGATTTTCCTGGGGAATTTTTTGCTGCAACAGGTTGATCAAAGGGATGGAATCAATTAACAAAAACAGACCATCATTATAGCGAACCAACACATCTAACAGCGAAAAATATTTATGCAAATGGCGCTGTGAAATGATGCGGCATAAATTGTTGTAACCTTTTCGGTTTTTGACTAACAGCAACGCTCTTAATCCATCAGAAACAATTTCGGCACCAATTATCGGTTTAATGCCCGTCTCTCTGGCAATCTGTAAAAACCAGATCAAGCCATAGATGCCGTTGGTATCAGTCAAAGCCAGGGAATCCATCCCCCGCCGTTTCGCTGCCTGGCACAGGTCTTCAATGGAATTCGCTCCACGGCAAAAGGAGTAGTGGCTGTGAGTGTTGAGGTGGATAAACATTGTCTTTTCACATATATGTTCTTAATTTGATGAATCATTAAAATTTAGGATAGAATAGCGGAAAGGCAAAAAAATCCTAAAAGACAAATCCCAAATAACAAATAAACTCCAAATTTTAAAATCCAATGTACCAAATAAAGATGTTTGGAATTTTATTTTTTGAATTATTGTTTTTTATTTGTAATTTGTTATTTGGATTTTGAGATTTTAATTCAATATCCGCGTGATTCCTTGATCAGTGTGGTTAAAACACTACCGACCAGTTAATGATATTTTGATTTTCAGTTCCGACAACACCAGCTAATTTCACTTCAAGCACGCCATCAGTAATTTTATGAAATAGCACCTCGGTGTCTGCATTTACTTTTGAAACATTCATTCCATTGGGTACATGAATAAACAATGAATAGGGTACGCCAGCTACGATTTCGGAAACACCGCTCAACGTTGATTTTGATGAATCCCAATCAACTTGTTTAATACTGACTGCGCCTGTTATATGACGCGAGTTGGCTAACAACTGTGGTTGTTCAAGCAATGGTCGGATTACATAAACTCGCGTCCCATGAGCAGGGATCAATGAAGTGACATTATCATTTGTTATCTCTTTTAACTTTTGATTCCAGAAGTCAAAAATCAAGTATTCTCTATTAGAAGCCAAACCCAGGTCATCTTCAAGTGAGATTTTTCTGAAATCTGGTTGATCAGCCCAGTTGAATACTGCAACCACATCATAAATTCCAGATTCGGCGTTGACTTTCAGGTCTATTGCTCGCGGGTATTCATTAACTTTGGGGCAGCACCAGACCACGCCATTTTTCTTGTTGGATTCAATTTTGTAGGGATAAAGATCGATTGGCACAACGCGAGTGGAAGGCATAGTCTTACGGTACAGATCCAATTTTTTTTCAGGCAGCTTTGCCATGAAGTCAGAAGCCATATAAAGCTGTCCTGTCAGTGCGATAGCGGTTACGACAGTCCTGCCTTCTTCCAGTGTTAAAGGATTGCGAACCATTGCTGCATCGGGGTCGCAGTGCCAGACAATATTATTGAGATAATTAGCTCCAAACAGAGAATTAAAATACGTTTGCATGGACATACCGCTTTCCTCTTCCGGATACCAGACTGCCTTATCATCACCACCAGTACGAGAGCCATCAAAAATTCCAAAGCACAGACCAACTTCGTGCATGGCGCAGCCGCCGATATAGAAATTTTCACCCACAGTTTCCCTGAGCGCTTTTTGAACTTCCAAATAAACTTCCCTACTTCCTTTAGTCGAATCAAAAGCCATCGCCTTATTTTTGTCGTAATAATCCATCCACGTTCCCCAGCCAGCATCTTTGAGATATTTGGTTCCCCAATCTTCCACCAGCGTTTTAAACATTGGTTTTAAATGCTTCTCAATAACTTCAGGATTTGTGTAATCAAGCCTGACTACGGTTGTATCGGCGGTACAGCAGGCACTCGACAATTTGCCGTCCTTATCACGTAAGTAGTAATTGTCAGGATATTTATCCGCACATTCTGCTTTTGTGTAATTTGAGCCATAAACATTGACCCAGAGAGCAGGCTTTAATCCCTTACTTGTAATGTATTGGAACAGCCACTTGCCGCCATGTGGAAATGTCTTTTTAGTCCATTCAAGATAATTTGCCTCATCGCCCCTGGTATAACAGGCATCTAATTGGATATATTCCAGTCCATAAGGTTTTAAATATTTTGCCAGCGCATCGGTTTCTGTTACCATATCGGCTTCTGTTGTGCCCATGTAATAGCAATACCAGCTGCTCCAGCAAACAGGAGCATTTTTAAAACGTTTGGGCATCGGCTGGTAATATTTCAGTCCCAGCTCGTTAATGTAATAATCAGGAATTAAGGAAATCTCAACGCCTTCGATAATCGGGAAGGTTATATTCATCAGTTTTTCTTCAACAGCATTCCGACTCAATTCGCTTGCTTCGGGAAACTGAATCATAATATCCGTTTCTCTGTCAAATAAGCAACATAGATTTTTGGCAGAGACAGAGCCAATCGAAGTGTACAATATTCCGTTATCCTGACTTTCGACTCTGGCAGGAATTCTATTCTCCGAAGCAGGCGCTACGCCTAGCAAAACGCCATTTTCGGCAGAGCAGCTTATGTTTAACCCTTGTTCAGTAACTTTGAAATTCCAGGTGGCGCTGGTTGGTTCTTTAGTGGTAATAATCAGTTCCTCCTGCTCTTTCTTCACCGACCAATTGGAGAGTGCAGAAAATCCTTCGTCCCCTTTTAAAGATAACTGAACATCTTTTACCAGCAGCCCCAAATCAACATAACTGATAGTGATGGTCTCCTTTTTAACATCAGGCAAAACCTGCCAGCCATTTTGATTTAATTGAACAGAAGCACAACTTAAAAGCAATCCGAAAAATAGAACTGCCAACAACAAGCTTAACTTGTTTTTGTTAGAAATAAGTTTTCTTACCATTTTGTTTCTCCTTGTTTTGTTAGTTGTTATTAATTTTTTTAACACGTTGTTTATTTTGAGTCTTGCTGAATATTTTTTCAATAAGATTTATGATTCTGTTAATTTATCCCTAAAAACCCTCCCGAATGTTTCTGTTGTAACTAAACATAGCGTATATAAAAATAATAACTACCTTAGCGCGCTAAAGCGCAGTGCCTAAAATTTGAAGTTTGAAGTGACTAAAGTTAATTTTTACTTTAGATCACTTTAGGCACTTTAAACTTATACCTGGATAGCTCAAATATTCCCAGTTAAAATTCTTTTGCAAAAAAAACAAAGACTTTATTGTTAATACTATATATTGATATTTCTGTTTTATAAAAGCTTCGGTAGGGTACTTTTTAAACAAAGTCATTTATACTAAATTACAAAGAGAATGTCAACATTTTTTAATACCAAAACGTAATGCCTCAGTTATTGGTAATATTCAAGATGGAGCCCACTTTGAGAGATAGTTTTATTGATGTTAATCGGTTTTTTAAGTGGACTCCATCTTCCCATATCCAATTACTGAAGTATTAGACCAAAACTTAGAAATCAATTAATCTCCGCGCATTTGCGCTGAATATATTTACTCTATCCTGATGAGAAATATCAGCCAGCCCTACTCTGCCTATTTGCGGTCTTGGATCTAAAAATGGATTGTCTGTTCCAAAAATAATTCTTTCTGATCCAACTTCGGCAACAAAATATTCTATCTGCCGCGCTGGACACATTGAAACGGCTGTATCCAGGAAAATATTTTCCACTTCCTGAGTTAGCTTTACCGCATGGTAACTTCCATAGGGACCTCCGGAATGTCCCATAATCCATTTTATATCAGGATAATCTTTAACGACATCTGCAAATATATCCAGGTTTCCATATTGGTCACCATCCAGCCAGGTGTGAACAAGAACCACAAGTTTGCGGTCAGAAGCATATTCATAAATCTTTTTCATCCGCTTATCTTTCATATTGCAGGAAGTAGAGTAGGGATGAATTTTAATCATTATCACATCTTTATCTTCAGCAAAACAGCGCTGAAGTTCATCCAGTGAAAGTTCTGGATAATGACCATTTACAAAACAAGCGCCATAAATTCTACCTCGATGAGCACGAATCGCTTTAAGCATCAAATTATTACCAAGAACAATATCAACGTTTATACCAGAAGTAGTAGAAACAACTGTTTTATTTATACCACAAAGATCCATCGTCTTTACCATGCTACCTGGATCATTTGCCGGTACGTGCATAACGCGTTCGGGGCCAAGATGAGCATGCAAATCAATAATTTCAACATCTGTTATTGGGAGACCTTCATGTATGCGCTCAAAATATTCTGTCATTTCCACACCTCCTTCAAAAGATTACGGAGATTCGTATCTGCAATGGATTGTTTATCTTTTTCATTTATGTCTGCATAAGTAAGCAGGGATAGCGCGGCTGTTCCTGTATATTGAGGCATATTGGTGCCAAAAAGAAGCGGGCGGGAACCAAATCGTTTTACAATATCCTCAATGGCGCCAGCTCCCATAAACCGTGACAATTCAATAAATAAATTATCATACTTTTCAAGCAATGGATAAATGTAACGATTATTTCGATAAGTACAGGTTGCAGTAATTACAGGCAGTTGTTGGTGATTTTTTAGTATTGTATTAACTTCATCCCAGCTTACCGTATCCAGATCAAGAATAAGCGGGATGCGTTTCTCCTCTAACGCATTGAGCAGCTCTCCAGCGCACCATTCTGAAATTGAGAAACTATGAAAATTTAGTTTGGGATATACTCTAACTGCCTTGACATTATTTTGCTTCATCTCAGGCAATAAATTTTCCGGGCGCGGCATTTCCCCGGTGTGATGAGGCATCACAACCCAGGCAGGATGCAGTTCCTTAAAGCCTTTTATTTCATCCATCAACATGGAATTTCCATCAGGAGGATACCCATCACGGGCGAGCGTATGATACACAAGCGCCTCTTCTATTCCGGCGGTCTCCATTTCCTCTAACAAACCTTTGACATCCGGAATATCATAAAGATGGGGATGAGTTACTCTTCCAACCGAACAATTGCAATCAAAAAATTTTAATTTTGCCATTTTATACCTTATTCTATTTTTTTTATTTACTATTGGATTTTATCAACTGTTTTGTGAACTCCATCAACGCGTCTATTTCAAAAGCTTTATTTTCTAATTAATGAACTAACTCCTGTGTTTTGATTAATAAATTTTCATCTTCCATTAATTCTGAAGGTTGAAATGTCCTGTTAAATTCCAGTGGTTTTATGTTCTGATGAGTATTCGGATAACTGATGATTTCTGCTCAAACCTGCTTGTATTGAGTCTCTTCCTTTTTTATCAAACCATCAATCACAATTGCTCTTTTCTGGCTTTTGCAATGATTGCTTGCAATACATTCCATTCTTCATGAGAATTGCACTCCATGACGGTAGCTCCTCCAAAGATATATCCTTTTTCAGCTATTTTTCCTAAAGCACAGGCTCTATTTACAATGAATTCCTTCTCTTCAAGACTGCGTTTATAGAAATCGCCAACACTGCCGCCGCATATAATTATATCCTTGCCGTGCTTTTTCATAATATCGAGCAAATTTGGATTTTCGTTCCAATCCAATGGATTTAAGATATCTATTCCAGTTGAAACCAAATCAGGAAGTATCCGTGCTATATTTCCGTGGGAATGAAGATGCACATATCCTCCTTTTTGATGGACAATCCGGACAAGCTCCTCATACCAGGGTAAGAAAAACTCTCTGAAAGTTTCCGGAGACAACAGGAGTCCATCAGGGGTACCAAGATCGTCGCAAACATCAATAATTTCAACACCCCTATCCAGAAACATCCCCACAGCATCAAGACTCATTTGTGCAAGTCTCTTAATAAGTCGTTTCATAAATTCAGGATTAAGCAAAAGATTTATTGCGGTATCCTCAAAGCTCATGAATGAATTATGAACTCCTGAGAAAAATCCCTGGATTGAAGCGGTTGGTACAAAACCTGATTCTTTAAAAAATTCACTATCCATTTCTACATCAATAAACCTATCGGGATTCTTCATGGCAGGAAGGATCAGTTTTTTAAGATCATTTTCTTCTGTTACCGGAAAATCAAAATAGCTTATTGATAAAGGATTAAAATTAACCTTGCGTTTATGCCCTCCTTCATACTTAAGAATTTTATAATCGTTTGTTCTTTCGATAACAACTGGCTGTATTTCACCCGGACCACCGTGACCAAAAGTAAAGACACCTCCTTTACCGACTCCTATTGTAGCCATATCAAGATATTGAGCCATACGAACTGCTGTTTCTCTGCTCGCCTGGGTTCTTGCTTCAGAAGAGTATCCTTCCCGGGGAGGATCATCAGAAGGCAGGCAAAAAGTGTTTTCATCATAACAATTTTCAGGGACAAATTTATGAATGCTTTTTTCATTCCAGAACGGATCTGCGATATACGGTATCCTGTCGGGTTTTAGTCCTGAAAGCACTTTTAATAAATCATCTCTATTGCTCATTTAATTTTTCCATTGATAATTTTAAATCTTAATTTAGAGCTCTCCAACACCTCAGGATTTACCACAAACTTCGGCAACTTTCCATCAAGAAAAGCTCTTACATCATCCATAATCATGTAACGAATATCCCAACTACTTTCTTCGCTGTACCAGGCAAAATGCGGCGACAGAATGACATTGTCCATCTGTAAAAGCGCATGGTCAGGAGAAAGCGGTTCTTCTTCGTAAACATCAAGTCCGGTGGCTACATCAACTTTGTCATAACCAGTACCATGCCTTAACAATACCTTTACATTCTTTAATCCATCCATCACCTCAGTAGTAAAACTTGCCATATTTGTAAGAAGGATGTCTACATCTTTAAATATTTCTATTAATTCAGTTGCAGATGCGTCTCTTTTCTGGAAGTAATAAAAATTTATGTCAAGCTTTTTGCATTCTTCCTCTTCCCATTTCAGGTCTCGTTCAACATAATCTGTTATTTTGAAGGTGATTTTTTTGTTCATTTTTTAGATCCCTTGTCTGTTTAGGAATTATTTAGCGCATATCTTCCTCAAACCGATAAGTGATTTTTTTTTAATCCGTTGGTTTGTTACTATCCGTTGAAAATTTATTCAAGATACAACTTCTTCAATCTTTGTCTTCTGTTCATCTGTCAATACAATCTTTCCAACTGCAGCATTTTTTTCCAGTTGCTCTACTGTGGATGAAGATGGAATCACCGGGCCCATACCGGGCAATGTTAACATGTATGCCAGAGCAAGTTGACTTATTGTCATTCCCCACTGTTTTGCTAAATCTGCTAATTTGTTCAATTTAGCTAAGACTTCTTTATTGACTACCTTTTCAAATGTTCCTTCGTCAAACAAGCGGTCGCCTTTTTTAACTTTTGATAGATCAAGGTAACGATCACTCAATAAACCGGCACTCAATGGAGCCCAACCAATAAATGAAACACCTGTTCGGGATGCCTGTTCCAATACCCCCGCGTATTCATTCCTTTCACCATTAATAATGTCAAATTGATTCTGAACTGATAATGTTCGAGTTCTGATAGATATATTTTTTTCAACTTCCTGGTAACTTTTCAATTGATCAACTGTAAAATTTGACACTGCAAAATACCTGATTAAATCACGTCGAACCAGCTCATTAATGGTTTCCAAACTTTCTTCAATCGGAGTAATGGGATCGAAGGAATGAAAATACAAAATATCTACGTAATCTAATTGCAGCCTTTCCAAGCTGGCATAGGTCGAATCCAGAATATTGCTTCTTGAGAGTCTGCAATGATTGGGAGTAATTCCATCCATTCCGCCAAATACTTTTGTCGCCAGTACTATATTTCTTCTCTGGGCCGGATTATTTTTTAACCACTTTCCAATAATCCGCTCCGAATTGCCAGAAGCGCCATTGTACCTGTTTGCAGTATCCCAGTGAGTGACTCCCAATTCTATTGCCCTGTCAAATATTTTAAAGGCAGTTTTTTCATTAACCCGGGCACCGTCTCCTGTCTCTGGATAGCCGAATTTCCATGTGCCCAATCCAATATTTGATACCTTTAAACCAGACTTACCCAGCATCCGGTAAGGCATGCCGTTGAATTCTTCTGTTATCCATGGTACATTGTATAATTCAGGATGTGGTTTTAGGTAATCCATTTTTTTCTCCTTATTTTTGTCTAAAAAACCACGGTGATATTTAAGTAGGAAAATTCATTTTTTTTGAGTAAAACATCATTGTCTTTCAATAAATGAAAGTTGATTATAAAGCGCCTCTCTCAACAATTCCCCACAAATCCGTTTCCGATATTCTGCGTTTGAACGAATATCCGTAATTGGTGTAACTTCTTCCTCAATTGATTTTCTTGCTTTTTCGATTAATTCTTTATCTAAAATTCTGGCATTTAAAATTTCTTCTGTCTTGCTGGCTCTTCTTACGATGGGAGAAACGCTGCCAGCAGAAATTCTGATTTCTTCAATCTTCTTTCCATTTTTCCATCCCAGCACCGCCAGAGACAGCTTGCTAATTGCCAGTGCTTGCCGCTGCCCCACTTTGCGAAAATACCAGAATAAATTTTCTTGTTTTGGGAATGGAATAAAAATGTAACTGATATAACAATTGTTATTTAACCTTGTTTCTCCAGGACCTGTCATTAACTGGTCCACTTTTAATTTTTCAAACTCGCCATTGTTTTGAGGTCCAATCCAGATGTCAGCGTTTACAACATTGAGCACAGGCAAACTATCTCCAGCCGGGGAAGCATTCGCAATGTTGCCGCCCAGTGTGGCTCGATTTTGAATCTGCACTGAACCGATTTGACGGCAGGCATCAACTAAAATAAGGAATTTTTCTTTAATAGTCGCATCAACCATCAAATCGCTCATTGGCACTGCTGCGCCAATTAATACTCCGTCTGTCCTTGCTTCAATCTTCTCACTGATTTCTTTCACGCTTTTTAAATCAACCAGATTATTAGCGGATTTCCATTTATCCTGTTGCACCATTAAATCAGTTGCGCCAGCGACAAATGTTAGCTTTTCCTTGGTGCTGTTAATAATCTGCTCCAGTTCATTTATGGTATTGGGACGGTAAATTATCTCTTTATTATTTTGAACCAAACTCATCTCTCCAATCCTCTTGAATTTGTTGAATGATTTCCTTTTGATTGGTTAATTCTTGAACCGCCTGTAAAATTTTTGTATAGCCTGTACAGCGGCACAAATTACCACCTAATGCTTGTTTTATCTCATCCAAACAAACGGGCGGCGAGCATTCATTTAACAAAGCTGCGGTTGACATCACAAATCCTGAAATACAAAATCCACACTGAACCGCTCCGTTTTCAATATAGGCTCTTTCAATTGATTTGAAGGATTTCCATTTTTCCAGACCTTCTACCGTCACCACGTTACTGCCTTCAAGCTGCAACGCAGGTATCAAACACGAATTTACCCGCCTGCCGTCCAATAAAACCGTACATGCGCCGCATTCTCCTTTGCCACAGCTTTCCTTTGTTCCGATTAAACCGAGGTTCTCGCGGAGGATGTCTAATAAACGCTCTTTTGAGGAAATGTTCAATTCTATCTGTTTACCGTTTATTGTCATTTTAATTTTCATATCCTACCCTTCACTGTTAAAGCACCAAATAACAAAATGCAAATTCCAAATAAATCTCAAATTCTAATATCGAATGACCAAAACGGGTTTGAAATTTTGAATTTTGGTTTTTGGAATTTATTTGAAATTTGGGATTTAAGTTTTGGATTTTTTTTTAAGCATCAAATTACAAATAAAAATTCAACTTCAAAATCTCAATGACCAAAACTTCATATTGACATTCAAATATTATGTTGATTTAACCAATATCGCTGATAATATTTTCTTCAATTCAGTCGCTTCTTGAAATAATTTTTGCGCATCAATTTCATTTTTTAAATCGTTTGTTTCTTTTATTAGCCTAATCCAATAAGCACTTTCCTTTGCTTCTTTTCGCGATATTTTAATTCTCATTAAAAAATCCTTCTTGCTTAATGATTCATTGGCTTCACGATAATTTGCACCGACTGAACCAGACGATTTTATCAACTGTTTACCATCTTCGATATTCGCCAGTGTATTGGGCAAAGTCTTTACAAAAAGTCTTACATTTTTAGCAAATAGAAAAGTTCGCTCCTCAAGATCATAAACTGGTTTTGAATTTTGAATTTCAGTCATTGTAATTTACCTGAATTTTGTGATTTATTATTTGAAATTTTATTTAAAAACACCAAATTATTTTTGGAAATTCCAATGACCAAAACTGGTTTGGAATTTTGAATTTTAGTTTTTGGAATTTATTTGAAATTTGGGATTTGAGTTTTGGAATTTTTCTAAAATAACTTAATGATGAAAAAATACGAATATATCTTCTGGCAACACAGGAATCTTATTAAACTCCACCCCAAATATCATCCACAACGCCGAAACGACCGCAGGTGCAGCGCCGACCAATGGCAGTTCTCCCAACCCTTTTGCGCCAAACGGTCCGAACGGATACGGATTCTCTAAAATGTTCACCTCAAATTCTGGCATTTCAGTCGGCGTGGGAATGATGTAATCTGAAAATCCTTCCACATCGAACTTGCCATTTTCCAATCCAATTTTTTCGTAAATGGCATACCCAATTCCCTGTAAAGAACCTCCTTCTATTTGCGCCACCGCCTGGTTATAATTTATCGCTTTGCCAATTTCGTGCGTGGTGTAAAACCTATTCACTTTAATCGTAAAAGTAATCGGGTCAACTTCAATTTCAGCAACTGCGGCTGCCCAGGA
>Ga0208771_1000662_pt1 | contig 20383 bp, 19 predicted proteins | sample AntAceMetag02UKX_FD_184775 | JGI IMG/M metagenome (GOLD analysis project Ga0208771, IMG submission 184775) | Saline lake microbial communities from Ace Lake, Antarctica - Antarctic Ace Lake Metagenome 02UKX (SPAdes) (version 2) | ecosystem: Environmental > Aquatic > Non-marine Saline and...
CCTGGATTTTTAGCCATAATGGCAATACTTTTTGCCGAATCAATAGAACTCCCACCTCCTAAACCAATAATGAAATCACAGTTATTATCTTTAGCCATTTTAGCTCCTTCAGCGACATGTTCTGATACGGGATTGGGAAGAATTTTATCAAACAGAACTTCTTGAACTTCATTTTCTTTTAAATATCCCCTGACCCGATCAAGATAACCATATTTTTTCATTGAACTTCCAGAACTGATAACCACAAGGGCTTTCTTGCCGGGCAAATATGGTGTATTAGCAAGTTTACTGAGTTCACCTGCTCCAAATATAATTCGAGTTGGCATGTAATAATTGAATTTTAATTTCATTTATTCTTCTCCTTATACTTTTTTTATAAGTTTATTGGCAATTAATATTTTAAATACGCGAAAGATCAACATCTTTTGGTAGATTCAGTATAAAAACCTCTAACAATTTAATGAGTTGTTCAATATCTCCTAAATGGCAGTTTTCCATGGGGGTATGTGTATATCTTGCTGGAAATCCCACCTCTATTGAGGGAATTCCTTTGTTCTCGAGTTGTAAAAAAGAAGCATCAGTTAAGCCTCCATAAAAGACATTCCTTTGTACTTGAATGCCTGCTTTATCTGAAGCTTTTTCAAAAAGTTTTAGTAATTTTGGATTAGGCACGACACCTCCCAGAGTACCCCTGCCGTGAAAACTATAAGTGTTGATCACCGGCCCTCCTCCAAGTTTTACATCTGTTTTATCGAGGTCAGGTGTATCGCAAGATACCACTACGTCTATAGCTATAGCAAAATCAGGGTTTATTACCCGGGCAGCAGGAAGCACTCCCCTTAAGTTGTACTCCTCCTGAACCGAACCTACCAGATAAATTTCCGGAGAATATTCTTTATTTAGAAGTCTTTCCATAAGACAAAGCAGAACCAGGCAGCCTCCCCGGTTATCAATAGCAGGGGAAAAAACAGTAGGGCCATTTCGTACAAAATCTCTGGCGTAAGTAATTGGACTGCCCACTTTAATCCCTAAAGAAAGCACTTCTTGAGAATTGAAACATCCTATATCAATATACAGTTCCTCGATGGGTATTACCTTATATCTTTCACTAACAGCGGTAAGATGGTGGGATTTGCTGCCGACAATCCCTTCAATAAAACTACCTTTATCTGCTCTCACCAGCACTTTACAGCCTAACAGTACCTTCTCGGGGATACCCCCAATTTTCTCTACTTTTAAAAAACCATTGGGACTAATTTTACGTACAATCATTCCAATTTCGTCCATATGAGCTACTATCATAATTTTTGGTCCCTTGTTAGAGGCTCTAAAACTGGTTATGACATTCCCCAGTGGATCGACCTTTGCTTTAATTCCGTATGCTTTTGCTTTTTCATATATATATTTAATCATTGGCTCCTCAAAACCGGAAGGGCTGGGAATAGCAGTTAATTCTCTAAGTTGATCTTCTAATCTTTTAAATTTATTCATAATTAATTTCCTCAATATTTATTTATTTATAAATTTTATCTTTCAGAAATTGCTACCAGGTTATGAGATACTTTAGATGTTACCCGATAAAGCTCTTTGTAAAGCTTAAAATATTCACTATACAGAGAACTATTCCTCGCTATAGGAGTTATTTTTTTATCCCACTCAACCCAGTTTAATATATCCTTCAACGATTTACTATATCCAATACCCAAGCCTGCTAAAAAAGCATCACCATAACAAGCCCCTAAAGTTATTTTAGGAACCAACTGATTTAATTTTGTAACATCACTTACAATCTGTAATAAGACTCTACTATTGGCTCCGCCCCCGATAGCTACCGCTCTTCTTACCGGCAGACCTGCTTTTTCTATGCTCTCTATATTATCCCTAATACCATAGGCTATTGCCTCTAAAATTGCCCTGAAGATGTGTCCCTTTTTGTGGAATAAGCTTAATCCGACTAATGCTCCCCGGGCATTAGGATCATTTATCGGTGTCCTTTCTCCGCTAAAATAAGGCAAGAGTAAAAGCCCTTCAGACCCTGGAGGGATTTCTTCAGCCAATCTATCCAAAAAATGATATGAATAACTGCCTAATAGGTCACTGAACCAGGACATTACTGCTCCCGAAGTAGACATGCCGGCGGCAATTGCATACTGGTTTGGCCGTAAAAATATAGTAGGCCATATATTTCTGTTTGCTTTAACAAATTTATCAATTATCTCTATAAAGAAGGAGCTGGTTCCGTACATTATCATTAAGTCACCGTTTTCTACCACTCCACAACTTATAGCTTCTGACGCTGCATCTGATGTACCGGTAATGACTTTTGTGCCCTCTTTCAATCCTGTTTCCTTAGCAGCTTCTCTGGTAATCTCACCAACTATGTCGGTAGTCCAGGCTATTTCGGGCAATAAGTCGAGGGGAGCATCTGGCCAAAGAGCTTTTGTCCATTCTTTTTTCCTGCAATCAAAGAGGGGATTAAAGGTGCTTGCAGTATAATAATCTATTACCGAACGGCCGGTCAGACGGTAAACTAGATAAGTTGTGGCGGTAACGATCTTGGCTGTCTTCTTAAAGAGCTCTGGTTCATTTTTTATAAACCATAATATCTTCGGACCAGCAGCTTGAGAGGATAGAAGAATTCCGTTATATTTTATAAGCTTATCTTCGCCGATTCTTTCGGTCATTTCAAAAATTTCTTTTTCGGCCCGGTTATCTATTCCATACAAAATAGCGTTCCGAAGCGGCTCACCCTTACTGTTTAAAGGCAGCATGGTCGGGGCAATAGCACTACAACCCACTACCGAAATATAACTACTATCAATGCCGGTCTTTTTGAGAAGGTCTTTGGTTAAAAAAACAAAGTCATCCCACCAGGAAAAAGCATTATGTTCAGCGTGACCAGCCTTGGGAATAATCAGATTATGTGTACAGCAAGAATCTCCTAATACTCCACCATCTTTGGTTACAATAACTCCTTTTGACCCATGAGTGCCTATATCAATACCTAAAGTACAGCTTTCATGCATAATCATCCTCTTTTAAAATTAAGTTTAATAAATCTGAAAATAAGCATTTATAACAAATAGATAATTAGCTATGAAAAATTTTCATCTCTTCAATTTTTTCTAAATGAATTTACTTTTTGCATAAGCTTGTTTACGCGCTCCTGGCTGACCGGATTCCAGGTGATTCCATCAACTTTAAAAGCTGTTCCTATAATAGCACCATCAACTTCTTTTAAAATATCTTCTACAGTATCAGAGGTAACTCCCGTATTAGCTAAAACCGGCACTTCCCCTGCATTTTCTTTAATTTCCTTAAAAAGATTCATTTTGGCAACTATTCCTGTAACCGGACCAGAGACTAACAAAGCATCCGGCAAAGAGGACATGATAACACTCTTGGTAACAACTGATAGAGGTCGGGGAGCTACCGGTGCGGAGAATTCAGCATTTATGTTAAAAAACAGCCTGATATTTTCCGCCTTTATCAATTTTCTATAAGAAAATACTTCATGACAGTTTGTATGCCACATCCCCATATCTCCTGCATATTCATTGGTAAAGATTTCTCGTACAAAACTGGCTCCCACTACTTTACCTATTCCTAAAGCGGCGATAGGGTCCCAAAGCACATCTACCCCAAAAGGAACACTTACCTGAGATTTTACCTTACCCATGACATAAGACATCGCTGCTATCGTTCCTACCCCAGCTTTAAAGGAATACGGTCTGTCATGTTCATTGCAAAACATAATACCATCCACTCCTCCTGACTGAAGTTTTTCCACATCCTGAATCACGCTTTTTACAATTGCTTCTATTCCCCCAACATCATCGTACAGATAGTTCCCTGGCAAAGGCAAAAAGTGTACCATCCCGATAATCGGTTTATCCACTCCAAAGATACCTTCTAATAGATTTGCCATAATATAATCCTCCTCACATTAATACAGCTATATTTTTATAATTACAAAACAAGCTTAATAGACAAATCAAACTTTTCGTTTAGATTTACAATATTTAAATCTTCTTCCGGTGTTCCTTTTTTAAATAGCAAAATAAAACTGGCCTTTGTAGACAGCGGATAAGGAAGCCAATGCCACACCCTCGGTTTGAAGTTAAAACCTTTTGAGCCATCAACAAAGAAAGCCCTGATAGATTTTGGATCAGGTTGATTAAAAGAAACAGAATTATTGTCCGGTAAAGCCACCACTACCACTGACTGACCTGATACGGGTATCATAGCTTCCGAAGAATTTATATGACATTCTAAATTATTACATAAAAAAGGGCGCTTGGATTTTACATTAAGCCAACAAAATTGACCGGTTCCTTTATCTGCTTTTACCTCATCGATTCCACACCAAAGGTTAAGTTCATCGTTAGAAAAATCCGGTTTGGTATGTGGTACATCTATTATCTTCCCATAAGGTTTAAAAAATTCTTCAGTCAACTCCTCTATTTTGATCTCAATTAATTTCATCTTTCCTCCTTCTTAAATAATCCTCATTTATTTAAATTGGAAATATGGGTACTCATTGTACAGGCACTATCCTTTAACGCCAAATAAGTACCTTTATACTGGTCTATAAAAAATTTATAACTTTGATGTTTATCCATATTCGGCAGGACTGTCTCTTTAAACTTTACCATCTTGTTTGCTGCTTCGACAATACTGTTGTATTTCCCGGCAGCAACGGCACCCAGCACCGCAGAGCCTAATGCTGCTGCCTCTGAAGTAGTAGTCTTCTTGATGGGCAGTCCGGTTACATCAGCATAGATTTGAAGCCATAGCTTGCTGTGTGTGGTTCCTCCGCAAGCAATTATTTCATTAATTTCAAAATTGCTCTTTTTCATTACTTCTAAAATAATTTCTGTTCCGTAAGCTACCGCTTCCATTATAGCTTTATATATGTGTACCGGAGTATGTTTTAAAGAAAGCCCTCTAATAACCCCTCTACTATAGGGGTCAACATAAGGTGTTCTGTTCCCTTGCCAATGTTCCAGAATAATTACTCCTTCCGAACCAGGGGGTAACTTTTCTGCTTGCTTGTCCATATATTGATAGATGTTCAAATTCTGCCTGACTGCTTCTTCTTCTATCTTTTTATTGATAAAATTCATCTTAAACCACTTTAACACTGAACCGGTTGAAGTCTGACCACCTTCTATTAAGTAGGTATCATCAATTACTGCATCAGGATAGGTTCCAAAAAGACCCTTAACATGAAATCTTTTATCAGATGTGCCAATTAAAAGATGGGAAGAACCGGTAATATAAGCTAATTGACCGGGCTTCAAGGCATTTAAACCAATAACCGCAATAAAGGCATCAGCCCCTCCCTGGGCTACCGGAATCCCTTCCGGTAAACCTGTCTTATCTGCGATCTCTTTCCTTAATCTTCCGGCCACTTCACCCAGTTTCAAGACTCTCCCAGGTAGTTTTTCAAATATATCTTCGAGTCCTATCTTTTTATAAAACTCTTTGGGGAACCCACCCTTCTCATTATCGTAATATTCTCTAACCGAAGTTGTGTTTATCCCTAAAGTCCATTCACCAGTCAGTTCAAAGGTAATCCAATCTGTATATTCGGCAATTATTTTCGATTTTTTATAAACTTCTGGTTGATTCCTTTTGACCCACAAATTTTTACAGGGAAACCACTCTGCTGAAACTTTGCTGTAGCCGTTATACCCTCTCGCCGGATCATCTATAGACTCAATAAATTTTGCTTCCTCAGATGATCTAACATCCATCCATATAATAGGATCCCGAGTTGGCTTGTTATTTTCATCGAAGAAAACCACCGAACAGCAAGTTGCATCAAGACCGATTGCTATAACCTCCTTTGGATTAATTCCGGAAATACGGATAGCATTCACAATGGATTTGATAAGAGCTTCTCTCCACTCTTCTACTTTCTGTTCAGCCCAGGCAGGGTGTTTGTAATATGTCTTATAGGGATGGGATCCGAATCCAAGAATGTTCCCCTTAAGATCAAATACCCCTGTCCTGATACTTTCAGTACCTGCATCAATTCCCAGTAAATATTCAGTCATATCTTTTAACCCCCATTTTTTAATTTTTATTTTCTATATATTTATAAAAAGCTTTTATCAACAACATACCCGCAACTGCACCGGGATCTTTCTTACCTATAGCTTTTTCCCTGTACCAGACAGCTCTTCCGTGTTTTGGGAGCATCTCTTTAGTGGCTTCAACACCACCTTTAGCAGCTTCGTAAGCCTCTTTAAAGCCTTCTTTTAAGTCTTTTCTATCTTCAGAAGCTAATTTGAGAGCTTGAAAAGCGGGGTATAGGGAATCAACAACAGTCTTTTCTTTCGGTTCGGTTTTTCCTCTTTCCATTATTCCTTCCACAAAAGCAGAAGCCATTAAAACAAAGTCAGATAAATCAATTTCGGTTTTACCCTTAATAGTTTTACCGGCTCTCATAAAACCAGTAGCCATAAGTGTGCCCAGCGTAGAAGGAACAGTCTCTGCCAAAGTCATACCAACTTTTATGAATACTTTTCCCATGTCCTCTTGCTCCAATGATGAAATCATTTCATAAACTTTGGAAAATCCGGTACTCATAGTAATCCCTAAATCTCCGTCACCCATTGCTGAATCCAATTCAAATAACCAATCTTTGTTTTCAATCATTACACCCTTAACCTTAGTAAATAAACCGTCTAAATCCGAAGAATTTAATTTATTCATATTATATTTTCCTTTTTATTGAAGTTCTGCTTGCACAAAGAAAGGGGTATCTGCTGATTTTTTCAATAATTTTTTTAGCTCATTGTCGAGTTTTAATAAGGAGATAGACATTCCAGCCATCTCCATAGAGGTGGCAAACTCACCGATATAGGGATGGTATACATTTATCTTTCTGCCTTTTAATATTTGATCTACTTTTCTATATACTACATACAGCTCCTCTTTAGGGGTTGCTCCTAAACCATTTACCAACACCGATACTTCGTCTCCCGATTGATAAGGTAGGTCCTCCAAGATTGACTCCATTATTTTTTCTACTATCTCATCGGCAGATTTTAATTCTCCTCTCCCCATCCCTGGTTCTCCGTGAATACCGATGCCAATCTCCATCTGACCTTCATCTATCTCAAAGGTAGGTTTTCCCATCTCCGGAATAATACAGGGAGATAGTCCAACTCCCATGGTGCGTACATTGGCACATACTTTTTCAGCAACCCTTTTTACTTCATCCAGAGAAGCCATTTCTTCCGCACAAGCACCGGCAATTTTATAGACAAAAAATATTCCTGCAACTCCCCTTCTCTTATCTTCTTCCCCTTTGGGCGAGGAAGCTACATCCTCTCCGGCAACTACTTGTTCAACTCGGATATCTTCCATATCAGCCATTTCAGCAGCCATGTCAAAATTCATCACATCTCCACCGTAATTACCATAGATATACAAGACTCCACTACCGCTGTCAATTGCTTTAGTGACTTCTAACATCTGCTTGGCACTGGGAGAAGCAAACACGTTTCCCACTGCACAACCGTCTAATATACCTTTTCCGACATAGCCTAAAAATAGTGGCAAATGTCCCGATCCACCTCCGGTAGAAATTCCGACCTTTCCGGATTTTTTCTCATCCGAACGAACTATACACTTTAAATCATTATTAACACACTTAAGTTGTTCCGGATGTGCTGCTAATATCCCTTCGATCATCTCGTCAACAAAGTTCTTCGGTTCATTTATAATCTTTTTCATAAATACCTCCTTTATTCATTAATTAATTTTCAATCTTTTTATGGGCTTTTGTGATGATTTAGCTCTGTAAAAATTTATTACCATTACTAAGATTAATATCAAACCCCATATGACTTTCTTGGAAAAAGGGCTAAAAGATAGAATATTAAAACCGCTTTGAAGAACTTGTAGGGTAATAATCGCCATAACAAGTCCGAATATATTTCCGGATCCTCCGCTGGGGTCAACCCCTCCCAAGACCGAGACAAGAATTGCTTGCAGTAAGTATACAGAGCCATATCCTGGTCTAATTGAATTGACTCTTGAAATCATTATTATCGAAGCCAACCCGGAAAATAAGCCGCTCATTATATAAGTTTTGACCAGAATATTTTCGTTATTTATGCCGCTAAATCGAGCTGCTATTGGATTAGAACCTAACATGTATATTCTAAATCCAAAGATAGTTTTATTTAAAATTATAACAGCTGCTAAGGCACAAAGAATAAAAATAATCATCGGCATTGGCATCAAAAGGATGGTTCCACTTCCAATGAATAAAAATTTTTCAGGAAATCCTACAATCCCATACCCCTTGGTTATAATAATTGCTATTCCTGAAAAAAGACCCATCGTGCCTAAAGTAGCAAGAATCGCCGGAACTCCTACATAAGCCACCAATATTCCGTTTAAGAAGCCGCATATTAAGGAGATGGTAAGAGCTGATGCGATAGCCAAAAGTATAGTGAATAATTCCTCATATCCGCCTATTTGAGGGAAGGTAAATTTAGTTAAAATAAGTGCGGCTACTATACCTGCTAAGTTGGCTGTAGCGACAATTGATAAATCGATACCCCCGGTCAACATTGCCAGCATTACAGCGATTGCCAGTAAACCAAATTCAGGGATTTGGCAAAACATCGATTGGAAATTTCTAACGGTCAAGAATTTACCAGGTAAAAATATCGATATTACCGTGAAAATACTTATCATTATGATAAGTAACGTTAATGTCTTTGAATGTTTTGAATATTTACCTAACAAATAGTTCCTCCCCATTATAAATCATTATCATCTAAAAATTATATTTCCGATACTTCTCTTACTTTGATAGGAAGTAATGCAAACACTTATAATAATTATTAGTCCTACAAAGAAATTATGCCAATAAGAAGACAATCCCACCAGAATGAGGCTGTTATTTAAAATAGTTACCATAGCCACCCCCATTATTGTCCCGATAATCGTCCCTGACCCACCGGTTATTCTGGTTCCACCTAAAACTACCGCTGCAATTACACTAAGTTCGGTCCCTACTAAATAGGTAGGATTGCTATAGCGGATTAGGGAAATATGCAGGACGCCGGCAATACCGGCTAAGAAGCCAACATAACAGTAAATAAAGAGCTGGTTCTTAGCAACATTAAAACCGGATCGTACAGCAGAATTTATATCCCCACCAATGGCGTAAATCCCTCTCCCCAGCATGGTGTATTTTAGAATAAGCCAGGTCAGTAGAGCGAGTACTATAAACATTATTATGAAAATAGAGAGCCCATAATTTACTCCATTTGGCTTAGTTAGAATAAATAGATCTTTTGCACCAAAAATTTTAAAACAATCCGGTAATTGAGCTGAATTGATAGCTTTAGTTCCAACAATGGTTAGCAAGGCTCCATGAAAAATACTCGCGGTACCCAAGGTTGTAATCAGTGTTGGAATCTTATAATAGGAAATGAGTAGGCCATTAATTGCTCCCAGTGCAACTCCCACTAAACAGGAGATTAAAAATGCAAAAATTATATTATCCACTCCACTGGCAATTAGAACTCTGGCAGCAATATACTGTCCTGAAATTGCAATGGCTGTAAAAGATATATCTATCCCACCTGAAAGTAAAACGATAAAGACTCCGATAGCCATTATTCCCATCCCAGCACTGCTCTTGCCCAAATCAAACATATTCTCTAAAGACAAGAAGGAAGAATTTATAGAAGTAATGAATAAAGAATAAGCAATTATAACTAAAAATAAGTACAACTCATTCTTTTTTAGTAATTTTCGAATTTTGGAGCTTCTATTATTTTTTAGCATTAGATCACCCTAATTACTCTTTCTTGCTAATATATCCAGCAATTTATCCTCGGTCATCTCATCGGTATTTACTTTTTTAACAATTCTACCTTCTCTTAATAGTATTATTCGGTTACAATTCCGGATAATTTCGGGGATTTCGTCAGAAATAATTATAATCCCTATACCTTTGTTAGCTAACTCTTTAATTATATTGTGTATATTGCTTTTGGAAGCAATATCTATCCCTACCGTAGGACAGTCTAAAATGAATATTTTAGGCAGTGTTGCCAGCCATTTAGCTATAACTACCCGCTGCTGGTTGCCACCTGATAGTGCCTGGGCCACAGTCTCTAAAGATGGGGTGATTACATTTAGATCTTTTACCCATTCTTTTGCAGTTTCATACTTTTTGTTATTATCGAACATTTTAAATCTATTTAATAATCTCTGTAATATAGTAATCACAATATTATTTCCGATAGATTGTTTTATAAATAAGCCCTGGTTAAGCCTATCTTCCGGTAAGTAGCTTAAACCCAGTTCGATAGCGTCCCGAGGGGACTTTATTTTTACAAGTTTTCCATCAATGTATATCTCTCCGGAATCCGGTTTATTTAAACCAAACAGCGATAAGGCAAGTTCAGTCCGCCCGGAACCCAGGATTCCGGTTATTCCTATAATTTCGCCTGATCTAACTTTAAAATTTATATTCTGAAAGTTACTTTTTTTTGAAAGATTTTTAACTTCCAAGAGTGGCTCTTTCTGCTTCTCTTTTTCTTGGTAATTAAAAACGGTATCAACTATCTTCTTGCCACTCATATAGAAAGAAAGGGTGTCATAATCCAACTCTTCAGTATTGTAAACGCCAACCAACTTTCCATCCCGTATAACCGTTACTTTCTCAGATATATGTAGAACTTCACTAAGTTTATGACTAACAAACAGGGTGGAAATTCCCTTTTTCTTTAAACCCAGAATTACAGAAAATAGACGATTGATTTCGCTTTTGGTAATTGCCGTAGTAGGTTCGTCCATAATAATAAGTTTGGCATCTTGAGTTAGCGCTCTGCAAATTGCTACAAGCTGTTTATTAGCAATAGAAATATTCTCTACTCTTTCATCTAAATCCAGTTTTTTATTAATATTGCAAAGTTCTCTTTCGGCAATATCTCTTATTTCTTTCCAATTGATTAATCTTTTCTTTTTTTCTATTATCTGATTCAGGGAAATATTTTCAGCAATAGAAAGGTTGGGAAATAAAGATAGGTCCTGATAGATTACCTGTATACCTTCACTTATCGAATCGATGGCGTGTAAATTCCGGAATTTTTTACCATTTATTATTATTTCTCCCTCATCCGGTTTAACTACTCCAGATATTATTTTTATCAAGGTGGATTTTCCTGATCCATTTTCACCGACCAGACAACGTATCTCACCCCTATTTATTGACAAGTTGACTTTATCTAATGCTTGTACGCCTACATACGATTTATTAATATCTTTAACTACTAATAATTTTTCTAACTTTTCAACCATTATAACCTCACCAGAGTAGTGCTCTTTAGACAAATTTTAGCTGCATTTTACTAATAAATTATTAATCTAATTCTTAAATGTAGTCTTTACATCCGGTAATAATAAAATAATACTATTAATTCATACTATTATCAAAAAATTTCATTTAAGTAGGATTTAGGATTTACTAACTAAAGTTGGTTGAAGGGCTGTTAGCCCTTCAACCAACTTTTCTCTGTAGCAGATATGGTCTATAAATCGTACTCGTCTATATTTTCAAGAGTAACATCTTTCCAAGCGCTACCATAAATTACCGGTACACCATATTGGTTCTTTTGAATGGTAATATTTTCATAACCGGGCCTACCTAAATCCATACCCTCTTTAATTTCATTACCTTTAAGAAGCTCCCAGGCTACCTTTGCGGTAACATATCCTGCATCAGCTGGAACCCAGAAATGAATCGACTTGGCAGAACCGCTCTTTAAGTAATCATAGGCAACGGAAGGTAAGCAGGTTCCGTATGCTGCAACTTTACCTATAAGACCTTTTTCTTCGATGGCCAGAGCAAATCCGGGCACTCCACACATAGCGCTTCCCATTATACCCCTTACGTTTGGATAAGTTTTTAGAAGTTCCAAAGCCTTTTCATAATCAATTTGTTGATTTTCACGATCTTCTATTCTATCAGTTACTAACTTCATATTAGGATATTTCTCTTTTTGTTGGGCAATTTCACCATCAACCCACTCATTATGAGTTGTAGAAGTAAGATGACCTACAAAACAAGCATATTCTCCCTCGTAATTCATATCTTCAGCCATAACATCCATCATATGACTTCCATAGGCGACATTATCAAAAGCTTCTATATCAAAGCTTACCTGCTTCTGGTTAGATGCTTCATGGGTTAAAGTAAGAATTCCAGCATCATTTGCTTTCTTAAATACCGGTTCTAATGCTACCGGATCATTAGGAATAACCAGTATCGCGTCTACACCTTTAGCAATAAGATCTTCAATTAAAGCAACCTGGGATGCCGGATCAGCTGTACCAGCGCCAATTTGGTAGGCATTAACCCCGGTATCTTTGGCAAAATCTTGAATACCCAACCTCATATTATCAAACCAGGCAACTCCTTCAAGTTTAACAACCATAACAATTTCATAATCACTATCGGCCGCTTGTACTATCATAAATGCTGAAAATGTCGACAGAATTACTGTTAATACTAAAAACCATAATGTTAATTTTTTCATTTTTTTCTCCTTTTGAATTTAACTTTTAACTAATTTATTCTTAGCCATTTTAAAAACTTTTAAAATATATTAGCTGTCTTAAGTTCATCTAGAGTAATATTTTTTACCTTTTAATCACCTCCATTTTGGTACGAAGCTAATTTTTTAGATAGAAGTTGTAAAAAATCGGCTCCTTTAGCTCCGTCTATTATTCGATGGTCTACAGTAAGGCTTAGCGGAAGAGACATTTTTTCTAATTTGCCTATTCCAAGAATAGCAACCTGAGGAGGATTAATTATGGGAGTAAAATATTCTATGCCTTGTAAACCTAAATTAGTGATAGTGAATGTCCCTCCTTCAAAATCTTGAGTTTGTAACTTCCCTTTTAAGGCTTTATTAGTGATATCTCTTCTTATTTGAGCTATTTCGAAAATATCTTTACCTTCTAAGTCTTTAAGTACCGGAACCATCAATCCTCTATCTGTAGCTACTGCTAAATTAATATTTATCTCTTTTATAAACTTGTAATTTTCTTCCTCGAATATCGCATTAAATTCTGGGAATTTTTTAAAGGTAAGGATTAGGGCTTTAACGATAAAATCAACTAAGGAAAGATGTTGACTTAATCGGGCATTTATCTCCTTCCTTATGCTTAAAAGTGAATCAATGTCTATCTTCCTGCAAAGGGTAAATTGAGGAATATTTTTATAACTATCAGTAAGCCTTTCGGCGGTTATTTTTTGCACTTTGGTTAATTTATATACTTCTTTGATGGTAAAATTTGTCTTTTTCCCTTTTTTTGAAAGATACTCTTCTATGTCTTTTTTAGTAATTGCTCCTCCTGGTCCAGAACCATTAATTAAGGATAAATCTACTTCTCTTGCTAAAGCTAATTTACGGGCAATTGGTGCTATTTTTATTTTTTCATTTTTAATATCACTACTATGGGTCAAATCTTTTTTTGGAAAAGATACTTTTTCTTCTTTTTGAGAAACACCTTCAATTTTTTGATCTCGCAAAAAAGGTTTTATATTTTCAGGAGAAATTTCTTCTCCTTCCTCAATTAAGATTGCTATAATTGTATTTACCGGTACTGTTTCTCCTTCTTTGACAAATATTTTATAAATAATGCCGGTCCCAGGACACTCTATTTCTACTGCCGCCTTAAATGTTTCTATTTCAGCAACAAGTTCTCCTTTAACAACCTTATCTCCTTCATTTTTATACCACTTAAAAAGAGTAGCCTCTTCAACTTTTGATTCTGTTTTAGGAATCTGGATCTTCCACATATTTTTTTCTTTTTCCTTTCTTTTAATCGGAAAACATGCTTAAAACTTCTTTTTTGATCTTCTCTTTTGTAGGAAAAACTTCTTTTTCTAAAGATTCGCTAAAAGGAATTGGGGTGTTTAAAGAGCCTAATCTTCGGGGAGGAAATTCCATATTCCAAAAAGCTTCTTTCATAACCACAGAAATTATTTCTCCTTGGATTCCTCCGTTTATTGAAGATTCGTCGATAACTAATAATCTCCCGGTTTTCTTAACAGAATCAATAATCGTATCTTTATCTAAAGGAACTAAAGTCCTGGGGTCAATTACTTCTATGCTTATTTTACCTTTTAACTCTTCGGCAACTTCTAAACTGTGTTTAATCATCCAGGAAGTAGCAACTAAAGTAAGATCCTTTCCTTCTTTCTTAATCACTGCTTTACCGAGAGGTATAGTGTATTCTTCTTCAGGAACTTCGCCTTTTTGGGTATAAAGTTGTTTATGTTCAAAAAAAATCACCGGATTATCATCTCTAATAGCACTTTTAAGAAGACCTTTAGCATCATAAGGATCAGAAGGAATAACCAATTTTAATCCAGGGATATTCATAAACATAGAATGAAGAGTTTGAGAGTGCTGTGCCCCTCCACCAAACCATTCTGTTCCTTCAGGTGTCCGAATAACCATAGGGACAGACAATTCACCATTAGATAAATAACTCATCTTGGCAGCTTGATTAACAATTTGATCCATTCCGATCATGATAAAATCAACAAACATTATCTCTGCTACCGGTCTCATTCCTCGCAGGGCTGCTCCTACAGCTGAACCGATAATTGCAGCTTCTGAAATAGGAGTATTTCTTACTCTATCTGAACCAAATTCATCTACCAAACCTCTATTTACACCAAATCCATATCTGGTTATGTCTTCTCCCATAATAAAAACACTCTTATCTCTACGCATCTCTTCTCTTAAAGCAGTCCTTAGGGCTTCAACATACATCATTTCACTCATTATTTTCGTCCTCCTGATACACATACTTGCCAACTGTCTCAACAAGCGGTTCTTCACTTTCAATAGCAAATTTTACTGCTTCTTTTATCTCTTTTTGAATTTCTTCTTCTATCTTTTCTGTTTCCTGAAGAGTTAACATTCCTTCTTTAAGAAGTTGTTTTTTATATTTTTTGATGGGATCGTAAATCTTTTCCCATTCTTCCTTTTCTCCTCTTGGTCTGTAAATACCTAAATCTCCCGCTGAATGTCCACTTAACCGATAAGCTACGCATTCCACTAAAGTAGGACCACCTCCACTACGTGCTTTTTCTACTGCTTGTTTAACTGTTTTATAGACTTTAATTACATCGGTTCCATCAACAGTTAACCCTGACATAGCATAAGCAATAGCCCTATCGGATATTTTTTTTATTTTTTGGTGTTGTTCTCTTTTAGTCCCTTCACCATATTGATTATTTTCACATAAATAAACAATAGGTAAATTCCACAACGCAGCCATATTTAGTGCCTCATGAAAAAAGCCTATATTAGTTGCTCCATCTCCAAAAATACTTAAAGTCACTACATCATCTTTTTTTATTTGACTGGCTAGAGCTGAACCGGTTGCCAGACAAATATTCCCTCCTACAATTCCACTTGCTACTGGCATTCCTCTTTTTGTATCAACCAGATACATGCTTCCACTTCTCCCTTTATTGGTCCCGGTAACTTTACCGTAGCATTCAGCCATAATATTTTTAGGAGAAGTTCCTCGGGCTAAAAAATGACCATGCCCTCGATGATTTGAAAAGATAATATCTTTTTCGGAAAGAGCCTCTATGGCGCCAACTGCTATAGCCTCTCCTCCATGACAGGTATGTGAGTGTCCATTTAATTTTCCATCCCGATATATTTGTTCAAGCTTATCTTCGAATCTACGAATTCTAATCATGCTTCTATACATGTTAATTTTCTGTTCTCTACTTACCTTCATATCCCTTCCTCTTCTCCTTACTTTTATTAATTTCCTCTTCAATGATTTTAAAAGTCCATTTAGCAGCATTAGCCACCACAGTAGGACATTTATCTATATGTCCGCCAGATTTTTCGAATATTTTTTTCTCTTTTTCATCCCAAAAATTAAAAGAACGTCCAAAAATTTTCTTTTGCACATCTTTACATAGACAGCTTCCGTATTCTTGAACAAATCTATCGTAAAGTTCTTTAGTTAAATAATTCGCTTTTTTATTCGGAATATTTTTAAAAAATTCTACACGTCGGCGCCCATAAAAATAACTTATTATCATCGCTCCTCCGGCAAGGGCTCCACATGTCCCCTTACAAGTATCAGCTAATCCTCCTCCAAGGGCGAATGAAGTTAAAAAAAGTTCTTCACTTTTTATTTGAAAAACTTCTTGAAGAGCAGCTACGGTGCACTGTGAACAGCAATGTTTTTCTTTCTCAAAATCAAAAGCCAATCGATAAACCTTTTCTAATAATATTTCTTTTTTTGGTAAATTATTTATATTAGACATATAATCCTTTGTTAAATTTTTATTTATTACTTTTTTAAATATGTAGTAAACTAATCTTAGTTACATATTTTTTATTAGATACTCTGCTACCTTCTTATTGGTAACAATTATATTTACATGTCCGCCACGTAATGCGCCTAAAATAGCTTTCTTTTTATCTTCTCCACATGCCACACCTATCACAATGGGTATATGCTTTAATTCTTTTAATCCTAAACCTATCATTTTACCATGTAAGGAAAGATTTAAAATATTTCCTTGGATATCATAAAAATTAGTACAAATATCTCCAACTATTCCCTTATCGGTCAATTTAGCAAATTCTTTAAAGGAAAAATATCCTCGTTTTATCATTGTGGAACTTTGTTTGGGACTTCCTATACCCACTACTGCTATATCAGCCGATTTAGCTTTATCGATAACTTCTTTAATATTGTTTTCTTTCTCGAATGTATCCTTTGCCAAAAGATTACTAACAAAGACGGGGGCATTTAATACATAATATTTTCCTTTAAAAGCTTCACTTGCTTGCCTTGCTATCTCGTTGGAATGAATATCTCTACCGGTAATATCAATCCCTCCCAGAAGAGGAACAATATCTATATTTAAAGAGGATGAAGGTTTTAATGCTTTCACTACTTCAGATAAGGTAGTGCCCCATGAAACTGCAATGGTATCGTTTTCTCGAATTCTTCTTTGTAAAAGTACGGCTGCTGCTTTCGCCACCTTTTTTTAATGGATTCTCCAGATATTATTCCTTCATCAGAAACTACAACTGCCTCTTTTAATTTAAAATATTGTTCAAGTTTATCTTCTAAAGAACTCAAGCGGTCTTCATAATCTTTAATATGAAAAGTAACTATCCCTTTATCCCTTCCTTCTTTTAGTAGACGTGATACAGCTGACTTAGATATTCTTAAATTAGATGAAATTTCATTCTGACTTAAATTACCCAGATAATGCATCCTGCATATCTCAGCAACTAAAGAAGTATTTCTTTTCAATTTATGATATTTCTCCCTTTATTTGGAATATTTTGCATGTATTGAAATTATTATATAATTCAAAGTGATTTACGTCAAGAAAAAAATGCTTTTTTATTTTTTAAACAATGTTTTTAAAAAATTAAATATTTTATTTAGAAAAGAAAAAAGGACGGGCTATTTTCTTTATACAACACTAAAAATAAATAAAGATAAATAAGTAGCCTGTCCTGCTTTTACGATTCAAATGAAAAGTGAGAATAATAAAGAGGAATAAAAGAATGACATAGGAAGTTTTTATTTTTCATATGGGGTGTATAGTAATATGTTCCCAAAAAAAATTAAATATTGGTAGGATAAATTGGGAACACTTATTAAATCAATCTAATTGCAAAAACAGGACAGACCGGGTTACAGTATCCGCATAAAATACAAAGGTCATGATTAACCACAGCTTTTCCATTGATTAAGGATAATGCTTTATTGGGACAAGTTTTTACACAAGTCCCACAGCCAATGCAAAAACGGGAAATAAACAATTTTTTATTAGGTTTAGTTCTTTTATTAATTATTTCTTGGGAAATTTCCTCATCATTAAATATTTTTATATTCAGCTCTAATTCATCCTCACTAATCATTCCAACGGCAACTGAATTAATGTCTGTAATATTTCTAACAAAATTAATCGACGATTCCAACTCACCGATCAATCTTCCTCCACCTAACGCTTTCATGGCATACAAACCTTTCCCTGCTTTACCAGCTTTAGAGATAGCCTTAATCATATCAGAAGTGCTACCGCCAACAATTCCCAACCCTATTTTATTAATTATCGGAAATATGATATCGATTTCTTCGATTTCTGCTGCCCGATTAACAACCTCTACCGCATGGGTAGAAATTCCGATTGCCCGAATGGTTCCTTTCGATTTATAATCTTTTAAACATTGAAATGCGCCAACTCTCTCTTCAAAAACTGAAGAGGTTGCTTTTGCAGCATGCAAAAGAAAAATATCAATATAATTTCTATTCAAAGCTTCAAGTGCCTCATTTATACTCTTTTCCATTTCCTTATAGGATTTGGCATGAGACTTGCTCGTAATAATGACTTCTCCCTTATAACCCTCTAAGGCTTTTTTAATATGAGGATAAGTTTGATATACTTCAGCAGTATCAATAAAATTTATTCCTTTTTCCAAAGCTTTACGGATAAGTTTGGCTCCCTTTTTTACAGAAATATCCGCCTGTATCGGCCCTAAGGTCAATGCACCAAAGCATAGCTCGGTTACTTTAATTCCAGTTTTTCCTAAAGAATATTTTTTCATATTTTAAGCTCCTCTTTCCATGTATTCTTTTTATTCTCTTAATATTTCTATAACTCTTTTTAAGGTGTCATCCTTACCAACATTTCCAGGAAAAATAATGTAAGGCAAACCGGGAAAACGACTTTCAGAACCTAACTTCCAAACAGGAATTCCTGGTTGAATTTGCCCCATAGCCATGGCTCTCTTTACGTTCAGACCTTTTACTCCAATATCACTTGAGGTAATACCTCCTTTTGCTACCAGAAAGCTTGGCTTTATTGTAAGGTCCTTAATTACTTTAGTCAACCCTTCTGAAATGCGTGAAGAAAAAATTAAATATTTATCACTGTTCTTATTTTGAAAATCTTTTTTATAATATTCTCTTGAAGTATAGACACAAACATCTTTCCCTAAATTAAAACCCTTTTTAATTTCAAATTTAACTCTATCGATTTCTGCACTTAAAGTCTTTTGTGTTCTTACCTGACTAACATCCCATTCCACCCATTTCAAATTAGAGAGTTCTGCTAATTTCTTCATTTGTTGCGTTGTTTTTTGTACATAAGAACCAATAAAAATTAATCCTGGTGTAGAAGGTTTCCCTTTTGGATATAAAGTTTTCTTCCTTAATAGAGGTTTTGGATTAATTCCACCAATTACTTGTACAAAGGAAGCTGCGGTACGAAAAAGAAATTTTTTTCCTCTATTGATACTTTTGGATAAAGCCACTAAAAATATTTTTAAATCTGTATAATCTACTGCATTTATAATTATTTTATTAAAATTTTTTATTTCTAATAATATGTCTAATATTCCTTTTATATCTTGTTTTCTTAACATTTTTAATGGAATACTTGTAACTTGATTTACAGAAAATTGCCCTTCCGTTTTCTCTTCTATCCATTCTTTTAGATTGGAAGCCTTATATCCAAAAACCGCATCCCGGGCAAATTCAGTCTGACCCACCGGCACCAATATATCTCTTTCTTTTACATAATGAATATCACTAAAAGTAAATCTTCCGCCTTCCAAAAAAAAAGGAATTATTATTTCTCCATCTATTTCTCCTTCTTTTTTTAATTCATTATAAATTACACTGGTTTCTAATGGATAATGCCCTCTAAGTGTAGAATCGCTTCGTGAAATAAGCAAAAACTTTATTCCCTCTTCCGCAGCTACCTGTCTCAAATCCTTGACCAATCGCTTATGGAGACTTTGGGTTTTATTAGAGGTTAGAGCTCGTGAATTTGTAAGAATATATATTACTTTATGTTTATCTTTAACCATTTCTTTCAAAACAGATAAATTCCAGGAAGTATAAATCGGGACTGAGTGAACTGTTTGTATACCAGTAGGGTCATCATCTAAAACAATAATTTTTTCCTTTATTCTTTCTACTGCATCTAACCATTCTTTATTTATTTTATTTTTGGAAATAGGTAAGGGAAGTTTTTTAACCCAACTTCACCACAATCCCCCCAAATATTCCAAAAATTCACTGCTTAGAAGACACAAACCATTACAGGATAAGGAGATAAGAATTCATATCTAATTGTAGTGACACACTGAAGTATATTACTGTTGACAGCCTGCAGATTCTATGCTAACATATTATTATGTATATCAAGCAAGTTATTAAAGGAAACGGAAAAACTAATAAGAAGTATAAATACTTCCATCTGGTCGAAAGTGTCCGGACTGAAAAGGGTCCCAGACAGCATCTTATTCTAAACCTGGGG
>Ga0208771_1000665_pt1 | contig 20339 bp, 20 predicted proteins | sample AntAceMetag02UKX_FD_184775 | JGI IMG/M metagenome (GOLD analysis project Ga0208771, IMG submission 184775) | Saline lake microbial communities from Ace Lake, Antarctica - Antarctic Ace Lake Metagenome 02UKX (SPAdes) (version 2) | ecosystem: Environmental > Aquatic > Non-marine Saline and...
TGAAGAAAAGGTTGGCATTCTGTTGAGCTACCTTATTTTCATCCCATTTTGAACTGTCAAAAAACCAGTTGTATGATGAGCGCGATTTCTTCTTAACATTACTATTTGAAATTGTTTCGTGAAGGTTGGATATGGTTTTAGACTTAACACATACAGCTATTGCGATGACCAAATTACAGAACGAACTGTAGCTGGGCTTGGTGAACAAGTCGGCGAACTCATCTAAAAACGGATCAAGTAGAGATGGTGTTTTGACAACCTTATACATGCTACTGTCTAGTAGCTAATATTATAAAACATATATTATCAAGATCTAGAAAAGTTGGAAAGTAGAGTTAACAGTACTTAGTAGTGATTCCTACCTATTTTTATCAGAATTGTTGGCTATTTTAGATAGAGCTGTTTGACCAATACGTTGCACATACCATTGGGCGCCAACGTTACTCACGACCGTTCCAAAGATCAAGAATGTTAAAGCGCACTAAATTTCTGTAGCGGCTGGTCAACGCATAGTCGAGAACCAGTTAGATGAAACTATAGTCATGAACCTTAGGCGTGATACTTAACGGAGCATCCCAAATAAATCATCTGCTACAAAGCCCGCGATTTATTGAGTTAGCATTGTCTTTTGCGCATGGGATAAGTGTCAAACTTAGCGTTCAGGACTATAATTGATTCTCGCGAGATTAGTGCTTAGCGATACGAATGAGCCAAAATGTTGAACTCACGAGAATTTGACACTTGTCCGAAAGGTATCGTTAAGCACTATAATTCCAATAAAGTGAAAGCCCCATGTGGGGTAATGGTAAAATCTGTGTCGAGGGGGCGTTTTGTAAAATGGAAGTTGTAGATCGGAATAAACGTGGATGGTCGGTCGAGACCAGTCTACCTTTGAGCCTTGAGGTGGATGTTAAAAGGGCTATAGAATCCATCGACAGGGAGCTGGAAAAAGAGCCTGATAACTGGGAAGCTTGGGGCGCAAAGGCAGAAGTTCTCTATCTTTGTCGAGATTATGCAGGCACTCTAAAATGTTGTGAGATCGCCATCAACCTCAATCCCCGCAATGCCCTGGCCTGGTGCACCAAGGCAGGTGTCCTTCGCAAGCTTGGCAAGTGGGACGAGGCTGCAGAATGTTACTCAAAGGCGATAGAGATTGAACCCTTTCTGTCTAAAGTGTTCGAAATCGCATAAGAAGTATGGCGCGAAATATCACCCAAATCTCAAAAAGAGTTGGCAGTGTATTTAACTTGCTACAATTTTCGATTCGTGATCAAGGGGTGCATGAATAGTTTTGAAAATAGCACACCCTCACAAATAATATAAAAAATATTCAATCTCACGATGTGGACTGGGATCATCGAGAGACGTACCTAAACCCAGAGCCCCTATAAATCCCTAACGAGGCCCGTTCTTTCAGCCCAGAACGCCCGGATACCCTGCCATAACGGTCCTGAAAAGTACATCGACTATCAGGACTGCAAAGAGGATCGCCCTGTAGTTTGCGCCCTGGTAGAATATCTGGGTTCCGCGCTCAGCAGTCGGGTTTTTCATGAAGTCTACAGCCTGAAAGAGCATCCAAGTCCCAGCGATCACGGCCGCGCCAAAATAGAGGTACCCCAATCCAGTCGTGACGCCCAAGGCAAAGGAGAGAAGAACGCCCAAGACCCAAGTCAATGCCACAAGCTTAGACGTAAGCGGGATTCCATAAGTCACAGGCATCGTCGGTATCCCCTCTTTTCGATCACCTGCCACATCACGCGAGGCATCGCAGTTCGTAAATCCCCAGTCCGTTATGCAGATCATGGCCCCAAAGATCAGCGCGCCTATGTGAAATCCGGGCCCTGCTTTCAGCCAACCTGCAGGAGCTATGGCCAGCCATACGCCGATGGGTACGATCCCGTAAGACAAACCCACCAATACCCAAGAAAACGGCGTGTTCCTCTTGGCCCACTTGGAATAGACCGCCATGATCACTGTGGCAACGATTAGGGACACGAAACTTTCTGGGTTGAGATAAATGGCAACGACTGCGGCGATCCCAAAGAGAAGAATCGAATAATAAAGGGCCGCGTTCTTGCTGATCTGAGACGAGGGCAACGGTCGATCAGGCATCCCCACCTGGTCTACATCGATGTCACAACAATCGTTGAAGACGTAAGAGCTGGTTATGGCAAAGTATGCACCCACCGTCGCTATGACGAAAGGGATCAGGGGTGGAAGTGCACCGGTGGTGGCAAAGGCCGCAAGAAGAACCACAGACCCGGGAAGCGCGAGGTCCATTGGAGCCAAAGGCGGCCTGAGCAACTCCAAGTAAGCTCTAAAACTTCCCGACATGGATTTCGCCATGGGCTTTCCTTCACCTCATAATTTTACGGCCTGGTATCTCGCGCTGCTCATCTCATGTCTCCTTATTCCTTCTTTCGCTCAATGTCGGGTTTGAGGGAAGAAGCTGAAGAGATCCCACGTCACCGATAGCCAAGAACCACTCATCCACCCATCCACTCAAGATCAATCCAAGAACCCTTGGAAAAGTTCCGTGTGATTCTGAGGCTCGACCAGCCAGTCCAGCTTCCCCTTCTCTCTGAATAACGGGTACATCTCGCGGCTTCGGACAAAGCCAAGACTTTTCGCGTCAGGAACCTCGATCACCCTAAGATCGGCGGCCCCTATACATTTCGGATTCTTTATGAACCCCTCTCCAGTAAGGAAGTAAGCGCCACCGCCTTTCTCCTTTATGGGATCATAGATCGAGGAAAAGTCGCTGCATACGAAGTTTGCCATCTTCAACCTCTTGTTGGACTGGTTTATCGTTATGTGGCCGTATCCTGGCGGAACTACCACCTTATCACCGGCCACGGCGTTCACAACCACGACGTCGCTCAAGTCCTCTTTTTGGAGAAAATAAGTGGCCTCGCCCTCTAAAACTTCGTAAACCTCTGGATAGGTGACTTCTGACCCCGGGACGAGGGGATGATAATGGCCCGCAGTCTTGACGTACTCGTTTCCAAGCATTCCGGGCGGAATTATCGTTATGTCATACCTGATACTTTGGTCCCGAAGACGGTCTCTATCTCGCCGACTCAAGTAGAGATCTCTATACATGTAGTAGAGCTCTGAGTTCTCGGCTTTGGCAGCCCACGTCTGGTCAAAGAGAACGTCTTTCATGTCGTAAAGCCATCTTATGTCAGGATCGCGACTCTGACTTCCAAATTCCAACTTCAATTTTCAAGGCCTCCGTTCACATATCTCACATGTTTCACATCCGACACATCCTACTTTGTCGGCACACCGAATAAGTTTTTTGATCGAAACCAAAAAAGAGCAAAGATTCAAGAAAAGTGAAAGATCACTCGCCAAATTTATAACGTTTTTCGGAGACGTTAACCCCATGGAATACGAGGGAAAGCCGCCTACATTCTGTGACGATCTTCAAACGTTTATGACAATATTCGTATCCACCACAGCAGAAGCGATCCAGGCGACCCAAGGGAGCGGAGGTCTCATGATAATGAGCGTTGCCATCGGGACCAAGCTCTGGAACGAGATTGCCAGGTTTGCAGATTGCACTATGCCAAAGTTCGAGACGAAAGAAGAGAAGATCAACTGCTTCATGGACACCTTCAAAGAATCTGGGATCATAGGTACTTACTCGATCGCCCATAGAGACGATCTGGTCGAGATGAGGATACGCGATTGCTTCTTAGCTCCTGCCAGCGACAAACAGATGGAAGAGGGGCTAGAGTTTCCTCTCTGCCCAATAGGCGGTATCATTGTGGCAGGACTTCACAAGACTGTCCACATACTTGCAACTCTGGAAAAGGTGGAACGGTTCCCCAAAGAGAAGGTATCGAGGCTCACTTTCCGGCTTTACTGACTGCAAAAGGGAAAATACATAGTCGAGAACGAATCGGGTAGCATCGGTTGGTTCTCGACTATAAGCGTCAGAGTTCGAGATTCGACTCGATCGCCTTCCAGATTTCTGTTATAGCGTCGCTCGTCTTTCCGCCCATCTCTGAAACAGATTTTTCGGCCACCATGGCCTCGATTACGCCAGGATCAAAAGGTAGCCGACCTCCAAGCTCAGCGCCCATTTCCTGGCAACTCTCCTCGATCTTGCGGGAAACTTCCAGGTTGAGGTCATATTTGTTTATACAAACCATAGCCTGGACGCCGAAGTGATTCGTCACCGCAATGATCCTTTCAAGATCGTGAATCCCAGAAAGGGTGGGCTCGGTCATTATCAAAGCAAGGTCGATCCCCGTAATCGAGGCGATCACGGGGCAGCCGATTCCTGGCGAGCCGTCGATCAGTACGAGGTCTTTACTTTCCCTTTCCGCCACCTTCTGGGCAATCTCCCTCACCATGGCAACCAGCTTTCCCGAAGCTTCTTCGCCAGGGAAAAGCTCAGCATGAATCATCGTTCCAAACCTTGTCTTGGAGATGTAGGCGTGACCTGACACGCTATCGATCATCTCGACTGCCGATTCAGGACATACGAGAGTGCAGACCTTGCAACCTTCACAATGCCGAGGATCTACCTCGAAGTTCCGGATTGCATCAAACCTGCAGTTCTCCTCACACTCGCCACATTGAACGCACTTGGCAGGATCGATTCTGGCCACCTGAAGTCCCATGAAGTCAGAGGTTTCCTCGATCTCGGGCTTGAGGATGAGGTGAAGATCTGGCGCGTCCACGTCGCAATCTGCCACCACGGTTTTCCCTTGGGCAAGATGGGCCAACGATGCCGCCATGGTGGTCTTGCCGGTACCGCCCTTTCCACTGATCACAGCAAGCTGTTTCATCTTGCCATCTCCTCGATCTTGGCTACAAGATTGACAAACTTCTCTTTCCATTCTGGCATCTCTCTTGAAAATAGGATACCTTGCGAGTACAGCTTGGCAATTTCTCGGCTGAAAGGAATCTCCATCAGTATCGGGATATTGTCTTCTTCACAATACCTGTAAACTCCTCGGTCACCTATGCCAGCCCGGTTCACTATGACGCCGCAGGGGATTTCCATGTCTTTCAATACGTTCACAGCTATCCTCAAGTCGTAGAGACCAAAGGGGGTAGGTTCAGTTACCAAAACGCAAAAGTCGGTGTCTCTAACAGCTTCGATCACAGGACAGGCCGTCCCTGGAGGCGAGTCGATCAGGACAAGATCTGTTTTGACCTCTCTTTTCACCGCCCTTATGATGGGCGTTGCCATGGGCTCGCCAGGTTTGAGTTCGCCCCAAAGGAGGCGCACATCGCCTGTTTCGGCCACATATATCTTGCCAATAGATCTTTTACGTTCAGTTATGGCACTCTCGGGGCAAGCGATTTCACAGCCACCGCAACCATGACAGAGTTCTGGGAATACGAGAACTTGTGAAGGGAAGACCGCAAGGGCATTGTAGGCACAAAAGTCTGAACAAGTTCCGCACCTGGTACACTTTTCTTCATCTATTACCGGTATTGGAATGGTGCAGTCGAAGCTATCTTTTATCACTCGATCCGGAAAGAAAAGATATGAATTTGGCTCTTCAACGTCGCAATCCACCAGCTCGACCTCTTCGAGTGATGCGGCCATGTTAGTGGCCACCAAGGTCTTGCCGGTCCCGCCTTTTCCGCTGGCTATTGATATGATCATGTCCAATGCCTCTTTGGAACTTTCAGTCCCAATCTGCTTTTTTCTCCCGCTTCGTGGGAAATCACGCCATGAGTGTCAAGACCGATCTAATTTATCACAACCGATCCAGACCGCTCATATGGATTATGGTCGCTCATATGGATCAACCTTCCGATCCAGACATCTCAGATCTGATCATTCGACTTCAAAAAAGGCTTCGATTGCGCAAAATGCCATTTGAACGCTATTAGGGGGGTTTCAGGACGAACGCAGCAGGATCCCCCCTACTTTAGTGGGGGGAGGAATGCGTTCAAATTTATGTGAACTATAGTGTTTAACGATACTTTTCGGACAAATCTCTAACTCGTAAGAGTTTGAGATTTGGCCTATTCGTATCGTTAAGCACTATTCTGGCGAGAACTGATTAGTGTTATCTAATCGGTTCTTGACTATAAATTCTTTCGTATCGTCTCCCGATCTTGTAAAACTCCTCGATCGGGGATCTGGTCAACCAGGGCACATTACATGCCCGTCACTTTAGTGGCGGGTAGTTGACCCCGAAGACGATTCCCGGCTCAAGCTTAACCAATATCAGAGTCAAACCGTCCTTAGGACGAAGATGGCTTGAGAGATGTGGTTAATCAAAGATATGAAGTCGCTTAGCAGGTGACCACTTGGCTGTCGATTGTGAAGTATTCGGTCTGGACCTTCTTCCAGTCTCGGAGCACGTCTACTCTCCACTGGCCTGGCATCCTCGATGGATCGCAGCCTCGTATCTGGATCGCGCTCCAAACGTTTCCTTCCCAGTCACCGCTGGTGAAATCTTTGGGTGGGACCACGTCGAAAGTTCTGGCATAAAGTCGCCCATTGGGCGCATACCATCTCCACTCCATCTGATGTGACCTTGTGTCACGGGCGAACCTGACCCAAGAGACCGCCAGCTCGTCTTGAGGAGAGAAGTTGTAAGTCCTTCCGATCGGATCGAGGCTTGGACTCATGTCCCTTGCCATGGTATGATCACTGAGCGGGACGAAGGGAAACCAGATAGCACCCCCCACCGTCATCGTCAATAAGACGACAAAAAGTGCCCCTAAAACCTTGATTTTGATCATTCAATATTTACCCCCTTTTTGGCTTGCGCACGCTTGAGATTTGTAATGACTGTAGTGTAAGCAATATCATATGTTATAACTTTTCCCATAAGGGAAAAGGAGACGTTTGGTCGCTCGATCAACATTTGGAAATGGAGATGCCCCAGATTACCTCCATGAGCTTTGCTTCAATATCCATGGGCATGTTCTCGTTTTTTCCATGTATTTCCAGGAGAATAATGGCACTGCATCCCCCAAAAAAGAGATTTTCTAGGTCAGTTTTCTAGATATTTCCGCATCCAGGAAGGGTAACTCTCCCACCTAAAATTTTCAGATTTGTTCGCCTCAGAGTCATTTTCATCGAGCATGAACTCTTCGAATGCCGGCGTATAAAGGCTGTAGTTGATCACAACCTTCTCAGGCGTTTCGTTCAGATACAGACCCAAATACTCAGGATAGCCGGAGAGGTTCCGCGCCGCAGGCCCTGTGAAGATGAACTCCCTGAAGACGGGCGCATAAAGGCTGTAGTTCATCTCGATTGGCTTAGGCGTCTCGTTTAGATACCTGCCCAGGTACTCGGGGTACCCGGATAAATCTCGCTCTTTTGGCCCCGTTGCCAAAAATTCCTCGAAGGCGGGCGTATATTCAGAATAGTTAGTTCCAGTAATGGTTCCGTTGGGTTCAATCACGTCGAGGTAATCCACATCTTCGCAAAGAGCTGACATCATCAAAATCAGAACGCAGACGACGAGCTTCAATTCAGATCTCACAGATCTCATACTGGAATATCAAGTCATTATCTTCCATATATTTTTCTGTATCAACGTTGAAAAGAGACCGATCCCTTTGCATGCCCCATGAAAACACAGAATTATCGCAAAACTCCCTTTGCCCAACATCGGAAAGTTATATTACCCATTTCTGTGATCTTACTATGTAGGAAACAAGTTGTAACCATAGGATCAGCTATAAGAAACGCCTAGCTCTGCATCTTACACACCAATAATCAGGCGCATAAAGCCCCCCACATTTCAACCAAAAACAACTTTGCTCGCGACCCTATTGGTACAATAGCATCGACTTGAAGAGGAATCCCTTTGATATCGGTTATCGTGCCTGCTCTCAACGAAGAGGCCCAAATAGAAGAAACCCTAAGGTCGCTCACCAGCCAGACCCAGAAACGGAACGAGTACGAAATCGTGGTCGTGGATGGTGGCTCAACCGATGGGACTTGCAACATCGCCAAAAGATACACCGACAAGGTGATCGTCCAAACCCACCCGGGGATAGGCGGAGCCAGGAAGGATGGGGCTGAGGCTGCATCCGGCCGCATTTTGGCCTTCACCGACGCTGACACAACATTTCCACCAAACTGGCTCGATACAATAAGCGAGAACCTGAAAGTGTACGAAGCGAGTACAGGGCCCGTCATATTCCAGAATGGCAATATCAAAACCGCCATCCTCAGCACCTGGAGAACGCTCTACAGACCCCTGAACCTGCTCAACTTCTATTACATAATCGGCTCTAACATGGCTGTGAGAACCAAGACGTATTGGCGCGCCGGAGGTCATAGCGACGTGTCTTTGCTGGACGATTACGACTTGTCGGTGAAACTCTTCAGAAAGGGAACTTGGTCTTGTTACGACTCGCGCCAGGAGGTTTACACCTCATCCAGACGCGCCCATAAGCTTCTGACCTATGGGATCACCGTCGCCTACGGCCATTATAACTACATGATCGCGAAAGATTACGATAAACTGTTGAATTACCCCAAAGTGGAGAACATGATGATAAAAGATGTTCTCACAGGGAGTAAATGGGGCAAAAATGCACTCACGATGATGACTTCGGTTCAGACGACCCTTCAAGAGACCATGAAGAGGTGAAACGTCTGATCCGGGCAGAAGCGCCGCTTTGGTACCGATATCTTTATTTCACATGTCTGCACACGCCCTGCCCAGAGGGCCGGTAGATCAGGGGTAGATCGCTACCTTGGCATGGTAGAGGCCTCGGGTTCGAATCCCGACCGGTCCATTTTTCCGTTTTCTTCTCGTCCGTTTTCGGGCCTATACATTAAACACGGTAGATCAAAAAGTTTAGATGCCATTCGATAGGGGCGATATGATTATGGACAGCACCATAGGGACGTTGATATTGGCCTTTACGATAGGACTGACCGGTGCCATTGCACCGGGTCCCACACTAGTTGCCACGATCAATACCTCGCTCAGGCGAGGATGGACCATGGGCCCCAAAATCGCAGCTGGTCACGCCCTGGCCGAACTTGTCGTCCTCTTTCTCATCGTGTGCGGGCTCGCATCAATCGCCGTGGAACATACCAGCTTCATCGCCCTGATCGGCGGGACGGCTCTGATCCTCTTTGGATATCTCACCTTTCGCGGAAGCAAAGACGCCACCATATCGGTTTCTGAAACTGACGCAACTGCCAACCCTTACATCGCAGGCGCAGTGACCAGCGTTGCCAATCCCTACTTTTGGATATGGTGGCTCAGCGTGGGAAGCGCTTTGGTTCTCGCAGAGCTCAAGATCAGCCTCTTTCTTGCCGTAATCTTCATGGTAGGGCATTGGGGTGCCGATTTTGGCTGGTACACACTGGTGTCTGTCAGCCTGGGTCGGGGGAGGACCATCCTTTCTGAGGCGAATTACAGAAGAACTTTGGCTCTATGCGGAATGTTTCTGATATTCTTCGGAGCCTATTACTTGACCCGCGTATGGGTAGCACAAGTATGAGCAGCTTGTTCTGTGGTCATCCTTAGGGGTTTTGAGTTCCAGCCGCAAAAATGGTCGCAAAAGCGATCAGCATCTCTAGACATGCAAAATCGCCAGAGACTTATATAATGCCAGATTCTTGGGTGCGGAGGATATCTCCTTTGAGCTGGAAAGACGATGCAGCATACGTAAAGTCCCTTCAAAATTACATATTTCTCGCCTTGGCCCTCTTCTTTGGGTCTGCGATTGCGGGCTTTTTGACAGCAAGCGGCGATCCAGAGCTTGCCGCAACTTACGTGAAAGAGATCGGCGGAAAACTGGCATGGATACTGGACTTAAGCCCGCCACTGATGATGTTGGCCATATTCGCAAACAACCTCTTTGCCGCAACCATATCCATGTTGCTTGGCATAGGGTTTGGCATAATCCCTGCCGTTATTGCGATCATAAACGGTGCAGTTATTGGGATTGTGGTCTGGCACGCAATGGACGTGGGCGGCCTTGCCTTTGTGACCATTGCCATCCTGCCCCATGGCATAATTGAGCTACCAACCATTTTTGTGTCCATAGGCGTTGGACTCAGGCTGGGCCACCTTCTATTTCAGACTCTTCAAGGCAAAAAGGTCGATCTCGGCGGCGAGATGAGGTCTGTCCTTAGCCTGCTCAGATGGATTGTTCTTTTGCTCTTTCTGGCGGCGATGATTGAGACATTCATCACGCCGGTTCTAATCCAACCCTTTATCGATTCACAATCATTACCGGTGATGGAATGACAGATTCCAAAATACCCTCTAAAGAAAATTTCAGCGAATGGTATCACGAACTCTTAAAGACTGGAGAGCTGATCGACGTTCGATATCCTGTCAAGGGTATGAACGTCTGGTATCCGTTCGGTTTTGCCCTGAAAAGGAACGTTTACGACCAGATGAGAGAGCTTCTGGACGTCGACCATCAGGAGACCCAGTTTCCTTTGCTCATACCAGAGACCGAGTTCATGAAAGAGGCCGAACACATCAAGGGCTTTGAAGACGAGGTTTACTGGGTAACTCATGGTGGCACATCGCCTCTCGACATCAAGCTGGCCTTGAGGCCCACCAGCGAGACTGCGATCTATCCCATGTTCAAGCTGTGGATCAGGAGTCATGCCGATCTTCCCTTAAAGATCTATCAGATAGTAAACACATTCCGATACGAAACCAAGCACACGAGGCCCCTAATCAGGCTAAGAGAGATCTCTTCTTTTAAGGAAGCTCACACCGCCCACGCCACCTGGGAAGAAGCCGCAGAACAGGTGGAAGAGGCTCTGAGAATCTACGCCAAGTTCTATCAGAATCTTGCCATTCCCTTCCTCTTCGTAAAGAGACCTTCTTGGGACAAGTTCCCAGGGTCTGACTACTCCATCGCCCTTGATTCGATCATGCCAGACGGAAGGACGCTTCAGATAGGGACCGCCCACCTACTCGGGACCAACTTTGCCACCACTTACGAAATAACTTATGAGAACATGGAAGGTGAACAAGATTACGTGAACCAGACCTGTTACGGCGTCTCAGAAAGGTGTATAGCGGCTCTCGTTGCCATTCATGGAGATGACAAAGGTCTCGTTCTCCCCTGGTCGGTTGCTCCAGTCCAGGTGGTCATCGTTCCCATTCTTTTCAAGGAGAAGGAAAAGACGCTCGAGGTTTGCAGCGAAATTCAGAAAAAGCTTGCTGCGGCCGGAATAAGGGTCAAGGTGGACGAGAGCGACGAGAGGCCGGGAGCCAAGTTCTACAAGTGGGAACTTAAGGGCGTTCCTTTCAGGATCGAGATTGGACCGCGCGACATCAAGCAAGGCGTCGTGGTTCTTGCGCGCAGGGACGGAAAAAAGCGGACGGTGCTGATGGGAGAGCTTCTCGATTCGATCTTCGAGGAGGCAAAAGACCTTCACAACCTCATGCAAGATAAGGCCCAAGAGTTCATGAAAAGCAAGATCAAGGACTGTCGGTCAATAGAGGAAGCAAAAGAGCAGACACAAATAGGAGTTGCCAGGATGGGCTGGTGTGGCTCTGAAGATTGTGGCCATCAGCTAGAAGACGAAATTGGAGCCGCGATGTTGGGCGAACCCTGGAACTCGAGTGAAACGTTCGAGGGCGAGTGTCTGATCTGCGGCGCCAAGACAGACAAGTGCACTCTGGTGGCAAGACAATATTAGCGCTGAAACAAAACCTATGAAGATACTGATTGCGGAGTATGCGGTGGCGACAGGCCTTCCAGGAACTTACCAGGTGGAGGGAAGGGCCATGCTCTCGATCCTTGCCACAAGTTTCCTGCGGCTCGGCCACGAAGTGATCTATCCCACCGCAGGACCAAAGATGGAGTTTGGCCGACCCATCTTCACGAAAGATGAGAACGATTTCGGCGAGGTTCTGGCAGGAACGGATGCAGACGCAGGTTTAGTTATCGCGCCAGACGAGCGTTTACCCCAATTTCTGGAGTTGCTCGAAGGTTCCACCGCCAACTTGGGCTGCTCGCCAGAGGTGGCCAGAATCTGCGCAGACAAGCTGGAATCTACTCTGAAACTGGAAGAGGCAGGGGTTCCAGTTGTGAAGGTAATCGATCCGTCCAACTCGGGAATGGGTCCTTACGTCCTGAAGCCCAGGTTCGGTTGCGGCTCAGATCGGATTGATCTCGTACAGGAGCTGCCAGAGTCAAGGAACGACGATAGGATTGCCACCAGGTACCACGAAGGCGAGCACCTGAGCGTAAGCCTGGTCTGTTCAGGTGATAGGGTTCTTTCGCTCACGATCAATAAGCAGCAGGTCTTGGCAAAGAGCGGTTTTCAATACGAGGGTGGGCAAGTGCCCTATCGATCACCGCGGGAAGAGGAGATCCTCAAGGTGGCAAAGATGGCGGCCGAGGTTCTCGGCCTTCGAGGTTACGTTGGGATCGATCTCGTGGTAGGGGATCTTCCAAGAGTCGTGGACGTAAACCCAAGGCCCACGACGTCCATCGTAGGTATCACAAAGGTGATGGAAGAAGAGCTGGCCGATCTGATCCTGAGGGCAAAGTTCAGCTCGCTTCCAGAGAAGGTAACGGTAGAGGGCGAGTGGCGCTTTATGAAAGACGAGCTGGGGTCGGGTTGAAAATGAAAATTTATTCAAAGGCAAATTTAGGCTTCTTTGATGGTAATATTAAACTCAACTATAGAAGGACCAATTATATATCGAATTATGGCGATGTGAGGGAAGTATATCCAATTCGCGGTAATTCTAGGTCGTCAGTTCACGTTCCTTATATTAACGCAAAAAGGATGTTAGTAGGTATTGAGGGATAGGATGAATTATGAGACTATTATTAGATGCAAATATATTTATATATCGAGAAGACGATCTGATTATTGCAGATAATATACAAAAATTATCCAAAAAATTGAGTGAATCCAACGTGCAAATTTTGGTCCATCCGGAATCATTAAGCGAATTAAAAAAAGATAAAAACCAAAAGCGTCGAGATATTATGCTCTCTAAAATTCAAGCTTATTCGTTCCTAGAGAATCCACCAAAACCTGGCGAAGATCAAACATATTTGAATTTAATTGGACCTGATCGCAAAATCAATGATGATGTGGATAATATAATACTGTATGCAGTTTACAGAGATGCAGTTGATTTTCTGATAACTGAAGACAGAGGAATCCATAAGAAAGCAAGTAAATTAGGAATAGATAACCGCGTTCTTCTTATTGATGATGCATTGCAGATTTTTGAGGGATATCAGGATAAGTTAGTGGCACCTCCTGCACTAAACGATGAATTCGTATATAATATTAATTTGAAGGACCCAATTTTTGATTCTTTGAAAGATGAATATCCAGAATTTAAGGATTGGTTTGAGAAAATATCAAGAAAAGGTAGAAAATGTTGGGTCCACTATAAAGAAAATGGGCTTATCGGAGCGATACTTATATATAAATTTGAAGAGGGTGAAATTAATAACACGAATCCAGCATTTCCACTGAAAAAAAGGCTCAAAATATGTACATTCAAGGTCACCCATGTAGGACAAAAAATTGGAGAATTGTTTATAAAACTATCTATTGAATTATCTATTAAGAATAACATCTCGGAGATATACTTAACACATTACACTCATGAGGATGATTTCTTGATAGACCTTATTTCTGAATATGGATTCTACAAAAGTGCAACGACCATCCGAAATGAGGATTTATATTTAAAAAAGTTAGTTTTAGACCAGAATGCAGAAACGATGCCAAATCCAATAGAGATCGCAAAGAGATATTATCCAAGCTATTATGATGGTGAAGATGTAACAAAGTTTGTTGTACCGATTAATCCCAAATACCATAACAAACTCTTCACGGATTTTTCAAGAAGGCAATCAACTCTGGAGGAGTATGATGGATCGTTTATTGTAGAAGGGAATACTATTAAAAAAGTTTACATATCACGCTCAAAAACCAAGCAAATTAGCCAAGGAGATATAATTCTTTTCTATCGCTCAAAAGATCGACGTCAAATAACGTCACTTGGTATTGTTGAAGAGATACACCCTGAGATTGAGAACAGTGATGAAATAATCAGACTTGTTACAAAAAGGACAGTATATTCTCAGAAAGAAATAGAAGATATGAAAAAACCAATTGCAATTATACTATTCATACATCATTTCCATTTGAAAAATCCGGTAAAATTTGATGATCTTCTCGAATTCGACATCCTTCTAGGACCACCGCAGTCAATAACAAAAATAAGTCACGATGATTATCTCAAAATAAAGAGATTGGGGGGCATCGATGGACGCTATACTGTCAATTAAACCGAAATATGTTGTTCTAATGACCTCTGGCGACAAGAAGTATGAATTTAGAAAAGTCATATTCAAAAATAGAAATATAAATTATATATACATATATTCATCCGCCCCCGTAAAAAAGATCGTCGGAGCCTTCAAGATCGGAGCAATCGTCGAAAATCAACCAGATATTTTGTGGAAGACGCTGGGCGAATCTTCTGGACTAGATAAGCACGAATTTTTTAATTATTTTGGAGATAATAAAAGAGGCTTTGCAATAGAGATCAAAGACCTTGAGATCTTCGAAAATCCGTTAGATTCAGCATTTATTCCCGATTTTGTCCCGCCTCAGAACTTTTGCTATCTGAATGGATCATCCGCCAGAATATTACGTGCACTATCTTCAAAGGCAGACCAGAATTCTCCGCTAAAATCTCAAAATAACTTATACAAGATGGGCACTCGCCAGATCTCTTTTCCCACAGACTAATCTATCCTCGCTCGATCCCACATCCCCACCAGGTACCTCACCATTGCGCTATGCTCCACCATGCAGGCCGCAATGTAGGCATCTTTGAGTGTTGCGCCAACCGCGAAGACGCCATGGCCCTTTGCGATACAGGCCTTGTGTTCCCGAAGCGCAGAGCTCGCGTTCCTCGCAAGCTCACTGGTCCCGATTCCGCCACCAACGATTGGAACTTTGTGAAGGAAATAGGAGCCTTCGCTATCTACAGGCTCAAAATAGTCAGCTTCCAGGAGCGAAGTTGCCACAGCATAAGGCGAATGAGTGTGAATTATGGCAAGCGCTGAGGTCCCAGTGTATATGGCCCTGTGGACCACAGTCTCAGAGCTTGCCAATGTGTCCAGAGACGAGGGCTCAAAAAGCCCCACCTCGACCACCTGGTTTTCGTCTATCTCATCCAACATCGAACCAGACCGGGTTATAAGGATCTGATCTACAACCCTGACGCTGATGTTGCCGAAATGAGAATGTGTCAAGCCAGTTTCCACCAGCTTCTTTCCAAACCTCGATATATATCTCCACATTAGAACCATGATCTAAGAAACGTTGCAGTACAAAAACAATTACGGCCACATATCAAACGCAAGTCACACCAGGAAGAATGGGACAGAGGCCATCTTCACCCCCCCAAAAGGGTCGATTGCCTCCACCTTTATGGTATAATCTCCCGGGTCCCAAAACCTCGTCTCCCACCTTGCGGTATAGACGCCGTTGAGGTCAAAATCACGCATGGGGATGAACATGTCTCTTTTATCGCCCAACACGTGAACCTCGACTCGATCCACCTCGCCAGATACCTCTGCCTCGATGATCAAAGGATCGCCAGCCTTTGCCACAGGCTTGCTCAAACTCAGGCCAACCACAGAAGGCCTGACTGCAACATCCGTCTCGTCCATAATCGAAACGGCCCGAGGGATGTCAAGAGCGCCCCAACCATAGACGTTGTCAGGTCCCAGAATGCCGATATCTTCTGCAGACTTGAGCAAAAGTCGTTTCACGTCTTGGGACGTCAAGCTCGGATCTTTTTCCAGTAGAATTGCAACGGCTCCTGCAACCTGAGGAGTTGCCATCGAAGTTCCGCTCATGACGCTTTGGCCAAAGAGGGTTCCAGACTTCGCCGAAACCACGTCTACGCCCACCGTTACCAGATCTGGCTTAATCCGATCGTCTTGAGTGGGGCCGCGCGAAGACATCTGAAATATCTCACCGTCAAAGTAGATTGCGCCAGCGGTTATCACCTTCTCGGCAGTCCCAGGTGTAACTATCGACTTTTTGGAGGGACCCGAATTTCCGGCTGCAACGCAGACGACGAGGCCCTCATCCACAACCCTGTCACAGGCCCTGTCCAAAAGAGAAGTTCCGTCACTGGATCCCTCGCCGCCGACACTGAACGATACCACGTCTATCCCGAAGTCGTCCTGGTTCTCGATACACCAATCCAGAGCGGTGATAGCATCTGATAAGTAACAGGCCCCGTATTCGTCCATGATCTTGATCGCCACCAACCTGGCACCAGGAGCCACGCCACCAACTTCGCCGGTACCGGCGATCAAGTTGGCACAATGAGTTCCGTGACCCTGATCGTCATAAGGCTCTTTTCTCTCGTTCACGAAATCCTTGAAAGCCACGATCTTAGGATCAATGGTCGAGATGTCATCGTCCATGTCGTCCAAAGATAGATGCTTTGGATCAACGCCTGTGTCCAGTATTGCCACAGTCACCCCGTCCCCTGTGAGATTCGAAACCTGCATCCGGGGGTCGTCCCTTAGATAGTATCCAGCACTTGTAGAAGATCCACCATCCAGATCGCCCAATATGCTGAGCTTCTGATCTTTGTAAACGCCTTTGACGCCTTTGATTCTGGCAAGCTCTCCTAAGTTTTCAGCAGAGACGTCCATTGAAGATCCTGGCAGAACCTTGAATTCGTTCTTCAAAAAGCCCACTTGATCCAAGCTCTTCTGGTTGAGGGTGGTGCCCTCATCATGAAGGATGATCACCTTCAAGTCTTTCAAGTCGAGGTTCTCGAGGGAATCTTCGATCCCGTTGCAGTTCATATCACAAGGATCAAGAACCTTCAAAATCAGACTCTGGTCTCTGATAGCGTTTCCTGCCCGATCCACGATCACAACGGTGATGATGTGCTCTCCTGGTGGGAGGTGGGAGCTGCAATGGCCCACATATTTTCCGTCCCCTTTCAAGTTGACCATCGGTATGAAGCGATCACCGACTTCGGCGTAAACCGTTTCTATTCCAGAATCATCCCAGGCCCTGACCGAGATTTCTGCCCAAGGGCCATCCCATTTGACGATCTCGGGAAGAACTTGGACACAGGACATGGAAGGTGGCATCTGGTCGTTGGCCTCTGGATTGAACACAGTCTCAAGCTTCAATAAAAACCAGCGAGGTGCCTTGTCCTTTATGTGAAAATCGGGATCATATGGAGGGGCCGCGCCGCTGGAGATGATCAAAATCAATGCCACGGAGACGACAAAAAATAGGTGAAAGGGGGATTTCATCTCAACTTTAGCGGCCCAATTTTACATATTTGCTTGGGGCGATTGTCTTCGGTACCGGCGCAGAGTTGTCGATCACTATCGTCAATGAGTCTTCGAAGTAGAAAGGATCGCCTCCAGTGGTGGCTGCCAATATGACAGAGTAGACACCCTCTGGCTTGTCAGAAGCATCCCAGATTCCCGCGTACTCGTTGCCGCTGGTGTGAGTCAGCACAATCCTTGCCATCTCTTCACCCTTATCATTCTGGACGAGCGCTCCTGCCTCGGCGATTGGAGTGTTTCCGATGGAACCGAGCTGAACGCCACCACCCAAAGATGTGCTCGTGCTTCCTCCTGCATAGATCTGGGCAGGGAAACAGGCAACACATCCCATCACAGTGAGCACGGTATCGTCCTCTGAATTACCCTCGTTTGGCTCTTCTGCAATCATTTCATCTGAAGAATTATCTTCAGTTGCATTATCTTCAGCGATGACATTCTCGATTGCAGTCTCTTCTGAGGAAAAATCTTCAGCTACAACATCTTCTACGGAAGGGTCATCAAATATGGACATTTCAGACGCGTCGGCATCTGCTTCAACCACATCGAAGCTCGCGTAGATGGTGATTGGTCCAGGTCTTGCAGGATTTGGTTCGGCGCTTGCTGCTGTCAGGACCACTGCCTTGACGGACTGAGACTGATGAGAGAGCCAGTCGTTCCAGGTATAAATGCTGGACTCGTATCCCATCAGTTGGAGTGCGTACCAGACCATAGAAGCCTTAGCTCCCGCATTGGAATAGACGGCGACCGGAAGGTCTTCGTCTAACCTCTCGAAGATTGAGTCCAGATCTTCACCGTTCTTGATCTGGCCATTTTTGAGAATCTCCTCATAATCGACATGGATCGCGCCCGGAATCTTATCGCTGGCAAACTCCTGAAGGGTCCTTGCGTCCACCAGCTGGACTTGGCCGCCGGTTATGGACTCGTAATCAGATAGAAGGCTCGATTTAATCCTAGGAGTGTAGAGGGCAGCTGGCCTTGAATTGGACTTGGACTCTACTGGCTTTCCTGCCTCGTTCCAAGACTCAATCCCGCCGTCGAGAATCTTGACGTCTTCGTGACCAAGGTAACTCATCGCCCAGAAGACGAAGGTTGCAACGGACTTTCCGCCGCATTCGACACAATCACCGTAGATGACCACCGAATCGTCCGGAGTGACGCCAGCGTTCCCGAAAACTTCGCTCATATCAGATGCGGACTTGGGCGTGTTATCTTCGTCAAGAAGCGTTTCCCAATAGAGAGGAACTGCCCCTTTGACGTGAGATGTGGAATATCCACGCCCGACATCGAGGATCACGTCAGAATCGACCACTTCATCGGGTGATGTGAGGTACTCGGGATGGACGAACCCCTCAAAGTTTCGCCCCTCTTCAGCTTCCATGGCAGCTCGTGCCAATTTGGCAGAAGAGGGTTTTTCAGAGTCGTCCGCACCATCAGTGAGGTTATGGCCGAGGAAATTGAATATGGCCAACTGAGATTCATCTTGGCCGTTGCAGGTGGGACAATCCCACTTGTCCGGATCTGGAGTCGCAACTGACACAGAGATCAGTCCGGCGATCATGATCAAGGTTCCAACGATCAGAACGCCTTTGTGCCACATTTCATTTGAAAGCCCGCCTTTCGGCAGGTCTTTTGAAAGATAATCTGAACTGTTATTTCTAACCCCTAACATGAGTTATCCCCTAGTTCGTGAAGGATATATGTCTGAGCTGATTTTCGGTCCACAAGACCGGAAACGCTCCACGTCCCCAATTGTCCACAACAATCTCGTTCAGTCTAATGACCTTTTCGGTCATCTCGATTCTTAGATCAGGCAATCCGTCAAGTATAGCCGAGAACGTATGTGTTTAGCTCCCTTCAATCGGCATCAGTAAACCCATTTCGTGATGGGTCGTGCGACCTGTTCCAAAGAGCTGATCCCAAGCAACTTCGGCTAATGATATTGTTTTCCAATCTGGCGCAAGTTGTTGGTCGGCGTGCGTCCATTGACTATAGTCAAGAACCGATTAGATAACACTAATCGGTTCTTACCAGAATAGTGCTTAACGATACGAATAGGCCAAATCTCAAACTCTTGCGAGTTAGGGATTTGGCCTATTCGTATCGTTAAGCACTATAAAACCAACATCTTGCAGTTGATTTTGGGGGGCTAAACACGTACGGCACACCAAATGGCGAGAAAAACGGAAAATGGGGCGTTTGAAAACGCTCCCATGGACCACTCGCTCATGCCCAAAACATGAAAATCGAGATGTTCTGACGGCATGGGCGGATCATTTTCATGAAAATTAGCCCAACCTGACAAAATCGATCTTGGATTCTTGATCGGCACCTGATTCATTTTGGTTCCTGTTCTCGGCCCAGTCGTTCCAGGAGTAGATTCCAGAGTCGTATCCCATGAGCGCGAGGGCATACCAGACCGCTGCAGCTTCGGTGAGGTCGTCAGAGTATACCACAGTGTACACGCCTTCTTCCAACCTGCCAAATAGATCTGCAAGCTCGTCACCATCCTTGATCTCATCTCCGTCGAGAACTCTCAGGTAATCGAAGCTGATGGCACCTGGAATCCTGTTGCTCGCAAAGTCACCAAAGGCCCTCGCATCCACTACCTGAACTCCGCTCTCAGTTACCGCCTCATAATCTGCCAGTAAGCTTGATCTTGGATTGGGGGTGTAAACGGCAGCAGGTAGGGAATTGGAATTGATATCTACGGGCTTTCCCGCAGCGTTCCAATCTTCGATAGATGCATCAAGAACTTTGACATCCTCGTGGCCGAGGTAACGCATCGCCCAGAAGACGAAAGGCGCAACAGGCGCGTCACAGTCGGCGCAGTCTCCGTACAGGACCACAGAATCTTCTGGAGATATTCCGGCTTCGCCTAGAACCTGGCCCATCTCAGAGACTGGCTTCATAGGTCATCGGTTAAGGATTTTGAGCTACATAATCAATCAGTTATTCACACGATTTATGCACTACATAAATGGGGTTGGATTCGGAAACGGATCCCCTGTACCTTTTTTAATCCAGTCGATTTC
>Ga0208771_1000667_pt1 | contig 20262 bp, 16 predicted proteins | sample AntAceMetag02UKX_FD_184775 | JGI IMG/M metagenome (GOLD analysis project Ga0208771, IMG submission 184775) | Saline lake microbial communities from Ace Lake, Antarctica - Antarctic Ace Lake Metagenome 02UKX (SPAdes) (version 2) | ecosystem: Environmental > Aquatic > Non-marine Saline and...
AAATCTGCTTCAAATGATCTTACCTGACAACCACGATGAATAAGTATTTTTCGTTCTTTTGAAAAATGTTCTATCCCAATTTTTTTAAAGTGGCACTCTAAAGCTTTATGGTAAGTTTTTTCATCATATCCTACACCCAATGTATTATGCACATGAAAGAAACATCCAATCAGGTCATGTGTCAAATCCTTATGTATTAGTTCCATCTCATAACCTTAATATTTTTTTATCCGTTGGTTTGTTTCTATCCGTTGGGAATTTTTCTAATTTCACTATTTTATGGAAGTTATGAAACCACAATTGAATTATTCTAGTAAATCAACTATATATCTTCCGTCGTCTTTTTAAGTTCCATTGAATGTTTAAAGAATTCATCTAACGTCATTTTTTTTAGAAAATTGAAACCGCGTGCTGCTCGTAACCTGGGATGATCGTTCTCAAATAAATATTCTCTTCCTAAACATGTTTTAATGTCTTGATATTGTTCTACCATTATTTGTTGAGCCAACCTGGAAAACGGACCATCCAACTCATAACTTGGGAAAGAAGCGGCACGTTGAGAACCGAAACAGTTTTTAAACGCCATTTCAAGGCTGGCGAATGAATTTAACGAAACAGGCACAAAAGTAGTTGCCTCAACCGGATGAAAACGATACCAAACGTTTCGGTAACCCCAAATTTTAATTGTATTTTTCTTGTGCTTTTTTTTATAAATTTTCAATGCTTCGCTAATTGCCTGCATAACTTTGTAATGCGTATCAGGACCACTTCCTTCCGGATCAAGCGCTACCGTAATTATCGTAGGACGAATTTTCTCAATCAGATTAAATATTGGCTTTACGTCCCGCTTAATATCTGGTTCTTCAGTGAAAATATCTCCTTTATAAAATCCTAATCTCAAATGATTTACATTTTTGCAGTTGAAACCCAAGTAAGCCCAGAGAAGATCTGCTTCCCATTCACGGATCATTCCTTTTAATTGTTGAATATATTCAATGTCCTTCTTGCCCGTGTACTGCGTTTTAAAATAGCTGATCATTTCTTTGATGCGGTCTTTAAGATGTTCAGCGCTGCTCTCTTCAAAAATAAAAATGAGATTTCTAATCAACCGTCTGCTTTCAGCTTCCTCCTTTATAGTATGGCTGTGTGCAGCCACGCCATCAAGATAGTGGAAAACATCCCTATTTTTGCCTATCTCATTTTCAGGTTCAAAATAATTATTTTTTAGTAATCGATGAAATATTGGAGAGTCAATCCACTGATAAAGATTTTCTAATAATTCACGTACATATTTGTTTGTTACTGCATTAAATCCGCTTGTCATATAATTAAAGTAATGTTTATTTTTAGGATCTCTGACAAGGTGAACCATGTAAGGCCAAAATCCCAACATTATATCGTCATGGTGAGGAGCAGTGTGCAAAAAGACTTCACCAGAGATTGGCTTAACACCGTTTTTAATTTTATCTGTAAAAGATTTTTCTACATTCTTTTTTATTAAGTCGATTGATTTTTGAGTTCGTATTAAAATTTCATTTCCAAATTTATTGCTTGTAAAATCTTTTGCAGTGAGATTTTGGATTGGTTTTTCATTATTTATGGATAAATTAATGACTACTCTTTCAATATCTTGTTCGCTTATTTCAGCTTTTTTTGATAACGCCTGGAGTCTCCTCTCCACTAAATGTTTTGCAGCACCTTTTGTAATATAGAACCTGGAATTTTTAAGCCATTGAAGAACTGTTGCTGGGTAGCGATTATTCTCTTCATTTTCAACAGCCTGGGCTACAATTTTTGATTTAGCTTCTCCAGATGCAATGATAATAGCAACCGCATCTTTGTTGTGAGTAATTGTTCTCAGCCCAATGGTAATTATCAGCCTGTTTCTGGCAACTTCAATTCCCCCCATATCAGTCGCAGCAGCAGCCTGTGTTTCGTAATTTGTCTCCATAAGCCGGGTTGTAGAAAAATGATCGGAGCCTTTTATATTGAATCCAATATGCCCATCAGGACCAATGCCACCCAGAAAAAAACCTATCCCTCCCATATCTCGAATGCGAGTTTCGTATTCAGTACAGTATTGATCAACTTCCTCGATAACCCTTTTTTGAATACACTGTAATTTATTTGCTGGATGTCGCGTTCTTAGACTGAGATCAACTTTTTCTTCAGGGAAAACGTGTTCCGGGTTCATATCTTCCGGAATGCCAATTCTATAAGCATCGATCATTAATGCTTTTTTCTTATCTATTCCAAATCTTTTAATATAAAAACGGTTTATGTAATGATAAAAGCTATTGTTCTGTAAAGAATTGATCGGATAAAATTCATCAATTTGTACAAAACGCAAATTATTCATTTCAGGCTTTTTTGACGAATCTAATCCCCATGATTCCAGATCTTTTTTTACTTCTAATTTGTTCCAGTTACTCAAATAATGCTGAACCCATCTTATAAAATGTTCTGGAGTTTTTCCGGTTGGAAGCGATATTACACCTGTGGGATTTTTTTGAACCCATTCCAAAAAGCGGACAGCGGTTAATTTACCTAAGCCAGGAAAATTTTCAACAACTATTACAGGTATTTTTTCCCGGGGAGAATAAATTGGTTCCACGCCAGATTTTTCAATTAGTACTTTTTCAACACTTGATTCAAAAATAATAATGCTCATTTTTTTCCTTTTTACGATTTTTTAATGTATCAAATTAACTTGAATAATTTAATCACAGAATTTTATAAATAGCCATGGATAAAGCCTTCGTTGGTGAATAGCTACTATTATTTTATATAATTTAAAAATTATTTTACATTAAGCAAGACTTTTTTGAACGAGAGCCAAAATGTCAACAAAAAAAATCCCACAGAAAAAATATTATTCATTTTTTTGTGGGACTTTTATTACAAATTAATTGTCGATAATCAAAAATTATTTTATTACACTTCATTTATTTTGTAGATTTACCAGGTTTAGATTCTTCGCACTCGCCTTTTCTTTTGATAAATTCTTCCAAGGTCATTTTCTTTTTATAACATTCTTTATCAATGAAGTCGAGAAGATAGTAAAATTGTTCCGCCGGGATGTAACCAGGAATAACAGTGATGATTTCCATTTTGGGGCTAATGAATGCTAATGATGGAAAGCCAGTTACCCGAAAAGCCCTGGTCAATTCCATATTCGATAATTTCTTTCCTTGAAAATTTGAGTACTCGCTGTTGCTTTCAGCACTGATACGTACGGTAGCGAATCTCTCTTTTAATTTTGCAGCAACTCTTTTTTCGTGGAAAGTTTTTTCATCCATTACTTTACACCAGTGACACCAATCGGTGTAAAAATCTACTATAATATTTTTGTTCTCTTTAGAACCTTTTGCGATTCCCTCATCAAATTTCATCCAGACTACTTCTTTATTGGATTTTTCGATTTTTTTCTCTTTATTATTTTGAGCGATTGATTCGCTATCCGAACCTGAACATCCCCAGATAACGACTATCGCTAATATCAAAATATAATGATAAAGCTTTTTCATGTTTCCTCCAAAATATTACTAAAAATTGTGAAAAAGCAAACTGCTTTTTAAATTAACCTCAGCTGAACGGACTTGAAGAACTGCACCCGCTGGTACTAATTGCTGCCCCGTCGCTGCTTCCCGAACCAAACACGGAAAAAATTCTCTCTGGCTTCGATTCATTACAAGCAGGACAATTCAAATTTTCATTTGAAGCGCCAACACTTTGAAAAACTTCAAATTTGTTATTGCACTTATTACAACGATACTCATAAATTGGCATTTAATTACACCTCTGTAAAATTTATTCTTTTATATTCTCAGTACTTTCAAATTCAGATTTTTTTTGCCTTTCTCCCGGAAGGTCACACGAATTAGACATTCAAGTTGACACTCCCAGCTTTGGCAGAATATACTTCATTGCTACAAAATAAGCAATAAAAAATATTATTACTCCCCAAAAATCCATTAATCGTTCTCCAATTTAGTTTCTTCTTTTTTTTTATTATTTAACGTAAACACGAAACCTATCAGTGCGCCGTAACCGGTGCTAATCCAGGGATTACTGGTAATTGGACATACCCCAGATTGACATCCGATGAATTTATAATACATAAATCCTAATATGGCGCCTAAAGCTATAACACCAATTTTCAATAATAGTTTCAATTTTTATTCCTTTTAATTTTTAATCGATTGCAGCTAACGGTATTTTAACAAACTAATTAGATGGATTCGAATATAAAAGGATTCAGATAAATAACGATTTTGAAAATTTTAACTTGCATAATTTGGATATTATCATTAATTTTCGTAATTAAAATTTAATTTCTTAAATTTAAGGAATTGTGAATGAAAAATGATGATATTTATTATTCTGAAAAAAAGAAGTTGAATTCTCAACTTTTCCAATTTCTGGAAAAAAATAAAGACAAGAAATTTTATGCTCTCAGTTCAGTCTTAGTAAAAGTATTCTTCCTTATTATTTTGCTCTACCTTTTTATGTTGAGCGTTACTCTCATGGGTTCAGCATTTAAACTCTTTGGAAAAGAATTCGCAGAACAATTAATAAAAACCACATCTAATCCGCTTGTCGGACTGGTGATAGGAATTCTGTCAACAAGTATTGTGCAGAGTTCATCAACAACGACTTCAATTGTCGTTGGATTAGTAGGAGCTAATGCGCTTTCAATTGGAAATGCTATTCCTATTATTATGGGCGCAAACATCGGGACTTCTGTCACCAATGCTTTGGTTTCTTTGGGACATCTTTCCCGATCAGATGAATTTGAGAGAGCATTTGCTGCTTCAGTTGTTCATGACATGTTCAATGTCATTGCAGTGTTAATATTATTTCCAATTCAAATCTACACTAATTTTTTAGGAAAAATTTCGCATTTTCTGGGTGATGTATTTCAACATTTAGGTGGACTCACTGCAGTGAGTCCTATAAAGGTAATAACCAAACCTGTAGTAACACTGATCAGTGATATTACTGGTCATTCGGGAATATTAGTTTTAATCATTTCTTTAGCGTTGCTTTTTATTACCCTGAGATATCTTGTTAAGGTTTTAAAAACGCTGATCATTGGAAAAATAGAAGTATTGTTTGACAGGGTCATTTTCAGAAACGCTTTTATTAGCCTGATGTTTGGTTTAATTGTCACTTCACTGGTTCAGAGCAGTTCAATTACTACATCTTTAATTGTACCATTAGTTGGCGCTGGAATTTTAACCATTGAGCAGATTTTTCCTTACACGTTGGGCGCAAACATCGGTACAACGGTAACAGCAATGCTTGCATCCATGGCGACTGGAAATATTTCAGCAATAACCGTCGCCTTTGCTCACTTAAGTTTCAATGTTTTTGGTGTCGCATTAATTTATCCGTTTAAATCTATTCCTATTACAATGGCAAAATGGCTTGCAAAATTATCAATAAAGAATAAATTATATCCAATTTTTTATATTATTATTCAATTTTTTATGATACCATTTTTAATTATTTATTTTATGAGGTGAAACCATGCTAAAAGAATTGCAGAAAATATTCAGCCGCAAAGGTTTAATGGAACAGGCAGTAGAAGCTTCTCATGATATGCTGGTTGAAGATTGGGAAATGTTCAAAGAAGCAGTAACCTCTTTACGAAAAAGCGAAACAGCGCAATTAGTGCTTGATATCGAAGAAAAAGATATTAGAATAAATAAATATGAGCGTGAAGTGCGAAAAAAGGTGCTGACTCATCTGGCTGTTAATGATGTGAGTGATTTGAATGCCGGGTTAGTGCTAATCAGCATTGTGATTGACATTGAGCGTATTGGCGATTATACTAAAAATATTGTAGAATTGGCTCAACATCATCCGGGCAAATTAAATGGTGGGAAATGGGAGGATGATTTAAAAAGAATCGAAGAGACAGTTTCTAATAATTTTGGTGTACTTATTAAAGCTTTTGAACAATCAGATACAACCCTTGCAAAACAGTTGTTGGATGAATTGTGGAAGGTAAAGAATGAATGTGACGACTGTAACTGGGAACTTTTAAAAGAAAATGATTTAGGATTCAAAGTATCCGATGCTGTTGCGATAGCGATTTATATGCGCTACTTAAAACGAGTCTCTTCACATTTAATGAATGTGGCAACAAGTATCGTTAATCCGTTTCATAAAATTGGCTACAGAAAGGTTTAATTGGTAAAGATTAAGGTAAAGGTTGAGATTGAGGTTAAGAGAAGAAATCGTTATTTTTGTAATAGTTCACTCCCGTGCTCCCTCTGTTACGTTCAAGAAAGAAAAGATTTAAGAATAAAGATTAACGATTTTTGATTTATGAAATGATACAGTGTGGAAAATATAAATCATAAAATTAAAATTCTTCTAAAATCGTAAATCGTTAATCTTTATTCTGAGATCAAATGAAGAATTTGCCAGGTGGTGAACTATTACTTATTTTTTAATTCTCAATTAATGATTCTGTTGATAAAGTATCCTCCCGAAGGTTTTATAAAACAGAAACATCAATATATTGTAGTAATTATTTTTATATATGCTATATTTAGTTACACCAGAAACATTCGGGAGGGTTTTTGGGACTAAATCAACAGAATTAGAAATTATCTAATTTTATCAGTGGGTTTTCTCAATCTGTGCGGAATTAGTTTTTAAGAGAAGATCTAGTATTGTTTGAAAAATTATTTATTCATTAGTCATATATTTTTGAAACTTTTAATATAATATTCCGTTCTTATAGGTCGAATACCCAGCGCGGCAAAGCCGAAAAAAAATTAACCACAAAGGACACAAAGTTCACTAATGAAAAAATAAAATTTCTATTAATTTAAATTGTATTATCATTATTTAATTCGCATCATGTTTTTTGTTTTTCTTTGAGTTCTTTGTGCAGGCTTTGTGGTAAAAATTCTTTTGCACAAAAAAATGCCTGTATAGTTACCTTTTTAAATTTAAAAAAAAACTATGAAGACTTAACTGACCATAGTATAATTTTAGAAATTTAAAATTTTTAAACAGCGTGAATAGTTACCATTTTTTTAATTTAATGTTTGGAGGATAAAATGAAAGAGACAAAAACAAACAAAGATTTGAGCGTAATTCAAAAAATGGTTGGAGTTTTCTTCTCACCAAAAAATACTTTCGAAGCAATCGATCGGAAACCAGATTGGATCGTTCCTTTGGTCGTAATCATTATTTTAACCCTTGTATTTACAATGCTTACCTTGCCCATAACTATGCCAGCGCAAATGGAAAAACAACGCGAGAAAATGGAAGAACGAGGAATGGCAGACGACCAAATCGAACAAGCAATGACTGCAAGTGAAAGTATGGGAAAAATTATGGCTCCAGTCGGTATTATTATTGGAGTTCCAATTGTATTTTTGCTTATTACTCTCATTATCTGGTTTGTCGGAAATGTCGTATTAGGAGGTCAGACAACTTTTAAAAAAATGTTTTCGGTTTATACTTATTCATCACTGATTGGAACGGTCGGATTGATATTAGTATCACTACTGATATATGTCAAGCAAAGCGCTGACGTTCATTTCAGTTTAGCCTTATTATTACCTCAGGATCAATCCGAAGAAATTCTTTATAAAATTCTCAAAGGTTTTGATTTATTTGCAATTTGTCAATATGCTGTTCTCGCTATAGGTTTTTCAGTTATTTACAAATTTACTATGAAAAAATCTGGCTGGACAATGGCAGTTTTATTCATCATTACTGTTTTTGTCTCGGTTGGTTTTCAACAAATTTTTGGATAAGTCCATATTAAAATATTCATTAGGAGCTTATATTATGAAACGTTTTCATATTTTTATTTTAGTTTTATTTTTTTTAGTTACAATTGTTAGCCTACCACTTTATTCTCAGAGCGCAAAAAAACTTTCATTGGATGATTGTATTGAGATAGCCCTTAAAAATAACACCAGTATTGTTTCGGCAAAAAGCTATTTAAAAATGTCAAAGGCTGGACTACAATCTTCTGTTGGTAACTTTTTACCAAGAGTAGATTTCTCTTCAAATTGGCAAAAAAGAGAACAGAAGATGTACACGATTCGGTTTGATCAATTGGTTGCCTCAAAAGAGTCTTATTATTATGATGTAAATTTTTCTCAACCAATTTTTACAGGATTTAGCAACAGCGCTACATTAAAACAGAGCAAAGCAGAAAATGAACGTTATAAGAATAGTTTGACCTGGACGCAACAGACTGTCGTTCTTGGTGTTAAGTTAAGATATTATAATGTATTAAAAAATGAACAATTATTGAAAGTTGCTGAAGAGGCGCTTCAAACAAGTAATGAACAGCTCAATCGTATTGAAACGATGGAAAAGATTGGTTCTGTTTCACGTGCAGAAGTTTACCAGCAAAAAGTTCGCGTTGGAGAAAATAAACTTGCATTAGTAAACGCCAGAAATGCTTTTATCAATGCTAAAACTGGGCTAAACCATACACTGGGAATTGATATCACCAAACAGATCAAGCTGATTCCTGAATCGATGGATATTGATGCCAATAGAGAAATCGACTTTGATGATGTCGTTAAAAATGCCTTGCAAAACCGCCTTGATTTTAAATCATATCAGAATATTTTAACAGGTTCCAAAGCAGATATCACTATTCAACGGAGTGGTTATTATCCATCAGTTTCACTTTTTGGAAGATACTACTGGTGGGATGTACAATTTCCACAAAATAAACTTGATATAGATGAATTTGATACCTATAGCTTTGGCATAAATGTCAGCATGAACCTGTTTAATGGTTTAAAAACCAATGCAGGAGTTCAGCGTGCAAAAGCCCAGGTAGTTGCCGCAGAAGCAAATTTGGAGCAGGCAAAACGGCAGGTTATATTAGATGTAAAACAAGCAGTTCTGGAAATTGAAAAAGCAAAAGAAAATATTGAAGTTACAAAAGAGAACATTACTTTTGCTGAAGAAGATTATCGTTTAGCGAGTGAAAAATACCGTATTGGTGCTGGTACTCTGCTTGAACAGCTTACAGCTCAAAATTCGTTAACCAGCGCAAGAGTAAACCAGATTCAGGCAATTTATGATTATAAATATGCAATAACGGTTTTGGATCTGGCTGTTGGAAAATTAAGCTGGTAATCAATAAAATTTATTAGCTATTTACTTTTAGGAGAACATGAATGACTAAGAAAAAATTATTCATAATAATCGGAGTTGTTGTCGTCATTGCAGTTTTTATTATAATGAACATAAAAAAAGGTCGCGGGGGAGAAATTTCTGTCCAACTTGAAAAAGTTAAACGTGGTAATATTACTCAGGTTGTTTCTGCGTCAGGAAAAATTCAACCTGAAAAAAAAGTTAAAATTTCTGCCAATGTAAGCGCTGAAATTACTGGCATTTATGTAAAAGAAGGCGATATGGTAGAAAAAGGACAACTGTTAGTTGAACTGGATCGCACAAAATATAAAGCTGCAGTAGAACGGGCAAAATCAAATAAAAAAGCTGGGCAAGCGAGTTTGAAAAAAGCTGAAAATGACTTTCAAAGAGCCAATGACCTGTTTAATCAAAAACTTTCATCTAAAGCTGAACTTGAAAATGCTGAAGCAAATTTAAAATTGGCAGAAAGCCAGCTGGAGCAAGCAAATGCCGGGTTAGAACAGGCAAAAGATGATTTAGAAAAAACCAGGCTCTTTTCACCATTCAATGGCACTGTTACCATAATTAACAAAGAAGTGGGTGAAATAGCGCTTGGTTCAATGTTTCAGGCTGATGTTATTCTGGAGGTAGCTGATCTTTCCCGAATGGAAGTGCTTGCTGAAATTGATGAGAATGACATTCCATTAGTTGAAATTGGGGATACGACTGACATTGAAATCGACGCCATTCCTGATACCACATTTATTGGCGTTGTTTCTGAAATGGCTTTAGCGGGCAATACCAGGGGAAGAGGCACACAGGAAGAAATTACCAATTTTGAAGTAAAAATTGCTGTTGTTGACAAAATTAAAAAGCTGCGTCCGGGCATGTCTTCAACTGTGGACATCAGGACTGAAAGCAGAAGAAATATTCTTCAGGTGCCTATTCAATCGATCACGGTGCGAACGCCAAAAGAAATCGCAACTGCTAATGACGAAAAAAAATCATCAAAAGATACGGTTGAAGTAAAGACAAATGAATCTGCCGAAAAATCATCTAAATCAGGTGAAAAAGATGAAATGGTTGAAGTTGTCTTCGTTGTAAAAGATGGCGCGGCTAAAATTGTTCCTGTCGAAACGGGCATATCAAGTGATACTGACATTGAAATAAAAAAAGGTTTGGAGGAAGGACAGCAGATAGTGACTGGCAGCTATCGTGTGCTTACGAAAACATTGAAGGATGGAAGTTCAGTAAAGGTAGCAAAAAAAGCAAAATCAAAATCTGATGAATAAATGTTGAAGCAAGAAAATATTTAATAGAGGTTTTAATCATGTTAATTGAAATTGATAATATTACTAAAATTTATGAAGTTGGAACTCAGCAAGTCCATGCATTAGGTGGCGTTTCTTTAAATATTAAGGACAACGAATACCTGGCGATCATGGGACCTTCTGGTTCTGGCAAATCAACATTAATGAATGTTCTCGGCTGTTTAGATACTCCAACTGGTGGTAGTTATCGGTTTGTCAATGAATTGATAAGTGAGATGAATGATGATCAGTTAGCAGAAATCCGAAACCGAGAAATCGGCTTTGTATTTCAAACATTCAATTTACTTCCTAGAGCCACTGCCTTGCACAATGTAGAATTACCATTGATCTATAATGGTACCCCTGCATCCAAAAGAAAAAAGCTCGCCATGGAAGCTTTGGATCGTGTTGGGCTATCGGACAGGGTTACTCATCGTCCCAATGAACTCTCGGGCGGACAGCGGCAAAGAGTTGCCATTGCCAGGGCGCTGGTAAATAGTCCAAAAATTATTTTAGCTGATGAGCCGACGGGAAATTTGGACACACGGACTGGCGAAGAAATTATGGAAATATTTGAGGACCTTCACGATAATGGTAATACTATTATTTTAGTTACGCATGAAGAATACATTGCAGAACATACCAACAGAATTGTCAGGTTAAGAGACGGTAAGATTGAAAGAGATGAATCGTTAAATGGTGATTGATGCATATTAGCTTTCCTAAAACTATAAAACAATTTATTAATGATACCCATTCACATAGTTGACATTAAAATATTTTACAGTAATTGTTAGATCAGGTTTAGGAAAGTTTTTTGACCATGCCAAACCCTTAAACATAAAAATCAAAAAAATATGAGATTCTTTATAGACATCTGGGAAGGAATTAAGATTGCTTTTCAGGCTTTGATAGCAAATAAAATGCGCTCATTGCTGACAACATTGGGGATCGTAATCGGTCTCACAACGGTTATTGGTATTCATTCAATTATTCAGGGATTGAATGAAGCTTTTTACACTTCAATATCTGCCCTGGGTTCTGATACTTTATATATTGGAAAATTTTCGTGGATGTCCCGCACCGATTGGATTGAGGCAAGAAATAGAAAAGACATTACTTTAAAGAGAGAAGGAAGGGCTATAAAAGAACAAGCGACATTAGTCAAAGCTGTTGCCCCGACTGTTCAGACACGAAGAACAGTTAAATATAAAAGCGAAAAATTAAAAAATGTTACTATCATAGGAACAAATGATGATTATGCGATTACTTCCAACATAAATCCAGAGTACGGACGCATGCTTTCGAATCAGGATGTTGAGCATCGTCGCAGTGTTTGCATAATAGGATGGGAAATAGCGGATAAATTGTTTAAAAAAGTCAGCCCTCTTGGCAGAAGGATTACAATTGGTTCTTATAAATTTCGTGTTATTGGAGTAGTAGAAAAAAGGGGGAACTTTTTGGGATATAATTTGGATACAGAAATTGTCATCCCAATTGGTCAATTTCAGAAGTTATACGGGTCACGGCGCTGGATAACAATTGAAGTTAAAGTTGCTTCTCCTGAACTAATAGAAGAAGCAAAAGATGAGATAACAGGAATATTAAGGAGAGTGCGTAAAGTCCCACCTGGTGAAAAAAATGATTTTGCTATCAATCAACAGGATATGATTGCTGAATTGTATAAAAATTTGACAACTGCGTTGTACGCTGTTGCTTTTGGTGTCGGGGCTATCGCGTTACTTGTTGGTGGAATTGGAATTATGAATATACTCCTGGTTTCTGTTACTGAACGAACACGTGAAATTGGTATCAGGAAAGCGATCGGGGCAAAAAAAAGAAATATTCTCTGGCAATTTTTAATTGAATCTGTTGCAATAAGCGCGATCGGCGGGATCATCGGAATTGTTTGTGGGTTCCTGTTAGCCAAATTAATCGCTTCAACAACATTTTTATCAGCATCCGTATCGCTTGTTTCGATAATTATCGGCGTCGTTTTCATTGGGATTGTAGGTATCTTTTTCGGAATTTATCCTGCTTATAAAGCTGCAAAATTAGATCCAATTGAAGCGTTGCGGTATGAATGAGCAAAGGCGCAGAGAGCATTGCGCAAAGTGCATAGCGACAATCTGCAAAAAAATAAAATTCATTTATAAGTATTATTCAAAAAGCAGCAGTTTCAGTAGCAGTAAAATAATGGACGTGCTATGATTACTGCTACTGCCTCTGCAACTGCCACTTGTAGTCTGGTGCTCAATAAAGACACTTTTACTTTAAAATAGAATTATTAACTATGGATTATAAAGAAAGCTTATCAGTTTCATTAGACGCATTACGCGCTAATAAAATGCGATCAGCCCTGACAACGTTGGGAATCATTATTGGGGTTGCAACGATTATTGGAATGGCATCTATTATTCAGGGGCTGCAAAATTTCATTGTTACGGAATTGAGCGTGCTGGGCTCTAATGCTTTTCAAGTTCAGAAAAACCCACCCATTCAAATGGGGCGCCTTGATGAAAAATATCGTAATCGTAAAATATTAACCCTGGAACAAGCCCTGGCAATAAAAAAATATGCTACACTTGTGAAAGCAGTGGGACCTGAAACCTGGAACTGGGGACAGGTTATAAAATATAAAGATAAAAAAACAAATCCTGATGTACTTACGGTTGGTGTTACTCCAGAATATCAAGCAGCTAATAATTATTTTGCTGATGAAGGACGATTTATAAATGAAATAGATGTGAAATTTAATCGTCAGGTAACTGTTCTTGGACTCGATATCGTTGAAATACTTTTTCCCCATTCAAGCGCTCTTGGTAAATATATTCGGATTGGCGCTAATAAATTTAAAGTGGTCGGAACAATTGAAAAACAAGGAAGCTCTTTCGGACAGAGCGAAGATAATCGTGTTTTAATGCCCATTACCACATTTCATAAATTGTTTGGCGATCAACGAAGTTTGAACATTACTGTTCAGATAAATGATCCTCACCAGATGAACGAGGCAATAGACCAGGTTACTGGCATTTTACGTTCTGTCAGGAAAGTACCACCTGGTAAGCCGAACGATTTTGAAATATTTACCAGTGAATCTCTAATTGATACTTTTAACGATATGTCACGATATGTGAAAATTGCCGCAATTGGAATTGCAATGATTTCGTTATTGGTTGGCGGAATTGGGATTATGAATATTATGTTAGTATCGGTAACAGAACGTACACGAGAGATTGGAATACGGAAATCAATTGGTGCAAAACGTGGCGACATATTATGGCAGTTTATCATAGAAGCCATTATTTTGGGAAATTTAGGCGGAATTATTGGAGTAATTTTAGGAGTGATGATTGGCGTTTTTATTGGCGCAATTACACCTTTGCCAACAGCTATTCCTATGTGGGCAGTATTTTTAGGGATTGGTTTTTGTTCAATTGTGGGTCTATTTTTTGGCATTTACCCGGCAGCAAAAGCGGCTCGTATGGATCCTATTGTTGCGTTAAGATATGAATGACTATTTGGAGGAAAACTCAATGAAAATGAAAACAAAAAAAATAAACGACGTTTTTGTGATTGAAATGAATGGGGATATTATGGGAGGCGCTGAATCTGAAAATTTTCGTGATATTATTTTCAAAGCAATTGAAGAAGATAACATTAATATTGTAATTGATTTGACAAATGCTAACTGGATGAATAGCTCCGGACTGGGCATGTTAATCAGCGGCTTAACAACAATTAGGAGCAGCGGCGGTGATTTGAGACTTGCTAACATGTCCGAGAGAGTAAGGCGGACACTTGAGATAACAAAATTAGAATCAGTGTTCCTGTCATATAATTCAGTTGATGAAGCTATGAATAGTTATAAAACAAATTAAGGAGATATTAATATGTCACAATTATCTCGTGAAGATATTCTAAAAAAATATGAGCAAGGGGAATCATTTAAGGGTTTAGACCTGTCGGGAATCGATCTTTCGTATGAGAATTTAAAAGGCGCTGATTTTTCTGAAGCAGATTTATCCGAAGGACATTTGCAGAATACTAATTTAGAGGGTGCAAATTTTTCTGATGCTCAATTAGAAAAAATTTTTTTCTTTGGCGCAAATTTAGCCGGGGTCTGTTTTGATCGTGCCAATATTGCTGATGGTAATCTACAGGGCACTAATCTCGAAAAAAGCAGTTTTAAAGAAGCAAATCTTTTTCATGCAAAATTATTTGGTGTGCAAGGTGAAAACGCAAATTTTGAAAAAGCAGATTTAACAACTTGTAGATTAAAACGATCAAATTTTAAAAATGCCAATTTTCAGGGCGCTAACTTATCCAATGCACATCTGGAACGATCTGATCTTCGTAATGCGAATTTGAATGAAGCTAATCTTTCAGGCGCTTTTATGAAACCAGTTCAGTTGGATAATGCTACAATGGAAGGCGCCAATACTAAGAATTTGCTAATAGAATAAAATTGACAAAATAACCTGTGAGAAAAAATTATTATAAGTGATAAATAATTTTATTATAAATTTTAAAGTTCACTTCAACATTTATTCTATGACTTATGCTCTCCAACTAAAATTTTGAATTTGATTAAGCTTTACTAAACCTTAACTTTTAATGCAATGTTCAGCTTGATAAGATATTGAAACAAGCTATATACTGATAATAAATCCAACTATTCAAGGTTTCGTAAAGCTATTTACCATTTCACTCCACTGCTCTAAACTGTAGCTCTTCAAAACTACTCTTAAAAATCTTCAAATTTGTTTAACCTGAATAATTCTTTCACGGCAAAGGCGCAGAGACGCAAAGATTAGATATTTAGAAATATAATCAAAAAAAATAGTTTCAAAACTCCGCTGATCAGCTTATTTATTATATTGATTTTTTGCGTCTTAGCGACTTTGCGGTGAATTTTTAAGAATAATCCAGGTTAGAAAAAAAACTAAAATTATGAACAATTTTACTTAAAATAAGTTAAATCAATTCAAACTTTTCAAGCTAAGTTCTGCAAAGAATTGTAATTTGAAAATATGAATAGTACGTTAATTGGTTATCAGAATTGGAGACGGGAAGTATGAAACCTTTACAAATATTCACCATTATTCCTTCATTGCCAGAAAAATTATCCTTTTTAAAAACATTAGCTTATAATTTATGGTGGTCCTGGAATCACGATGCCATTGATCTGTTTCGGCGACTTGATCGTGATTTATGGGAAAAAACTAATCATAACCCAATAAAAATGCTGGGGCAGATAAACCAGGCGCGATTGGAAGTTCTGGCAAATGATGACGGATTTTTATCACACCTGGAACGGGTTTCTCAAGAGTTAAATAATTATTTACATGAAACAACATGGTATGAGAAGGATTTTGGGAAATCGGAAGAGATAAAAATCGCCTATTTTTCCGCAGAATTTGGATTAACAGAATGTGTCCCTATTTATTCCGGAGGGCTGGGCATTCTTTCTGGTGATCATGTTAAATCTGCCAGCGATTTAGGATTGCCTTTTGCAGGGATTGGACTTTTATACCAACAAGGTTATTTTCATCAATATTTGAATGCTGATGGCTGGCAAGGAGAATTATATCCCAGGAATGATTTTTACAATATGCCAGTTCAACTTGAAAAGGATGAAAATGAAAATCCAATATTAATTGAAGTTGATTTTCCAGAAGGTAAAGTTTATGCTCAAATTTGGAAAGTACAAGTTGGACGAATCAATCTATTCCTGTTAGATACAAATGTATCTGAAAATAACGAAGAGGATAAAACCATCACCGGCGAACTTTATGGCGGTGATAATGAAAAAAGAATCCAGCAGGAGATAATTTTAGGAATCGGCGGGGTTCGCGCTTTAAAAACTTTAGCTATTAATCCTATTGTTTTTCACATGAATGAAGGACATTCTGCGTTTCTTGCTTTAGAGAGAATATGTATTAGTATGCAAGAAAATAATCTGAATTTTGACCAGGCACTGGAGCTAACAAAGGCAGGAAATATTTTTACCACACATACACCAGTCCCAGCAGGAATTGACCGTTTTTCACCGGAACTAATGGAAAAATATTTTTCATATTATTTTCCTCTATTGAAAATAAGTAAAAGTAAATTTTTTAGCCTGGGAAAATTTAAAATAAATGACAGCAGCGAAAAATTCTCTATGGCGATTTTGGCAATTAGGTTAGCAAACCGTATTAACGGCGTTAGCAAATTACACAAAAAAGTATCCCGGAAGATGTGGCAGAAACTCTGGGAAGGAATTCCAGAAAATGAAATTCCGATTAGTTCTGTGACCAATGGGATACATCCCGGTTCATATATTTCAAGGGATTTAGCAGGTTTATATGATCGATATCTTGGTCCAAGCTGGACGAAAAAACCGGCTGATTTAACAATTTGGAAAAGAGTCGATCAAATTCCCGGTGAAGAATTATGGCGCACCCATGAACGCAGGCGTGAACGGCTCGTTACATTCGCCCGAATTCGATTAAAAAAACAATTAAACAAAAAAGGCGTACAAAATTCTGAAATCGAAAAAGTTGAAGATATTCTAAATCCGGAAGCATTGACAATTGGGTTCGCAAGAAGATTTGCAACTTATAAACGTGCTGGTTTACTTTTTCATGATCCCGAGAGATTGGTTAAAATTTTAAATCAAAAAGATCGTCCTGTTCAAATTATATTCTCTGGTAAGGCACATCCAAATGATAAGCCAGGAAAGGATATAATAAAAAAAATAATTCATTATTCACAACAGGATGAATTTAGACAACATATCGTTTTTTTGGAAAATTATGACATAGTAATAGCAAGATATTTAGTACAGGGTGTTGATGTCTGGGTAAACACGCCAAGACGTTATATGGAAGCAAGCGGTACAAGTGGTATGAAAGCTGCTATGAATGGTGTTATTAATGTAAGTATTTTAGACGGCTGGTGGGACGAAGCTTATTCACGAAATGTAGGCTGGGCAATCGGCAGCGGCGAATCTTATGAAAATTTTGAATATCAAGATAATATCGAATCTGAAGCATTGTACAGCTTATTGGAAAATGAAGTCGTCCCTTTGTTTTATAATCGCGGGAAAAATAATATCCCCAGAAAATGGTTGGAATTAATGAAGAATTCAATGGCTGAAATCTGTCCATTTTTTAATACAAACAGAATGGTACGTGAATACACGGAATGGTATTATGTTCCTGCGATGAATAAATATGGAACTCTATTTGAAAATGAACAAAAAAGAGCCAAAGAAATTGCTGAATGGAAAAAAAAAATACAAAAAAATTGGAATAAGCTTAGCTTTATAAATATTGAATACAACGGTAGAAAAGAATACCAGGTAGGAAATGAAATATCCATTTTCGCAAAATTACACCTTGATGGATTATCTCCCGATGATGTCAATGTTGAAGTCTATCATGGCTTTCTTGATTCTGATAATAAAATTGTCAACGGGAAAATCGATAGAATGGATTGCACAGAAAATAATGGAGACAATGTTTTTACTTTTGCTGGAAAATTTTCCTGCCAGGTAAGTGGATTGTACGGATATACAGTTAGAGTAGTTCCAAAAGTTGAAAACTTAATGCATCCTCATGAGACTGGACTAATTCTCTGGGCAAATGAATAAAAATATTTTTGGATTCACTTAATGCGTTTTTTCCCAGAGGACGCACTTAATCTCATTCAGTTTATCTATCTCGATCATAGATATCAAATCAGGGCGTCCTGACCTGCTATATAATTTATATTTGGCTTCTTGGGCAGAATGTACATGACTTTTTTTATCAACTAATTTTTCGGCTAATTTAATTAAATCCAATCTTTTTACAATTAAAAAAGAATTTTTCCTCTCAACCGCTATTAAATCGGCTTTTCCATCATAAAGCCATCCTTTATCTAAAGATCTGACCCCATGAAACTCAACCCAAAACCAGGTGTCTTGAACAGTGGGATTTTTTCTGCTTATTCTCTTCATTGCTTTAACATCTACTTTATAACTTTTTAAATCCTTCTCAATTAAATAATCCCAGTGATTGTCTATATTTTCTGCTTTAGTTGCCTCCGTTACTTTCCACCCTTTTTTTAAGGCAATCTTTTTAAAAGACAGCTCTGCCCTATCACCTAATTTTAAGGAGTCTTTAGTGTCGAATTTATTTCTTCTACTCATAAAATTTTCTAGTTAAATTATTTTGTACTTAAAACTACAATATTCTCCAAAAAGTTTCGTATTTCCAGTGCGATTAAACACCAAAAAAATACACAGATCAAAAATCCTGGTTGAATTAATTTAGACACTAATTAGAATTTGAAAACAAAAAAAAGATAAAGAAAAAATAGATTTCAGATTTAAATGAAATTGCTTGATTTTATCAGAATGAATTGATAAATTTAAACGATATGTGATTAAGAAGCACTCAGGAAATATGAAACTTATAATAATTTAAATATTTTTGAGGTAGTCATGAAAAGCAAACTTTTTTTAATGATTCAAATTTCTCTAATCCTTTTATTATCAACTAATTTATTTTCTCAAAAGAATAATAAGACAGATTCATTCTGGCAATCAATCAAACTCCCATCCGGTCAGGTCGCGCATTTGGGAACACCCAATACTATTGTCAAACAGAGTCAACTAAAAACCAAAAAGCGGCAGGTGAATTTAATCTTTATATTAGATGCTTCAGGTTCAATGAATGCGGAATTGCCGGGTGCAGGCAAAACAAAACTTGCTGTTGCCAAAGATGTTCTGGGAAAAATAATTCCAAAAATTCCATCCAATATAAAAGGAGCGCTTTGGGTGTATGGGCATCGTTATCCGCAAAAGCCCCAGAATAAATCGTGCCATGACATTGAAAATGTTTTTCACCTGGGACCAATTGACACAAAAGCTTATGTTCAAAAAATTAATAAAATAACAGCAATTGGTTATACCCCAATTGCCAACGCTATTAAGCAAGCGGCAGAGACTCTTCCAACAGACCAGGAACAATATAACACAATTATTTTAGTAAGTGACGGTGAAGAAACCTGTGGAGGCGCCCCCTGTAATATAGCAGAGACTCTCAAAGCAGATAAAAAAGCAGTCACAATTCATGTAGTGGGATATGATGTTGATAAAAAAACCAGGGACCAGCTAAATTGTATCGCTGAAGAATCAGGTGGAACTTATCATGATGCAAAAAATGCCTCAGGCTTACTTCAAGCGCTGGAAAATGCGATGGAAGCAACAGTCAGCGAGACAATAATTAGAGTGGAATTATTAAAACCTGGTGGTAAAATAGAGGGTGAAGATATCACCTTATACAAAGCAGGGAATGAAATGCTCCAAAAAATTGGTCGTTATCAGTGCTGGAAAGACATTGCCTTTCCACCGGGAAATTATGATCTAATAATTGAATCATTACCCTGGATTCTTTACAAAAATTTGAAGATTGATAAAAACACGACTACCATTATAAAATTAAATTTAGGAAAAATAATGGTCAAGAGTCCCGATCAAAAAGCTGCAGAATTTCATCTTTATGATACGCAGACTGAAGAAAGGTTTGGTTTTTACAGTAAAGAAGTGCTTGTCGCTCCGGGCGAATACCATTTAATTGTGCATAATATAAGCACAAATCCAATGTTTGTGAATCAAGGAGAAACAGAAGAAATTGGATTAGGAACAATCACAGCAGTATCGCCCAATGGAAAAACAGAAACAGTAACGATTTTTAACCCAAATAATGCAATTAAAATAAAAAAATAATTACTCAATCGTCTGTATTGCGTCTATTTATAATACATAGAACAAATCATATAAATAAGA